>JACCDN011024287.1_pt1 | contig 17745 bp, 19 predicted proteins | sample 7441691 | NCBI WGS metagenome assembly JACCDN01 (sample SAMN15323439, study PRJNA562643) | freshwater metagenome | isolation source: river surface water | place: USA:Blue River Watershed | collected 2017-08-16
CGACCTGGATTGCTGCTACATCAAGATTTGAAGCTACAAACGTGGCAATCTGGGCGGACTCGGCAAAAATCAAATATGACCTTTTTGGTGCTGGCTCTGCACTGGATGCAACGTTGGTCCCCGAAGGGTCTCAGTTCGTTCTTGTGACTGGTGAGGTTACCTACACCGGACCAGTCCTTGAGTCGATCCCAGGTGAGGGTTACACGCTGCATCGCATTAAGTAGGCCGGGCTCGTGAGAATCCTTTTTCTGCACGAAGTCAACTACCTCGAAAAACCGATTTTCGAGATGCACGAGTTCCCAGAGCATCTCGCGGCATTAGGGCACGAAGTTGGCTTCGTGCAGTTCCCGGAGGGTCTGACACTGGCGGCTGTTCGCAAGCTCGGCTGGAAGATTCGGATTCCAGGTCGCGTGTTGCCCGAGCAGAGCCTAACGCTTTACACGCCCCAGAATGCCTCAGGAAGTCTTTTCGGACGCCTCAAGGCTGCGCTTACCTTCAAACGCAGCTTTCAGAGAATAGTTCAAGATTTTGAGCCTGATGTTGTCGTTAGTTTCTCGGTGCCCACTTCCGGCTGGCAAGCCCTAAGGCTGAGTAAGAAGCTAGATATCCCGTTTTTGTATCGAGCGCTGGACGTCTCGCACTTGATCAGAAAGAGCGTTTTCTCAAGCTTGATTTTGATGGCAGAGAAGTTCATTTACCGTCATGCCACAGTCGTCTCTGCCAACAACCCAGCAATGGCTGAATATTGCCGAAGCAGGGGGTCAGATGCGCAAAGGACATTTGTTGATTTACCACCCATCGACCTTTCACACTTTGCCGAAGGGAGTTCTAAGCGGGAACAAGTTCGTTCCAAGCTTGGCATAGCGAATGATTCCAAGGTGATCCTCTATATGGGTAGCTTTTTCTACTTTTCTGGCTTACCGCGGCTAATTGATGAATTTGCGACAGCTAGGGGCTCTGACCACTTGCTGGTTTTAGTTGGCGGTGGAGAGCAAGATGAAGAACTCAGGAGCCAGGTCGCACGCCTTGGCCTGAAAGACAAGGTCTTGTTTACCGGATTTATTGGATTCGATGAGCTTCCCGGCTACCTCGCCGCTGCGGATGTAGCCGTCAATCCAATGCAGGCTTCTTTGGTTTCAAACGCAGCTTTCCCTAACAAAGTAATTCAATATCTGGCCACTGGCCTGGCGGTTGCCACAACCAGACTCAAGGGACTGGAGCTGACCTTTGGGGAAGTTGCCGGCATTCGCTATTCCGAGCAGCCTGAGACGGTCATGCGTGACGCACTCGAATTGGCATCCAGCAGGGACTTAGCCTTACTTGGCAAGGCGAATCAGGCCCTGGTTGCCAAAAAGTTTTCTAAGGTTGAGGCAGTGAAATCATTCGAGAAACGACTGCGTGAGGTGGTTGGTCACAATGACTAAAGTTTTAGTCCTCGGCGCCACAGGAATGCTGGGGTCAGCGGTTGCGAATGCGTTTGTTGGCTCCAAATTTGAGCTTCAAACGGCTTCTAGAACCTCAGGCCTTCGATTCGATGCTGAAAGCCTTGAGGTTGGGCCACTTTTCAATTCCGCCGAACTTTCATCGGGGGACTTCGTGATCAATTGCGTGGGTCTCACAAAGTCACGCATCGATGAGACTTCTCTGGCGTCTAGATCAAGTGCTGTGAGGCTCAACGTTGATTTCCCTGCCGAACTGGCTCGCATTGCTGAGGCATCTGGGGTGAAGGTGATTCAGGTCGCCACAGACTGCGTCTTCAGTGGCCAGGCAGGAAGCTATACCGAATCATCACCACACGACGCCTTGGATGTCTACGGCAAGACCAAGAGCCTAGGGGAAGCCCCTTCATCTAACGTGATGCATCTACGTTGCTCACTTATCGGGCCAGAACTCGGGAGAAACTCGCTTTTCTTCGAGTGGGTGCGACAACAGCCCAGCGGTGCTCAAATCTCGGGATACACCGACCATCTTTGGAATGGACTGACTTCGAGGGCTTTTGGAGAAATTGCTCTTGGAATCATTCAGAACGATTTGTTCAAGGCAGGGGTTCAGCATTTGGTTCCTGCTGACCGGGTAACGAAGGACGAGTTGGTCCGGATGGAGTTAGCGCTGCTTGGAAGAGACGATGTGCGAGTGGTTTCTGAATCGTCTGGAAAGCCCGTGGACAGAACTCTGCAAACTAACGACCCGAGTTTCAACAGCGCGATCTTTTCTAGCGCAGGGTTCTCTAGGCCACCAACGATCGCCGAGATGATCGAGTCAATTGTTTGATTGATTCGACTGCGGCCTGAACGAAATTGCGGTCTTATATTGCCGAGTAGTGCTGGGCGAGTTCGGGAATCGATTCCAGTAACTTTGGGTGGGTGGGCTTCCACCCCAGTTCTGACCTGGAGTGCTCCCAATCGATGGCGTATCGCCTGTCATGACCGGGCCTGTCAGTCACAAAACTGACTGATTCGGATGGTCCCAGGCCAAAAAAGTCACCAATCTTCAGGGCAAGGTCGATGTTGGCGACCTCATCGCTAGCTCCGAGAAGATATGTTTCTCCTAGTTTGCCCGTGGTGATTGCTGCGAAGATGCCCGCTACGTGATCGCTTACGTGGATCCAATCTCGAATGTTTTTACCGGAACCATATATCGGAGCCGGTTTTCCCTGTGAGAGGTGACGGAATATGGTCGGAATCAATTTCTCGGCGTGCTGACCCGAGCCGAAGTTGTTTGAACAGTTAGATATCGTGTAGGCCAAGCCGAAACTTCTGGCCCACGCGTGCAGGGCTAAATCCCCAGCCGCCTTCGAGGCAGAATATGGACTGGAAGGATTAAGTCTTGAAAGTCGAGTGAATTTCTCAGAGCTTTCAAAAGGCATGTCACCGAAGACTTCGTCTGTAGAAACGTGATGCAGTCTTACTTCGTTTCTTACACAGGCGTCTGCGAGCACCAAAAGCCCGGTGACGTTGGTGTCGTAAAAGACCTTTGGGCCCTTTAGGGAGTTGTCATTGTGGCTTTCCGCCGCAAAGTTAACCACTACGTCGACCCTAGACACTGCTCGATCGACCACCTCAGGATCTGCTATCGAGCCAACGATGAGTTCAAAATCTCTATCGAGCCCCTCAAGCCTGGAGAGGTCTGCCGCATAGGTCATTGAGTCAAGAACGGCAACGCTCGTCACATCGCTTCGCGTGAGAGCGTGCCTGACAAAATGCGAGCCGATAAATCCGAGACCCCCGGTCACCAATAAGCGCATAGGGTAAGGTTACCAGAAACACAAGGGAGCGCATTTTGATCGGAGTGCTTTTAGCTGGTGGCCGTGGAACTAGGCTGTGGCCTATGACCTCAGCTGTGTCGAAACAGCTTTTGCCGATTTTCAACAAACCCATGGTCTACTACAGCCTTTCAACTCTCATGCTCGCTGGGATCAGAGAGGTCCTTGTCGTAGTCAATCCAGAAGACGAATCAAGCTACAAGCGCCTCTTGGGGGACGGAGCAGAGTTCGGCATAAGAATCGACTATGTCCAGCAGGAAGAGCCTCTGGGAATCCCACACGCCCTGACGCTTGTCCCAGAAGACAAGAGGTCGCAAAGAGTCTTGCTAATGCTGGGTGACAATCTGTTTTTTGGCTCAAATGTCGGAACTTCGCTCTCTCTCAAGCCCGAGACTGGCGCCCTGGCATTTGGTGTAAATGTTCCAAACCCGAGTGATTTCGGGGTAGTCACATTTGACGCCAATGGCAAACCATCGGGCATCGTTGAGAAGCCGACCAATAGCGAAAGCAACATCGCCATCCCGGGAATTTACTTTTTAGACTCGAGCTGCTTTTCGAAGGTGGAAGGTATTTCTCCATCGTCGCGAGGAGAGTTCGAAATCACCGACCTGCTTTTGGCCTATCTGAATGAAGGCGCGTTAAAGCTCGAGATTTTGCCGCGAGGCACGGCCTGGCTTGACACTGGAAAGGCCAGCTCGCTAGCACGCGCTTCACAGTTTGTAGAGGCAATCGAGGCCAATCAGGGCCTGTTGGTCGGCTCACCCCATGAAGTCGCCTGGCGTCAAGGTTGGATCGATACCAGTGAGCTGCTGAGAGCCAGTCGAGTATTTTCTAAGTCTGATTACGGGGCCAAGCTCGAACTTCTAGCCGCGACTGCCCGTTCCTAGGCCTAGCCGCGACCATAGTCGCCTCCAAATCACCCTAAGGATGAATAGAAACGTGGCTTCCCCAACTCTTTCGCCTATCGCTCTAGAAACAAACCTTTGTGCTTTTCGAGCTCGGGAAAACTTGCTCAACAAGCCACCCGTTGCCCAATAATTTCCGTTGTGAATGTTGTACCGAGCCGTCACTTCATCCACGAAGACAAGCTTGCTATTGGGCTCTGAGGTAGCAACGAGCCAAATCGGATAATCACCAATTGGGATTCCCCTCAACAATTCTTTTTTTGCCCGAATCTTGAGCGCGGAGGTCCTCATTACCACCGTCAAAGTGCCCACAAAGTTCTCTCTCCGAAGGAAAGTTCGGCTCTCGAGTTTCTGGCGAGATATTGACTGGTCCGGCTGAATTGACGAGTTTGAGCCATCCCAAACTTCATAGGACGTGTGGCAGATTTCGGCCGATGGGGCATTTCGCAGCTCAAGAATCTGAAGTTCAAGCTTGCTCGGCATTCGCCATTCATCGTCACCGTCCAGAAACGCGATGAACTCGGACCGGCATTCGAACACGGCATCGATGAAAAAGGAGAACCCAATAACTGAAAAACGATTGGTTTTTGCTCGGGAAATCGTGAACGGAATCTTTGACTTAGTCAAGAAGTCGATCGCGACTTCAATAGTCCGGTCAGTAGAACAATCATCATTTACAAAAATGCTCAGTAAGGACGGTTCGATGGATTGCTTCGCTATTGATTCCAGCGCTGCGCCAATTGTCTCCTCCTGATTGAAGGTGGACACTAGGACTTCGATAACACTTTGCCTTCTGATGCAGCGGCATTTTTCCGAACACTGATCGCAGGCCCAGTTTTTAGTAATGACCGCATCAGCAGATTCGAAGGAATCTAATTCCATCAAGAGAATTTAAACCCTTCCAGCGCTTGGTCGATTTTCGTTATTTCCGCCGCTGACATGTCGGGGTAGAAAGGGAGCCCAAGGTAAGTGTTCGCCCAATCATTCGTAGTGGTCATGTTCCCGGTTGGTACATCTGCGAAAGCGGGCATGTTATGAAGGCCGTTGCTCCACCAGAGCCGCGTGGCTATGCCCAAGCCGGCGAGATGGGAGGTCAAAGCATCACGAGTGGATTTGTTTTCAAGTCGAATCACCCAGTACGGAGAAATGTAATCTTCTGGCATGGCACCCACGGTGCTCAGTGAATACTTGCTGCTTATCTCCTTAACTTCAGCGTGAACACCCAGCCACCGCTCTCTCGTCTCAGCCCAAACATCTAGTGACGCCAGTCCGGCGGCTGCAGAGATTTCACTCATTTTCCCGTTAGTTCCAATTGTTTGGCTCTCTCTTTCACCAGGTCTAAAGCCGAAAGAGATGTAGGACTTCACTCTTGCGACCCAGTCCTTATCCCGTGAAAAGAAGACCCCACCCTCGCCCGAAGAAAGCGATTTAGTGGCGTGAAGACTCACAACTACTCCACTTCCCTGATTCAAGTTTCGCCCCTCGCCCCTTAGAGCGTCGAAGGAGGCCGCCGCGTCGATAAGGTCACTATCCGCGTGACTTAAGTGCGAAATCGTAGCTCCAAATGGGGCAACGCTCAGACGTTTCCTGCTCTCCTTGTCGCCGGAAGGGCTCAGAACGCCGAACTTAGGATCGACGTCGCCAAATTCGAATCTGGCCTGCGCTCGCTGCGCCGCAAGTCCAGTTGCTGTAAATGTCCACGATGGCAAAACCCAACTTTGAACTTCAGGACCGGTACTTTTCTTGATAGGCGAAGTTGCCATAGCGGCCTCGAGGGCGATTGTCGCGTTCGATATCAGAACAAGACTTTCAGCATCAACTTCAAAGTAATTGGCCAGTCGAGATGTGAGTTCTTGGACAAGTGGGCCAAAGTTAGAATATTGATTTGAGGAGATTGCCTTTTCGAGGTATTTCACAACCAGGCTGGATTCAAGTTTGGGCGGTACGAACATTGGGACAAGCATGCTAAGAGGTTACTCCTCCAACCAGGTGATTGGAGTTCTTCGGGGCGGTTTGGGGAATCAGCTCTTTCAGCTTGTCGGATACCTCGCAATTGCCAGATTAAACAGAAAGCCTTTGGCGCTAGATGTCGGAACCTTTTCCCACCCCAGTCAGGTGTCCCTGGGTCGAAAACTTGAGATTGAGGGCTTTGCTGATGCGCTGGGATTTACGCTTCTGCCAACAAGCAGTTTTCAGGCGGTAGAGCGATTAAGAAGTTCGTGCGTTTGGGCCGTCAGATCAATTCTCGACCTAACCCCATTGGACAGGTTTGGCCCACTTTTGATGTCTGAGAAAAAAGGGCTCGGCAATTTGCCAGAAGCAAGGGTCCAAGGTTTGCGCGTGGTTGACGGCTACTTCGCTGACGTTTGGGGAAAGCCGCTATTCAGAGACACATTGGAGGAGGTTATCGATCACCTGAATCAAGCCCGAGGCTGCCTGCCAGCGGGCATACTGGAGAAATACAGTGGTTTTGACCTCACGGTACATTTGCGCCTGGGCGACATGGTTGCGGCGAACGAAGGGTTATTGGGAGACCTTGATAGAGCACTTTCAGAAGTTGCCAATGAACGTGGCGCGAGAATTCTTGTTTTTTCTGATGAGCCTCAACGGGCTGAGATGATTCTTCAAAGTCATGGATTGTCTGAGTTCGAATTCGCTCCAATGACCTGGAACTCATTAGAAACACTCCTTGTTATGTCTTTGGCAAATCGGCTTTATTGCTCGCCAAGCACATTTTCTTGGTGGGCGGGGGTCTTGGCAAATAGTAGGGGTGGAGTGGTTTACTACCCAAAACTAAAGGTAAAGGGTTCCGAGCTAATGACAATTCCTGACAGCTGGGTCAGATTTTGAAGAAGTTGTTCGTCGGCGGCCACAATCCATCTGGGACAATTTTTGGTAGTTCGGGGCCAGGTATAAAAGCTTGTTTGGCAGAGCACTTTGAACTTCTCGAGAGCATCGAAGACCTGTCTCCTGATGATTTTTATGTTGCTCTTGACGCCAGTAAATCTGAGATTAGAGCTCTCGAGAGAAAGCAGATACCTGCCAGCCATAGAGCTTTGATAGCTTTCGAGCCAGAGGTCGTTCTCCCTTGGCAAACTAAAGATTTTGCTGAGCGCAACTTTAGTTTTTCGCGTTGGGTAGGTAGACCCAAATCCCCAACTTCAGAGTACTGGCCACAGATTTTTGAGATGGGAGAAGTCGATCCTTCGAATGAGGTCGACTGCACCATGATGACCTCAAATAAGTTGTCCTTCGTCAAGGGGGAGCTTTATAGCCTGCGTAGAGACGCGATTAGAAATGTTCCAGGGCTGAGATTGGTGGGCAGTGGCTGGCGAACCTCTGTTACCGGTAGAACCCTCGCCTATCTCAGAAGCGCTGGCTTCCACATCGCTCAGGGAAGGTTCTTGGAAGCGGGAAACTTCGATTATTTGACCATGAGTGCCGACAGTGAATTCGTCGAAAGCAAGCAGCAGTGGCTGTCAAAAAGTAGAGTTTCTCTTGTTTTCGAGAATTCGTGTGAGTACTCGTCCGAAAAAGCCTTTGATTGCCTAAGGGCATTTTCTATCCCAGTGTATGTAGGTGCGGCAAACTCAATGCCAGCGAGTATTGAGGACTTGATATTCCGTGCTAGGCCCAACATCAATTCAGTACTCGCGGCACTCGAGCTAGTCAAAACGGTCAACTATGAGCAGTGGTCTGAGCGCGTGGCTTATGCGTTATCCAACGAGGAGTTGCGAAGCACAATAGAGGAGCGAAGCGTATTCTCTCGACTCAGTCGGGGTGTGGCCGATTGGGCTCATTCGTCTTCTTAGAGCGGGATTAAAGTCAGAGGTGTGCCTGCCGGAAAAATCAAGGGCTGCAACATCATTCGATTATGATGAGAGAGTATCGCTCAAGACTTGAGAGCGACTTTAATCGCTGGAGGACAATTCACATGGAGCGCGAACAAATTCTCAGTGTTGTGAGGGAGTTTTTTGACCAAAACAACCTTGAATTCTCGGAAGAAGGACTGGACGTGCCTATTTTCGACTCCGGCCTAGATAGCCTTGACTTTGCAGTTCTAGTGGCAAAGCTTGAGTTGGAATTTGGCCTGGATCCATTTTCGGCGTCTGAATCTGCCATCTATCCTGAGACACTGCGGGCGTTTGTTGATTGTTACGCGAAAGACGTGTGTTGACAATTTCCTACCTCCGCTACCCAGACGGCGAAGTAGAGTCAGTCGAATCCGACTTCCTTCTCGGAGGAACCTACAAGATTCTGGTAGCCCCGTCTACCTATGAACTGCTGGCAATCTTCGGCACAGAATGGCCAACTAACCTCAGGTTCGTAGGCTTCGGCGACATTTCTCTTGATTCGCTAGAGCCGGTTCTTCAAGGCATTCAAGCGCAAACCATCGGCTTGTTGACCAGTGGCACCACCGCACAACCGAAGCTGGTACTAAAGGATTTAAGCAGCTTTTTTGTATCAAGAAAACCTGATCAGAATCAAAAGCTCACATGGGGCCATTTTTACGACAATTCAAGAATTGCCAGTCAAAATGTTGTGTGCCATGTACTTCAGTCTGGCGGACGGCTGGCAGAAAGACCCAACGGAGCCTCCTACAAGGAGATCTTAGATTTCTACTCGCGCGCCAAAGTCTCTGCTATTGCCGCTACTCCCTCGCTTGTTAGATATCTGATGGCATCAGAAACTTTTCGCAACCTTAAGCTCCAGCAAATTAGCCTGGGCGGTGAGATGGCGGATGACTTTCTTCTCACTAACCTTCGAGCGACCTTTCCGGAGGCGAGAATTACGCATGTATATGCCACGACGGAGACAGGGTCTTTGTTCTCGGTTTCAGACGGCATGGCTGGCTTCCCGCTGTCTTACTTGGGAAAGCCGCTTGCTGGTAATCGCACTTTGTTTGTTCGTGACAATGTCCTCGTGGTGAAGGACCTTGAATCCGATGTTGAGTTCGAGACGGGTGACACAGTTCGAATAGATAATCAGGCATCCCGAGTTCTTTTTGAGGGCCGTAAGGGCGATTTCATCAATGTCGGGGGGCGAAAAGTTAGCCCGGTCAAAGTGAGAAACGCGGTCTTAAGTCATCCGCTCGTTTCCGGCTGTCAAGTCTTTGCGGTCACCAATAAGTTCTTAGGCGAAGTTGTTGGGGTTCAAATAAGCTCCCCGGCGGGAGAGCAAATACAAACTGAAGTAAACGAACTATTGAACTCTTTGCTTGAGAAGTGGGAGCGACCATTGCTTGTAGAGTGGTCAGAAGAAGTTTCATTGGGGGCGAACGGCAAGAGTGCTCATAGACGAAGGGTTGATTCGTGAAGAATAAAACCGCATTTGTTATCGGAGCCTCGCGAGGACTGGGCGCTGAAATCGCGAACACGTTTATCACAAATGGCTACAAGGTTGTCGGCACCTCATCCCAAGCGGACAGACTCCTTGAGCTTGAGGAACGGCTTGGGTTTCCGTTTCATAGGCTCGACTTCTCAGTTTCAAGTGAAATCGCTACAGATGCTCGAGATCTGCTTAGAGCTCACGGAATTCCAGATGTAGTGATTATTAATGGTGCGATCGGTTCGGACAAGCTGTTGAGCACAATGCATGATTCGGAAATTCTTCAGACAATCAACACCAACCTGACTGGCGCTCTATTGGCAACCAAGTACCTCGCACGCCCAATGCTCGTAAACGGGAAAGGGTCGGTGGTTCTCATTGGTTCCATCACTGCCAAAACAGGCTATTCCGGTCTTTCAGCTTATGGCGCTGCAAAAGCAGGGCTGGAGGGTGCTGTCAGGGGGCTTTCGAGGGAGCTCGGAAAGGGTGGGGTTCGAATCAACATTGTTCATCCAGGCTTCATGGACACCGCAATGACCAGCGCCATGGACACCTCCGTAAAGGACAGAATTGCGAGCCGATCTCCGTTTAGGAGATTTGTGACAACCTCTGAAGTTGCTGAGGCTGTGTTTTTTCTCGGGTCTGAGAAATCCTCGGGAATCTCAGGGGCAAATATCACCGTGGATCTCGGAGGGACGGCTTAGGAGAATGGCATGGTTGACTGATGCTGAAATCGCTGGGCTGGGATTGCGTTTCGTTGGCGCCGGAGTGCTGATTGACAGGTCAGCGATTTTCCTCAGCCCAGAATCGATTACCATCGGATCCCACTCAAGAATTGATGCTTGGGCGATGATCTCCGCAAATGACGGAGAAGTTTCAATAGGTAAACATGTACATGTCGGTGCTCGGTCTACCATTCAAGGCGGGGGAGGTGTAGTAATCGAGGATTTTTGTGGCCTCTCCTACGGTGTCGTGATTCTTTCGGTAAGTGACGACTTTCTTTTCGGCTACATGACCAATCCGACCATCGATGATGAGTTTAGACGTGTGACGCGAAAGCCAGTAAAACTCGAGAGGCATTCGATCGTCGGCGCCAACTCTGTCATTTCGCCAGGGGTAACTCTTGGTTTTGGGTCGGCGATCGGAGCTTTGAGCAAGGTATCACGGACTGTTCCCAAAGGGGTTATATTTTCCGGCTCCAAGAGCGAGAAGGTAATGAGAAGAGATTTATCTAGGCTAGAGGCCCTGGAAACCTCGTGGTCGTGCTCCTGCAAGCCTTGAAAGTCAGGTCAATTCGCATTTGATCGATTGCGGTGGGCTCTTTGTCGAGAAAGAGGCCGGGGCACGACTTTTGAATTGCCAACCTTTTCTTCGCCGTTGACGCAGTCTTGGCGCAAAACGCTGTAGAAATGACGCAAAGTACATTCCACAGTATGGTTTGTCTGGGCCCGCTAAGGCTCGGCCCAGGGATTGGCGGGTAGCATAGCTAAAGGAGGAAAGTTTTGACTAAAAGAATCTCTGGAGCTGTGGTTACAGTTACCGGCGGCACCGGCTCATTCGGCTCGACGATGGCAAAGTATTTGCTGACAAAGGACGTTGGCGAGATCAGAATCTTCAGCCGTGATGAGGCTAAGCAGGATGCCATGCGTCACGCGGTTGGCGACTCGCGAGTAAGGTTCTTTCTTGGAGACACTAGAGACCCGGAGTCAGTGGATCGCGTGGTGCGAGGCTCTGACCTAATCTTCCACGCTGCGGCTTTGAAGCAAGTTCCCTCAGCCGAGTTCTTCCCACTAGAGGCTGTAAAGACCAACATCAATGGCTCCGCTAACGTGTTGCACTCCGCGGTTGAGAATGAAGTAAAAGGCGTTGTCTGCTTGAGCACCGACAAGGCTGTCTATCCAATCAACGCCATGGGTATGTCCAAGGCCTTGATGGAGAAGACTGCTCAAGCATTTGCCCGGGACTATAAAGACTCAAAAACTACTATTGCCGTTACCAGATATGGGAACGTGATGTACTCGCGCGGATCTGTGATTCCGCTTTTCATCTCCCAAATCAAATCCGGTAAGCCAATTACTATTACCGACCCAACCATGACCAGGTTCTTGATGTCACTGGCTGAGTCGGTAGATCTTGTGGAGTATGCCTTTGAACACGCCACGTCTGGAGACCTGTTCGTTCGCAAAGCTCCAGCCTCCACAATTGAAGACCTAGCTCTGGCACTAATCGAGATGTTTGGTGGGGCTAAGGGGCAAATTCAAAACATCGGTTTCCGCCACGGAGAGAAGCTCTACGAGTCCTTGCTCAGCACAGAGGAGCGCGTCAAAGCGGACGACCAAGGGGATTACTTCCGAGTGCCGTTGGACGCCAGGGACCTTAATTACTCGGTTTACTTTGAGCAGGGGGAGTCAAGGCCAGAAAGTCTTGAGGCGTACACCTCTCACAACACAGAGAGATTAAATGTTGAAGGGGTAAAGAAGTTACTTCTGACTATCCCTGAAGTGAAGTTGGAGCTCGGGCTATGAACAAGCTAAAAGTTGTAACAATCGTTGGCACTCGACCGGAGATTATTCGACTCTCGCGACTGATTCCGAAGCTGGATGAGTTTACGGATCATGTTTTGGTACACACGGGGCAGAACTACGACCGTCAGTTAAACGACGTTTTCTTTGAGGACCTCGAACTTCGTCAGCCCGACCATTACTTGAATGTGGACACTTCATCATTCGGGTCCGTGATGGGCGATACCCTAAAGAAAACCGAAGAGCTCTTCTTGAAAGAGAAGCCAGACGCGGTGATGATTCTTGGAGACACAAACTCCGCCATCGCCGCGGTGGTAGCGGAACGTATGCACATTCCCGTCTATCACATGGAAGCGGGCAACCGTTCTTTCGATAACAATGTGCCAGAAGAGCTAAACCGCAAGATGGTTGACCATGTGGCCAGCTTCAACTTGCCTTACAACGACTACTCGATGAGGAACCTTCTAAATGAAGGCATTCATCCAAGGTTCATCCATAAGACCGGATCCCCAATGCTCGAGATTTTCGAGCACTACAAAGAGAAAATCTTGAAGTCAAATGTCTTGGAGAGACTCGGCTTCGCCAAGCAAGGCTACTTCCTAGTTAGCCTTCACCGCCAGGAAAATGTTGACAATCCCGCCAGGCTGAAGAAAGCCATCGAGGCTTTGGTTTCGGTAAGGGAAGAGTGGGGATTGCCGATCTTGGTATCCACCCACCCAAGAACCCGGAAGAGGCTTGAGGAAATGTCCAGCCAAAATCTTCCTGGCATAACTTTCCATGAGCCATTCGGCTACCTCGATTACAACAAATTACAACTAGAAGCCAAATGTGTTATCTCGGACTCTGGGACTATAAGCGAGGAGTCCGCAATCATGGGCTTTCCCGCCATTACCCTTCGCGATTCCATGGAGCGCCCAGAGGCTCTCGAGGCTGGATCAATTCTGCTCGCTGCCGTTGGGAATTTTGAAATGGTTTGCTCCTTGGTCTCGCGAGCCATGTCTCGGGGCAGTTTGGTTGAATTGCCGGAAGGTTATGAGGTTCGTGATTTCAGTTCGAGAGTCTTGGACTACCTATTGTCCACCTGCCTCTTGGCAAAAACGTGGAAATCTATACATTGAGAGCAATGAATAAGAATTACGGATGTAATTTCTGTGACAGAGCACTCTTTTTCATTGGATTGAATCGTCAATTGGCATGTTGAGAGATTCAGAGCATTTTGAGGTAGTCATCGTGTCTACGGTGCGCGATGTAGCATACAGAAGGCTGCTCCGAGATGTTGAAGCAATTGAGTCAGCGTTACCTCGGAACTCTAAGAAAACATGGTTTGTTGTTGAATCAAACAGCACCAGAGAATCCTCGGTCGAAGCGCTTGAAAAACTCGGTGCCAAGAAGCCAAACTTCATCTTCAAGAGCCTAGGGGAGGACCCCGCGGGATCGCGCATCCAGAGAATTGCCCGAGCAAGAAATGAGTACCTGAGGTTCATTAGAGATTCATTCAGCCAAGATCTAGCCAACGGAGTTTGCGTTGTCGCTGATCTGGATGGACTCAACTCGAACCCAAAGGTTCCCGAAGAATGCCTGAATGAAGTCGTTCAATTCAGGCAAGCACATTTTGCGAATCAGCGCGGACCTTACTATGACATCTCCGCACTCAGGCATGATCAGTGGTGCCCTCAAGACCCCTGGGGGGATTTCGAAAAGCTTAGGGTTCTGCTTGGCGAAGAAATCGCATATCAACTGGCAATCAAATCGCGGCAGATTCGAGTTCCTCAAGATTCACCCAAAATCGCCGTTCATTCTGCCTTCGGTGGACTCGGCATATACCCCCTTAGCGCTTTGGTAGCTAGCCGAGCCACTTATGAGCCTGTCGGTTCGAACGGGGTGGAGGAGTGTGAGCATGTCGGGTTTCATCGCACTCTCATCGAAGAGGGTGTGGAGTTGTTCATAAACCCCCAAATCCTAAATGCGAGGTACACCGAACACACTCGCTACGCGGCTCCAATCTTGGGCCCTCTTCTTAGGGTGCGAAGCCAAATAGCACGAAGGCTGCCTCCAGAATTGAAGTCACTTTTAATTGAGAAGCTTTTTAGATAGTCTGTCTGTTTACCGCCGGGATTGCCCCTAACGGTCATTGGTTCCTCTGATTGGCAAATCTCCGAGTAGGGCGACAAAGGTATCACTTTGCTAGTCGAGCCAAATGGGCATGAATCTTTTCCAGTCAGGCGGCAGAATCTCAATGGGGTCGTCGTCGGTACGGCACCAGGGATCGGGTGCGTAAACTACGGCATTACGTGAGAAAAATGCCGCCCACCAGCTAAAGGTGGAGTTTGAAATCACAAGTGACTTTGAACCACTAAGCGCCACCATCTGATCAATATCACTAGCTCCCTGGAGCTCATCTGGAATCTTGGATATGTTCTCAAATCTTCGACTCATCGCATCCACAAAACCCATATCATCACTGAATACCATCACGTTACTTTGATTAAGAATTGAAGAACCAGATTCGATTATTGCCTCAAAGTCAATCGCGCCGATTCCCTTGGCGGTTGTAAGGTAGTCTCCCCTCCGAGCGTGCAATCCAAGCACGCGGGAGCGGCTGAATTCATTCCTGAACCTTGCCCCGGTGGGGCAGCTATCGACAATCTCGCTCCAAAGTTCCAATAACTCATCTCTGGCCTGAAAGGCGTATTTGTAAGATGCGAAGTACCCTGACAGCGGCCCCTTAGCCGTTCTCATCTCCCCCAAATCCCCAACCCAACCTGGATTAAGGTGAAGGTAATCTCCACGGTTGAGCCCGAGCTTCCTCGAAAATAGGGATTGGCGGTGCCTCAGCACAACGAAAATTTTTGCCAAAAGCAAGTTTTTCGGACGAAGCTTCGTCTTGTAGCCAAGTTTCTGTAGATACCCTTCAATCGAATTGCCATGGTTAGCAACACCGGCTCGCGCATCAAGAAAATCAAATACCGGAATCTTGCCCGTCAGCTTTGATACATAGATGGCAGCGCTGAAAATAAAGAACTGGTTGCCCAATCCGCCACGCATGGTAACGTCAAATTTGCCCATGCTAGGATTTTAGGCTCCAATGGGCCGCGGCTGCGACGTTAGAGTAGGTATTTTGAATTCAGTCCTAATCGTCACCGGTCACGCCAGGCCAGACTCTAACCTTGAGGTAATTCAGTCGGCTATGAAAAGTCGACCAAATCTCCAAATAAGAGCGTTCATTGATCGACCCAAGTTGGGGTCGATAGCCTCTGAAGACACCCTGTTGCGACACCTACAGCTCATTGAGAGATTGAGGGTATTGGAGTCAGAAAATCCGAATCTGACCGTTGTAGTCAGGCCGGAGAATCTTGGAATTGCCGAGAATCTATCTCTTGCCCTGGACTCTGTTTTTGAGGAGTTTGACCACTGCACCGTTCTTGAAGACGACTGCCTGCCATCTGGGTCTTTTTTCGACTTTATTGACTTTGCCATTGAGTTGGATTCGAAAGACCCTAAATTTGGAACAGCCACTGGCGCTAATCATCTTTTTTTTCCCTTTAACCGGCTGAGAAATACTGCTATTGCTTCCAACCTCAGCCACGTCTGGGGTTGGGCAATTTCTTCGGATAACTGGAAGTCACTCAAGCGCTTCATAGCTGAGGCTCCAAGCGCTGACGACTTGCTTTTCATGCTTCAAGTGATCGAAACGGAAATCGTTTACGAAGTGTATAGGAAGCACTGGCGAGGACTCTTGGAGCTTGCGTGGAGCGAACTTACCTTTGATTACAAGATTCAGTTGTGGCTTTGGAAAGAGGGTAAATACTGCTTGACCCCTGGCCGAAATCTGATTCAAAATGTGGGCTTCGATGAGGTAGCGGCTCACTCAAGTCAATTACCAGATCATTTCCAAAACCGGTTTACTGGGGCTTTTCAAGCGAGGCGATTGGTCAAGCCAAATCCGAAACTCTTATCATTCTGGGAATTGTCTGGCTTTCGAGCCTTCGCAGCAAAGAGGCTGATTCACTTTGAGCTGCTCAAGTTCTGGGAGAAACGGGTGAGGCCTTGAACCTAGGACGATTGATGCGCGTAGGTGAAAAAGTCCATGAGAATGAATCTCGGCTTAAAGTCAGTTAGTTATGCGCTAACCAGCAGTCAAACTCAAGTCACTTGTGCGAAACTATCTGTATGACTTACGTAATCGCCCTGCCCTGTGTGGACGTGAAAGACAAAGCTTGTATTGACGAGTGTCCCGTCGACTGTATATATGAGGGCGACCGTATGCTTTACATCCACCCGGATGAGTGCGTGGACTGCGGTGCTTGCGAGCCAGTTTGCCCAGTTGAAGCTATCTATTACGAGGACGACCTTCCTGGCGAGTGGAGTGAGTACTACAAGGCGAACGTTGACTTTTTCTCTGAGATTGGTTCCCCTGGCGGTGCTGCGAAAGTCGGCCCAGTTTCAGGTGACCACCCGCTAGTTGCTGCGTTGCCACCGCAGGGCGAATAGTGTTTCAAGGTTTGCCGGAGTATCCCTGGCAAAAGTTAAAGCCCTATCGAGAGATTGCGGCTTCGCATTCTCAAGGAGCCATTGATCTCTCGGTCGGCAACCCGATTGACCCAACACCGGCCGTAATCCAAGCAGCGCTTGACGCCGCCTCTGACTCACCCGGCTACCCAACCACCTGGGGTGAAGTCTCCGCGAGAACAGCAGTTTGCGAGTGGTACGCACGCAGAAGAAAGTCGCCTGGTCTATCACCTGACCAAGTACTGCTCACCATCGGGTCAAAAGAATTCATTTCTTGGTTGCCTATCATGCTCGGGATCGGGGCCGGAGACGTTGTCGTTCAGCCTCGCCTGGCTTATACCGCTTATGAAGTTGGAGCTGCGTTTGCGGGAGCAGATATCTTTGTTGGCGATGAACCAAATGAGTGGCCAGAAAACACCAAACTGATTTGGCTCAACAGCCCAGGAAACCCAAACGGTTCAGTGCATCCAGTCGAGTTTCTTCGGCGAGCCCTTGCTAGAGCGCGCGAACTTGGTGCGGTAATCGTCAACGACGAATGCTACGCGGAAATGGGCTGGATTGCTCCTGGGGATGAATACATCCCCTGCATGCTTGATCCTGAAGTAACTGGTGGGGATATAACCAACGTTCTATCGATTTACTCCCTTAGTAAACAGTCAAATCTTGCTGGCTATCGCGCTGCGTTTGCCGCCGGCGATGAGAAGCTCATAAAGGGATTGGTAAACCTGCGCATGCACTCAGGAATGATGGTCCCGATGCCGGTGCAGCAAGCCATGGTTGCCGCTTTGGGCGACGACAACCATGTTGCCACGCAGAAAGAGATCTACCGGAAGCGCAGAGATGTTCTGCTGCCTGCGCTTTTGGATTCTGGCTTTGAACTTCACGATTCTGAGGCAGGGCTTTATTTGTGGGTCACCAAGGGTCAAAACTGCTGGGAAACTATTGCTGAACTGGCTCAGTTAGGCATCGTCGCGGTTCCTGGAGAGTTTTACGGCGAAGCCGGGCAGAACTTTGTCAGATTCTCAATAACTGCGACCGACCAAGAGGTTTTAGAGGCTGCAAACCGCCTCAAAAATGCTCTAGGCTAGGCGAAAAGCCAACCCTCACAAAGGAGCTAGCGTTTGACTTCTAACGAGAAGGTGTCCCTTCGATACGGTGCCCATGAGGCGGAACTATCTGTTATCGAAGCGACCGAGGGTCCTGGCGGAATCGACATTTC
>JACCDN010939462.1_pt1 | contig 17744 bp, 17 predicted proteins | sample 7441691 | NCBI WGS metagenome assembly JACCDN01 (sample SAMN15323439, study PRJNA562643) | freshwater metagenome | isolation source: river surface water | place: USA:Blue River Watershed | collected 2017-08-16
CAACTACATAGAAATGTTCTACAACCCGAAACGTCGTCACAGCGCTGCAAACGACCTTTCTCCGGTACAGTACGAACAGCAGTATTTCCAACAGCTACAGAGTGTCTAGGAAATCGAGGGCGATTCAATCATAGTTTTACAGTGTTACCTGACGTTCTGGGTGTCGGCAGGATTAACCAGACGATTGGGGGATTGATGGTTCACCACCCCCCAAACCGAATTAGAACCATCCACCCCAGACCAAACCCTCTCTTATAGAAATTTTAAAAACTCCTAACAGGCTTCGTCGAACTACCTGGAGCCAAGCACAATTTTCTGATACATGCTGGCGATTAAATCAGATTGTGTCACCATACCAACAAGCTGACTCTTTTGATTCACAATAGGCACATGGTGCATGCCTAAGTCAGAGAGCTTTTTGACCAACGCTGAAACCGGCGTATCCACATTTTCAGTGAATACGTTTCTGCTCATGATTTCTCTAACCGGACGAGCGTTACTCACTGGCTCGAGCTCACCCTTCATGAGTTCTCCAAGTCCAGCTAACGGGGCAGAGGTTCTTGCAGCCAGGTCTTTAAGAAAATCGGCGATGGTGACGATGCCGATAACCTGCCTCTGGTCGTTCGTAACGGGCAATGCCTTGATTTTGTGCTTGTGAAGCAGCGCCCATACTTCGCCAAGGCTGGCATCTTCAGTGATCAAGATCACATCCCTTGCCATGATGTCACCGCATTTAACGTTCATCTTTCTTGAAAAAGCATGGCTAATCGCGGTCTCATACAAATCGATGAGCTCAGACTCTTGAACGTCCACATAAGTGCCATGTGTTTTTAATGCATAGTCCAAGTCTTCATGGGTTATTCCGCTGCGTTCCGTAGGCAGCGGGTCTTTTGTTTTATGGGGGTTGGCTGACTGTTCCGCGAAACACTGGGGATATTTTCTGCCAAGTAATTTATTGAATAGGGCAGCGGCAATCACGATTGATATGGCAACAAGCAGGATGCCGGCAATAAGCTCCCACGCCTCTTCGGTGTTCTTTGGCATCTGGGTCACAACAAATATTGCAATCGCGCCAGCCGGTGGGTGCACACATTTGAGAGCGATCATGAATAAGACAACGAGAGCCAATGAAATGCTGATCCCCAGCATGACATCAGGCGTGACCGCTATTACAGCCATCGCCACGATGACCGACACCAGATAGCCACCAAAAACTGACCAAGGTTGAGCCATTGGGCTATGAGGCATGGAGAAAATGATGACGGCAGTTGCACCAACGGCAGCCACCAGTGCGTAATGCCCAAAAATTAGCTGGGAGGCAAATAATACAAATGCCACACCCAGAGCCGTGCCGATTGCAGATTTAAATCCTTCGCCTGGTGAAACCCGAGGCATGTCTGCGACCAGGTAATACTTCAGCAAGCGGCTTAGATCTAGTTTCATTTCAGTTGGCCACAATGGGCGGGGATTTTAGGCAAGAATCACACCATACTCTACTTGAAAGCTGGATTAAAGATGTGGGCTGTAACCGGTTCAGTAGACACGGACTTAAGCGAATTGCGCCTCCTCGAACTGTACCGGACTCACGTAGCCCAGTGTTGAATGTCGGCGTTTAGCTGCTGTGCAACTTCATCCAGATATTCCTGGTTGAACTCCCTCAGATCCGTGCCTTTGGGGAAGTATTGGCGTAAGAGTCGATTAGTGTTTTCGTTCGATCCGCGTTGCCATGGGCTCCTTGGATCGCAGAAATAAACCTGTACGTCTGTTGCGATCGTGAATGATTTATGCTGCGCCATTTCTGACCCACGATCCCAAGTAAGTGTCTTCTTCAGAGTTGCAGGGATCTTATTCACTTCTCTCGTCAATGCCGTGATGACGCTGTTCGTATCTTTCCCTGCAACTTGAACCAGTATGGTGAAACGTGAATGACGCTCAACCAGCGTGGCAATATGGCTATTATGAGAGCCTGTCAGAAGATCTCCTTCCCAATGTCCGGGGACAGCTCTGTCCGCAACTTCTGCAGGCCGCTCTCTGATGGATATGGCATCAATAATTTGACCTCTCGGCCGCCCTTTAGTGGTTGATAGCTTGGATCGACGCATCATCCGGCGTGAGCGTAGATGTGCAACAAGTTCTTTCTTGAGAACACCTCTGGCCTGGATAAATAGGCTGCGGTAAATCGTCTCATGAGATATCTGCATATCTGGTTGGTCCGGAAATTCATGCTTTAGCCAGCCAGAAATCTGCTCAGGCGACCATTTCATAGCCAGTTTACTTGCGATGGTCTGACACAGGTTCGGTCGTAACGCCAACAAACAATCTTTAGGCCTGCGAGATCTTGCCCAAGCCTGCTCATCGGCAATAATTGCCCTGTATTTGATAGCGCCATGATTCTTGGAGACCTCGCGGCTAATCGTCGAAGGAGAACGGCCCAGTTCCCTGGCAATGGCTCTCAAACTCATGCTCGAGGCCAACCCGCGAGAGATGAATTCTCTCTCATGCAAAGTCAGATGTTTCGAGGCACGTGTTCTGGCGGTAGGCGCAATGCCGCCCTTCAAGGAAATCACGCCATGCACCGAACCCGCATGCTTACCGAGGGCTAAACCAATGTCTGTCAGGCTCTGGCCTGCCTGCCATCTGCGCAATAGCTCTGATTTCTCCTGATCTGATAGCCCAGGTCGTCCCATCCTTGCCATTCAACACCTCCTGATGATTTATACAGATTGTGTTGCATTGACCGGTTGAACTCACCGCGGCCTTTTTTTAGTATGTCGCGCTCCATCTTGAGCTTGGCAACTTCTTTCTGGAGCCGAGCAATCTCTTCCTGCTCGGGCTTCATCTTGCCCAATCCGGGAAACGCATCCACAGGGTCTGCCGTTAGCTCTCGCACCCAGCGGCGCAAGACATTCTCGTTGACATCTAGGTCTCTGGCGGCTTGAGGAACTGATACGCCCCGATCTTGGATCAGCCTGACAGCTTCGACCTTAAATTCCTTGCTGAACTTCCTTCTGGTAATGCCCATTTAAATACTCCGGTTGGATCTGACACCTTAACAAAGTGTCTTCCAAACCGGATACAGCCCACTTGTTGCTATCCAGAACCACCGCCTTGATACAGCGGAACCGCTCTGAAACAAGGTGCGCTGTTCTGATCGCCAGATCCCGTACGCCTGGCTCGATAGGCCATAGATCGGGAATAATCAGCGTGAACTGCTGCTCATCGTTGGGATTGGCCTCGAAATAGATATGGTGCCCCTCGAACTTGAAGTACACCCTACCCGTTTCAGTTATCTCCGGCCGGAAGCCCTCGTTCTTGAGGAACGCCACCACATGGGCAATATTCTGGTCATAGATTGAGGGCTCACAATCCGAGTCGAACTCGTTCATGGTGTGCTCCACCACGTAGCCACCTGGCTTGCCTGCTAATGTCATGCTGCTTCTCCTACCCCGGATCAATGGAAGCGCAGCAGACCCACGGGGCACGAGCAGCGACGCTTTAGCAGCATTTATGGATCGCCCTGCAAGTTGTCTTAAATCGGCGATGGCACTCTATTTCGCAGTATCGACGTAATGAGTTTGAATTGATTGCACAAGCAACATGGCGTGAAAGCATACCGATAGATAGAGTTTGTTCTACGCCATATGAGGTATTGGCGCACAACCCGCTAAGGCCGCACAATTCCCCACTATGTTGCTCGGGTATTTTTTTGAGGCGCCCATCGGATCAAAGGTCATGTCCATTGAATTGATTTGCCCTGCAGGTAATCTGCCATCGCTAAAAATTGCAATCGATAATGGTGCAGACGGTGTTTACATCGGATTGAGAAATGCCACAAATGCACGCGCCTTCCCTGGGCTTAACTTTGACCTTAAAACCGCGCAAACGGGTATTGCATACGCCCATAGCCGCAACAAAAAAGTCTTGCTTGCACTCAACACCTTTCCTCAGGGAGGTCGCTGGTCGGAATGGACAAAAGCGGTAGACCAAGCAGCGGAAATGGGGGTCGATGCCGTCATTCTTGCCGATACGGGCCTGCTTAAGTATGCAAGCGAGACGCACCCACAGCTACGCTTGCATTTATCTGTACAAGGATCGGCTACCAGTTATGAGGCGATCAATTTTTATCGTGATCATTTTGGCATTCAACGCGCTGTTCTACCCAGAGTCCTATCGCTTGCCCAGGTGGATCACATTGTTGCGAACACGGAAGTAGAAATTGAACTGTTCGGGTTCGGTGGTCTTTGCGTTATGGTTGAAGGGCGCTGCATCCTCTCGTCCTACGTGACTGGTGAGTCACCCAATACTGCCGGCGTGTGCTCGCCTGCAAAAGCCGTTCGCTGGCAGCCCTCTCCCGAAGGTCTGGAATCCAGACTTGGTGACGTACTCCTGGACCGGTATTCAGATGACGAAAAAACAGGTTACCCGACTCTATGCAAGGGAAGATTTACGGTGGGCGACGATACTTATTACGCCCTCGAAGAGCCCACAAGCCTGAACACGATTGAACTGCTCCCAGAAATGCTCAAGATGGGCATTTCTGCAGTTAAGATTGAAGGCCGACAACGGAGCCCAGCCTATGTCGCGCAGGTTACCAGAGCCTGGCGAACCGCGATTGACGACGCTTTATCGAGCCCTACTGCCTTCAGCGTCCGGCCTGAATCGATGCGCGCTCTGGAAAGTCTTTCAGAAGGGCAGCAAAATACCTTGGGCGCCTATTACCGGTCTTGGAAATGACACAATGAAACTTTCACTGGGTCCCATCCTCACGTACTGGCACCAGCATGACGTTCGCGACTTTTACGAACAGTCGCTCGATTGGCCTGTCGATATCTATTACCTTGGTGAAGTTGTATGTTCACGCCGGCATGAGATGCGCCTTGATGACTGGCTTGACGTTGCTGCGCTACTGGGTGCCGAGGGACGTGAAGTCATTCTTTCGTCGCAGGCACTCCTTGAATCGGAATCCGACTTAAGGAAACTGCGTAAATTATCGGATAACGGCATATTTACGTTAGAAGCCAACGACATGAGTGCGGTACAGCTCACCCAAGGGCGACCGTTTGTTGCGGGTACCCATCTCAATATCTATAACAAGGAAACACTCGATCTTTTGAGCGAATTGGGCGCGTTTAGGTGGATCCCGCAAGTCGAACTATCCGGGACACAGATTCGAGAGCTTCTGGATAGCGCGGCATGCGCAATAGAGACTGAAATCTTTGCCTATGGCCGATTACCTCTGGCTTTCTCCTCTCGATGCTTTACGGCACGTTTTTATGATCTACCCAAAGATGATTGCCAGTTCAAATGCCTGGAGCATCCGGCCGGGCTTCCATTAAAAACGCGTGAGGACAAAGATTTTCTTGTGCTAAACGGTATTCAGACGCAATCAGCAAAAATTCACTGTTTGTTGGATGAAATCGACGAGATGCGGGCAATGGGCGTTGGTGCGATGCGCATTAGCCCGCAACCTACCGGTACCGGTGAGATATTGCGGGCTTACCGCAAGCTTCTGGACCACGAAATTAGCAGCCCTGACGCCCTTAAACAGATAGAAACGCATGCGATGGATCTACATTGCAACGGCTATTGGCATACCATGCCTGGTGCACACCGGACGGCTGTCGCATGATGTTCCCAGTCAAGCAGCTCGCGGCCAGGTGTATTTTGCGCCTGCCTACTTGGCCGCCTTCTTTGGTTTTTGCCCAGGTTCTCAATCGTGTTTTGAAGCCCTTAATCTCCGATGGAACACTCGCGCCGCTGGAGGGCAAGCAACTCAAGGTCTGCGTCATCGACTTTGGCATCATTCTGGACTTTTCAGTCCGCTGCGACAGGTTCGTTCCAATTTCTCCGATGCCACACCCGGACCTAACGCTGTCCGCGACCCTGGAAGATTTTTATAAATTGGCAGCACGCCAAGACGATCCTGACACTCTGTTTTTCAATCGCCGCCTGTTGATCGAAGGTGACACCGAGCTTGGTCTTATTGCTAAAAATGCCCTTGATAGTATGGAGTTGCCCCATCCCATCCTGTCGATATTCAACCTGGTCAACAAACTCAATGCACTCAAAGTTAATCGGAACAGCGCGAAGCCTGCTGTTTGATGGCGCTGTCGCAATTGTGACCATACCCATTGGCATCATTCTGGGTATGTTTGGCTTCGCGCTACCCTTGCGATCACGGTTCTGGCTGGTCAAATGTTGGCGGCACGCATTTAGTTTCTTTGAGCGTCATTTGCTGGGCATCCGGGTCGAGGTTATTGGCGCCGAACATATCCCCAACGAACCATGCATCATCATTTCCAACCATCAATCAGCCTGGGAAACTGTGGGCCTTCAGACACTTTTCTCGCCCTGTGTGTTTGTTCTCAAGGAAGATTTGCTGAAGATTCCATTCTTTGGCTGGGGGTTGGCCTCCGTCAAAATGATCGCCATCGATCGTGATGCTTCAAAGGCAGCGTTAAAAAAGGTGGCGGAGCAAGGCATTGACCGGCTCAACCGGGGGATTTCGGTTGTCGTCTTCCCAGAAGGCACGCGTGCCGACCCGCATTGCGTTCTCCCATTTCAGATCGGTGGGGCTTATCTTGCCAGCAAAACTCATGCTCCGGTTGTCCCGGTCTCTCATAACGCAGGGACCATCTGGCCGAGGGGATCCCGCATCCGGGGCCCGGGCGTCATTAAAGTCATTATTGGCGAACCGATCATGCCGGGATTAAAGGCACAGGCGCTCAACAAACGGCTTGAAGACTGGATGCACAGCCAGATCCTGCCCGTTGATTCATCCACACCATGAATCAGGTCGGCAGATACTATTGAGGCACCCCAGATAACCATGTTTCGTTCAATCGCGCCCGTTTGGCTTGTCGGCTTCAGACCGTTTTTTATCGCGACTTGCGTGACCGGTGCGCTATTCCCCATGTTTTGGGTCAGCCTCTACAGCGGGGGCATCGAGCCCACCGCGCCTTTATTCAACCCTTACCTTAGCCAGCTGCATTGGCATATGCATGAGATGTTCTTTGGCTTTGGCTGGGCGCTTCTTGGCGGCTTCCTGCTCACGGCTTCAAAAAACTGGCTCGGCATTCGGGGTGTGCACGGTTTAACGCTGGCGGGGCTGGTTGCGCTTTGGGTATTGGATCGGATTGCGATGGCACAGGGCGGCAGCTGGTCGGAAACCACCGTGTACGCGCTTTCTATGGCGTTCATAACCGCCATTGTCCTTCTACTAGAAGTTGATTTACTCAGCAATCACGCGAAGGACACGTATCGCGACAATTTTTATTTTGTTCTTGCCCTCCCTGTTTTCATCATTGCCAAAATGGCGCTGCTCATCAATCAAGTCGATCTGGCACTTGGCACCTCAATGACCCTTGGACTTTTTAGACTTTGCTTCCTGATAATGCTCGAAAGAACGCTGGAGGCCTTCATGAAAGGCGGCTTTGGGATCACCCTGAAACGGATCCCATTAATCGATCACGCCATCAAGTCCATCGGATTCATGCTCATTTTTGTGTACTGGATGGACACGACGCTTTCAACACTCCTCTACCTGGCGCTGGGTACTCTGATGCTTATACGTCTCTCATACTGGGCGCCCGCCAAGGCGCTGCGCCGGATTGATATTGGCGTTATGTACCTGGGCTATCTGGCAATTGCAGCCAGTCTATTCATGCTGTGTATTCCGACCCAATACAGCCACTGGGGGAGCTCTCTTGCAACGCATACATTCACGCTTGGCGCCATTGGACTGATCGCACCAGCCATGATTATCCGGATAAGCAAAGGGCACACGGGGCGCAAAGTCACCTTCACCACCACCGATAAAATCTGCATCTATCTGATGATGTCAGCGCTTGTATTCCGCATCGGGGTGCCGTTCTTTCTGCCACATCTATACACTATGTGTCTGATGCTATCGGCAGCCTGTTGGTTTGCCACGTTCACCATCCTTGGCTTTCAGTACATTCCCGTACTATTGGCACCGCGTGTTGATCAGCGCGTGCACTAATCCCAAGATTATTTACCGGGCAACCGGTTACTTATTATTACCCTCTGCCAATGACCCCAACCCCGACCCCGCTTGAGATAAGTCAGCTCCTGGAGTCCGTTATTGATCCGGAAGCTGGGATTAATGTCGTTGCCATGGGCCTCATTTACGACATACGCATCGAGCCCGAGGGCGTCTATGTGCAAATAACCATGACATCGCCAATGTGCCCTGTCGGAGACTTGCTGATCGAGGAAATTACGGATTGTTTACGCCAGAGATTCCCGGCGCCCAGTCAAATTACTGTCGATCTGACATTTGAGCCACCCTGGTCGCCCGATATGATGTCGGCAGAAGCCAAGAAAGAATTTGGTTGGTAATCGACACCTCTGACCATGAAGTCTCCTGCAATTGAACGCGCACCCTTGTTAATCCTGGCAGTAATATGCCTGGTAGCCGCTGTTTTTTCCGGACTCGCACGCTTTGGCTTGGACGTTCCGCATATCTTTCTTAGTGCGGCGGGATTTCATAGCGTTCTAATGATCTCCGGCTTCTTTGGCACCGTCATTGGCCTAGAACGGGCGGTGGCAAGCCGTCTGGCATGGCCCTATTTCGCCCCGGTTCTGAGTGGCTTGTCGGGCGCTCTGCTGCTACTGGATGTGCCCGTACTGATCCCGACCGTTGGGTTCATGCTGGCAGGGTTGATCCTTGCCTCGGCAACCGGAATTGCCGCAACCAAGCAGCCGGCCATTTACACCATCACCCTACTTGCCGGGGCCGTGTTATGGCCAATTGGCAATTTGATCTGGTTAGGCACGGACAATTTCATGGCGAGCAGCTATGCCGGGCTCGGTTTTCTTGTTCTCACCGTGGCGGGCGAAAGACTTGAGCTCACCCGGTTTCTCCCCCCGAAGAAACTTGCCACACCCATGTTTGTGACGATTGCTTTGCTAATCATCATGTCCACAATTCAGGCGTCTCTTAAAGGCATCGAGACTACATCGCTTGGCATCAGCTACGCACTGCTGGCGCTATGGATGTTTGCGTATGACATTGCAAGAAAGACCGTCATAAAAAAGGGGGTCACGCGATTCGTCGCAATTTGCCTCTTATCTGGCTATTTCTGGCTGCTGATTGGCAGTGCAATGCTGATTTTTGGCAACATGACGCACTTAAATTTGCACGATGCCGGGATTCATTCTGTTGCCATCGGGTTCATCTTCTCGATGGTTATCGGCCACGCACCGATTATTTTCCCCGCGGTGATGCGCGTGAAGATCCCCTATTCCGGTATTTTCTACGCGCCTCTGGCCATTCTGAATATCGGGGTGCTTATTCGCATTATGGGTGGCCTAGATGGCAACCCTGCGCTGCAAACTCTGGCGGGCATAATTAACGGGGTGTCGATCGCGACTTTTCTGCTCGTTCTGGTCGCCCAGGTTATCAGGCACAACCGCACTCACCGCGGTTGAACTGTTTGCGTCTTTGGGTCTGCGTTCTGCTTTTTACGCAATCGTTTGTTTTTCTCTTCCGAGTTGGCAAACACGTAACGGCCAGCTAGAACGCTGCCTTTCATCCCTGGATCACAAGGTCGCTGCGTTACCTTCTGGCAGCCTCCCTTCTGATCATGCGGGCATCCCCATGAGCTCATGTTAGCTTTTTAATAGGCGATGCACTGCTCGCACACCGTGCCAGTAACATCACGCTTCAAGTGCGCCTCACGAAGCTTAACGAACTCCGGTGAATTCCATGCATCCATGAAGGACACGTTGTTGAGATCGCCCATGGTCCAGTTCGCCGTTGCATCAAAACAGCATGCTGAGAGCTTTCCTTCGGCGGTAACATGACCCTCTGTAAATGCAGACCAGCAGGGAAGAGGTTCTCTGAGATTTCCCAAACGCCCCTGGTTGCCAGCAGTCGGTTTATAACCAAGCTCTTCTTCGCGCTGGGTTGCAAATGCGCCCATCGAATACAGTGGTAGCCAGTAGTGCTGATCAACAAATGGCGTCACCTTTTCGGCAATCAATGCTTCCATGAGTTTTTGTTGTTCGCCATCGTATTTGATGGAAGACGCATAGAGCCCGGTCTTGTAACCGCCTTCTTCGCGAATTCTCCAGGCCTCTTTGATATTGTCATAGGCACGATGAAAGAGTTTCTTTGAAACTCCCATGATTTCTTCAAATTGGTCTTCATTGGCGGCATTGCACGACCATTTCAGGGAGTCCAGACCTGCCTTCATGCACTCTTCAACGGCTTCCGGGAATGCCATTGAGCCATTGGAAGTAAGAAACACGTATGGCATGCCAATCTCCTGCTTCAGATAGCGAATGCAATCCACGAGCAAGTTTGGCGCCATAAAGGATTCGCCGAGATAGAAAACGCCGATCTCCTCGACACCGGCATCCCTCATCTCTTTTGTGATCCTTTTAAACAACCCCAGGTCCATGTCCCACTTCGGTTGTACTTCACGGTTTCGCAGCGCGCAAAAGCCACACCGATAGTTACAACGGGGTGATATTTCGATTTTGACACTTTTTGGTGCGGGCAATTCAGCGAATCGATAGGCTTCCGGAATCTTGGTAATCGCGTCGATTCGATCTGTGATCATTTTTTTGCCCCAATTAAAGTATCTGGATATCCTCTCAACTCTGGCGTGGGGTGTATATACCTAAAAAGAGGTAATTCTTTACGCTTTGGAGTAATACCCTTGCTGCACTCGGAAGATATTCAAGCCATTAATATCTTTATTGATTGCAAGGCAAATAATGCTGACAATCAGCACAACTGATAATGCCAAGGCAACGGCTTTGATTTGTGTGCTTTTCCCCTTCATGACGACAGTGCCGCAACCAATGTAGGCGACAATTGCAATGATTTTGGCCGCAAACCATGGCGTTGAGAGCGGGCTGATTGACAACTTGTAGGCGAGCACCACGCCAAACCCTAACAGCAGTGTGTCAATCAGGTGCGCCAACACTCGAAATGCCAGCGACGGCATCCTTGATCGGTAGAGTGAGGTGCCTGCCCTGAGGAGAAATAGAATGACACTGACCATCGCGAGTGCCACATGCGTGTGTTTAAGAATCAGGTAATCCATGCCAGCCTACGATGTTGCCTGGGCGCCCTTCCTGGCGAGTGCCGTCACACCCACAAGATGCCCATCCTCGTCATGCGTTAACGAAAACGCCATGTCTAGATAGGCATAGGAGCCATCGCCAAGAAGCGCTTTGGTTCTTACCGGTCTGCTGTTAAGTTTTACCTTGTCGCACGATACTGCCCTGTTGAATCCATCCCAATGTGCAGATCTTAAATTTTCTGGGATTATAAGATCCAGACGCTGTCCTATCGCATCATTCTTGGCGAACTTGAAGATTTCGACTGCCCGGAGGTTCCATATCCTGATTACCCCCTCCAAATCCGCAACAATGAGCGCGTCGGGAAGCTCATCCAACAACCGGCTGCAAAAATCGATACCCATTTGCCTGGTCCTTTGCGATTACTCGGTGATTGACGTGTTTTCCAGGATTTCCCAGGTGTAGAGAATTGATTCTTCATTGAAGATTGAACCTGTGGTCACATCATACCACCAGATCCTTTCTCCAGCGCCCTGGCCAAGATATTTCCATCTTCTCACCTCCCCGGAGCACAGTTTAACTGGGTAGATGTCGTTAACCCGGAGCACCACGATCAGGTCGAAAATGCCGTATTAGGTGAAAGCAGTCCGCCAATCAGATCCTTAACCGATCGGATTTCCTTACCAAAGGGCAGTGAGCCAGACCCCCTAAAAAATAGACCTCGCTTCACATCGCCCCTAAATGCTGCAGCCAAATGGTGATCGATACAGAATTGGCCCATTTTGGATAGGCCATCGCGTAAACCGCAATGCGCCAGACAATCAAACGACTTGATGCAAATCGGTTTCGGATTAGCCTTGGCTTTCAGCTTTTCTTCGTGGTCCAGGTAATGCGATAACCATGGGGTCCTGACCGCCCTGGCTGGCAACCCTGCAACGCTGAGAAACTCGACAAGGTCACTCTCCTCGGCATCGGCCAGAACATGTTTATATGCATCACTGGCATCGCCCTCCATCGTCACTGCAAACGCCGTGCCCATTTGAACCGCTGATGCACCCAGTGCCTGCATTTTCTGAATATCTTCATGCGTTCTGATGCCCCCCGCCACGATGATCGGGATCTGATCGCTTACGCCAAAGGATTTTAGGACTTCCAATGTTTCTGGCACGACTTTTTCAAACTTAAATCGTTCGTTTTTAAGATCAGCAACACCCGCAGCACCGAGATGCCCACCTGCATGAGCTGGATGCTCTATGATGATTGCGGCAGGTGTTCGTCCTTTCTTAAGCCATTTTTTCAGAACAATCTGTACCCCTCGCGCATCCGACAGAATTGGGATCAGACCAACGCCGGGGTAGTTTTCAGCCAAATCAGGCAGGTCCAGCGGTAGTCCTGCGCCCACTACAATCAGATCCGCACCGAATTCGAGGGCTGCAGTCACATATGCGGCGTACTCCGTTAACGCCTTCATGACATTCACTGCAATTAACCCTGAACCCTGACTCTTTAACTTTGCCGCCTCGATCTCTCGCCGCAGTGCTTCAATGTTTGCAGCATCAATCACCCCCTTCGCTGCTGGCCCCTTTAACTTGTGGGTCTGTTCTTGAAGATCCGGATGAAGATGACGAAGATCGACAGATGCAATCGTTCCAACGCCACCGCAGGACGCAACGGTTCCCGCAAGGGAATGGGCAGATATGCCGATACCCATTCCCCCCTGAACGATGGGCAACAAGGTCTTTCCCTGCAGCACTAAGGGCCTCAACGTGCCTGCACGAAGCAGTTTAAAGTTTTCGTCGACTAGCGGGGTCATTGTTGCCTACCTTATAGGTGTCAGTGACGCTTTCTAACAACCTGATGTGGCCGGATAAGATATGCCACCGTTCCGAAACCACTCCAGATGTGCACGAGTCTTGTAAACGGGAAGAGAACGAACAGTGTCAGCCCAAATACCATGTGAATCTTGTATGCCCAGGATACAGTCGCCAGATACTCTGCCGCACCAGGCTGAAAGGTCACGATGGCCTGAGCCCAATTCGCCAGAAGTATCATGACACTACCATCCATGTGGCCTGCAGAGAATGGAATAGTCAGCAGTCCGAGTGCTAGCGTCACAAAGATCCAGAACAAGATGAAAATATCCATGCCAGTGCAGGTTTTGCGGATGCGAGGGTCTGATAGACGACGATGCAGCAGTAGCAGTACGCCAATCATAGCCATGGACCCCATAACGCCGCCGGCAACCATTGCTAACAACTGCTTGTTCTCGGTCGTTAGCCCCACCGCATGATATAGATCTTTAGGCGTCAAAAGCCCGGCAAAGTGCCCAAAAAACAGCCCAATGATGCCGATATGGAACAGATTGCTCCCCAGACGCAGCTGGCCACGGCGTAGCAGTTGCGACGAATCGGCCTTCCAGGTGTACTGATCGCGGTCATAACGGATCAGGCTACCCAGCAGGAAGATCGACAGTGCCACATAAGGGTAGATGTCGAACAGGAGATTATTCAGATAGTCCATGGTTACGCTCCCAAGGTTTCGACGGCGCTCGCCTTACGGCCGCCAGCATGTGGAATGAATTGCACGACAGACGCTTCCTTGCCGGACCCATAGTCCGGCGTCGAACAGCCGCCCCCGAAGGTCACGGGCGCCTCTGCCCAGACCTTGTCGAGCTTGTCGTAGTCTTCCTGCTCGGTGCTGAAGTCCATCGGCACGAATTCGATGTCGATGGCCTTCTCGCCAGCCATCTCCAGCAAGGCCGAGCACAGCAGGTAGTAATGGCTACCACGTTTGGCGAGGTTTTCACCGATATTGCGCACCAGATGCGTGACTTCCATCAGCAGCGCCTTTGCCTTGGCGGCATCGAGCTGCGACAGATACTCCAGGAAGACCGGCAGGTAATCGGGGAGTTCACCAGGTGGCAGATCAAAACCCGATTCGCCGTACATGGTGAGCAGATCCACCATCGCCTGACCGCGGTCACGCGACTCGCCGTGCACATGTTCGAAGAGATACAGCGAGGTGCCGCGACCACGGTCGAACAGCGCCACATAGTTCTCTTCGTGCAGGTACAGATCACCCTGCCCCAGATGCTGATACAGCGCATCCAGGCGGCCACGCTTGATGTCCAACTCGGCATCCGTCACGGCCTGCACTTCCGTCAGGTGATCGAGCAGCGCCTGATCCGGATAGTGCAGCAGCAACGAAATGGCTTTTAAGGTCCTCGGTTGCATCATTTCACCTCGTGGATCGGAATGACACGCTCGCCGTTCTTGCGACCGAACAGGCTGGTGTCCGAATCGCCGTCCGAGCAACCGTTACCGAACGAGAAACCACAGGAACCCTTCATATCGAAGGCGTTCTCGGCATACTCACGGTGGGTGGTCGGAATCACGAAACGATCTTCGTAGTTGGCGATCGCCAGATAGCGGTACATGTCTTCGACCTCGGCGACATTCAGACCGGCCTGCTCCAGTACGGCCTGATTGTCGAACTTGGCGACATGGCGGTCACGCATGAAGCGGCGCATGGCGAGCATGCGGTTCAGCGCGTCGTGGACAGGCTTCTCTTCGCCAGCGGTCAGCAGGTTGGCCAGATACTTGACCGGGATACGCAGCGATTCGACATCCGGCAGCACACCCTTCATCTGGATCTGGCCCTTCTCCATCGCGGTGTTGATCGGCGACAGCGGCGGCACATACCAGACCATCGGCAGCGTGCGGTATTCCGGGTGCAGCGGGAAGGCGATCTTCCAGTCGATGGCCATCTTGTACACCGGCGATTGCGTAGCGGCGTCGATCCATGCCTGCGGCACACCGTCGCGCAATGCGGCAGCGCGCACTTCCGGATCGTTCGGATCCAGGAATGCCTTCAACTGCTCGTGGTAGAGATCCTGTTCGTTCTCGACCGAGGCGGCTTGCTCGATGCGGTCTGCATCATAGAGCAGCACACCCAGATAACGGATGCGGCCGACGCAGGTTTCCGAGCAGACGGTCGGCTGGCCGGATTCCAGACGCGGGTAGCACAGGATGCACTTCTCCGACTTACCGCTCTTCCAGTTGTAATAGATCTTCTTGTACGGACAGGCCGAAACGCACATCCGCCAGCCGCGGCACTTGTCCTGATCGATCAGAACGACGCCATCTTCCTCGCGCTTGTAGATCGAACCCGCCGGGCACGCGGCCACGCAGGCCGGATTCAGGCAGTGTTCGCACAGACGCGGCAGATACATCATGAAGGTGTTCTCGAATTGTCCGTACATCTCCTTCTGGACGTCTTCGAAGTTGGTGTCCTTCGAGCGCTTGCTGAACTCCGTACCGAGAATTTCTTCCCAGTTCGGACCGCCGTTGATCTTTTCCATGCGTTCGCCGGTGATCAGCGAGCGCGGACGGGCGACCGGTGCCGCTTTCGACAGCGGGGCCTTCTGCAGATGCTCGTAATCGAAGGTGAACGGTTCATAGTAGTCGTCAATCTGGGGCAGATCCGGATTAGCGAAGATTTTCGAAAGAATCTTGAGTTTCGAACCCATCTTCAACTGGATCTTACCGTTCGATTTACGCTCCCAACCACCGTTCCACTGCTTCTGATCTTCCCAGTTATGCGGGAAGCCGACACCCGGCTTGGTCTCAACGTTATTGAACCAGGCGTACTCGACGCCTTCACGTGTCGTCCAGACATTCTTACAGGTGACAGAACAGGTATGGCAACCGATGCACTTGTCCAGATTGAGCACCATACCAATTTGTGCGCGAACTTTCATGATCAAGCCTCCATCGCCGGTTGTGCAGGACCATCCATCCAGTCCACCTTGTTCATCTTGCGAACCACCACGAACTCATCGCGGTTCGAACCCACTGTGCCGTAGTAGTTAAAGCCATAACTCAACTGGGCATAGCCGCCGATCATATGTGTCGGTTTTAGAACAACGCGCGTTACCGAGTTATGAATACCACCCCGAGTCTGAGTGACTTCAGAGCCAGGCACATTTACGATCTTCTCCTGAGCGTGATACATCATCATCATCCCTTCCGGCACCCGCTGGCTGACCACAGCACGTGCACAGAGTGCACCATTGCTATTGAAGGCCTCGACCCAATCGTTATCTTCAATTCCGACCTTCTGGGCGTCCACTTCCGACAGCCAGACAATCGGACCGCCGCGCGACAGCGTCAGCATGATCAGATTGTCGGTATAGGTACTGTGGATCCCCCATTTCTGGTGCGGTGTAATGAAGTTCAGCGCAATTTCCTTGTTGCCATTGGGCTTCTTGTTCATGATCTGTTGGTGGCTACGTAAATCCACTGGTGGTTTGTACGAACAGAAGCCTTCTCCGAAGGCGCGCATCCACTCATGATCCTGATACAGCTGCTGGCGACCAGTCAGTGTGCGCCATGGAATAAGCTCATGAACATTGGTATAGCCAGCGTTGTAGCTGACGTGTTCCGATTCGATGCCGCTCCAGGTCGGGCTGGAGATAATCTTGCGTGGTTGCGCCTGAATATCGCGGTAACGGATCTTTTCGTCTTCGCGGGTCAGCGCCAGGTGGCGGTGATCAATACCGGTAAATTCAGACAGCGCAGCCCAGGCCTTGACGGCGACTTCACCGTTGGTTTCCGGCGCCAGCGTCAGCACGACTTCGGTCGCATCGATATCGGTATCGATATTCGGACGACCCTGCGCCACACCTTCGTTGCGCACCTTGTAGTTCAATTCACCAAGCAGTTTGACTTCATGCTGCGTATTCCAGTTAATGCCCTTGCCGCCATTGCCCAGCTTGTCCATGAGCGGGCCCAGTGAGGTGAACTTGTCGTGGATCTGGCTGTAGTTGCGCTCGACCACCACGAAGTTCGGCATCGTCTTGCCGGGAATGGCGTCGCATTCGCCTTTCTTCCAATCCTTGGCGTCATACGGCTGAGCGATTTCACCGGCGGTATCGTGCAGGATGGGTACTGCGACAATATCTTTCTCGACGCCCAGATAGCCATCCGACAACTCAGAGAAGCGCTTGGCGAAGCCCTTGTAGATCTCCCAGTCACTGCGTGCTTCCCAGGCCGGGTCAACGGCCTTCGACAGCGGGTGGATGAACGGGTGCATATCCGAGGTATTCAGATCGTTCTTTTCGTACCGGGTGGCCGTCGGCAGCACGATGTCGGAATACAGACAGGTGGTGGACATACGGAAGTCCAGCGTCACCAGCAGATCCAGCTTGCCTTCCGGCGCCTGATCATGCCAGACCACATCCTGCGGCTTGACGTCGCCGGTCTGCCCCAGGTCTTTGCCCTGCACCCCGTTGGCGGTACCGAGCAGATGCTTGAGGAAGTATTCGTGACCCTTACCCGAAGAACCGAGCAGGTTCGAACGCCAGACAAACATGTTGCGCGGGAAGTTCTTGGGGTTATCCGGATCGTCGCAGGAGAACTTCAGTTCGCCGGATTTCAACTGGCTGACGACATAGTCCTTGGGATCGATGCCCTTGGCGATGGCCTCGCGCGACAGTTCCAGCGGATTGCGCTCGAGCTGTGGTGCCGATGGCAACCAACCCATGCGTTCCGAACGGGCATTGAAGTCGATCAGGCTGCCGCTAAATTTGTTCTTATCAGCCAACGGCGACAGCAGATCGGCAACGCGCAACGTTTCGTAACGCCACTGATCGGTATGTGCGTAGAAGAACGAGGTACCGTTCATATGGC
>JACCDN010983980.1_pt1 | contig 17738 bp, 32 predicted proteins | sample 7441691 | NCBI WGS metagenome assembly JACCDN01 (sample SAMN15323439, study PRJNA562643) | freshwater metagenome | isolation source: river surface water | place: USA:Blue River Watershed | collected 2017-08-16
ATTTATTCGGCTAGGAATACTCTCATATCCTGATACTCAGATTCCGTCATGCGCTTTTTGAATCCTCGCTCATACTCTGGACCCCAGATATCGGGCTTGATCGTATTTTTAGCAGCATTCTGAGTGCCGGAGAATTCTAGCATGTGAAGATGTGTCAGAGCACCAAGCGCTTCTATTGTGATAGGATGAAGCTTGCCGAATGCGTGTCCACCTATTGCTTGCCCGTCCACTATTTTTTGAACGAAGGTGTAGAATTCTGGATAGCCCCAAACAAGTTCTATCTGTTGAGCAACCTTAGGAAGAAGCTTGCTTATACCTTTGAATTCTGGTGTCTCTTTGAGCTTGTTAATTTGCTCCGACGTAGCGGCCTCATTGACTTGAGCTTTTTGCTCTGCTAGATATTCCTTGAAACGCTTTGACATAATGACCTACTGAGTGTGAGATTCAATAGGTTTATTTATAGGAGTGTGCAGATGTTTCTGTTTCCAAGGACACCTGCGAAACCTCAGACTACATAAGTATTTCTACTTATGCCGCCATCGCGTATGAATTATCATTTGCGGGTACTTATTTTGCTTCATTTGCGTCGATCGCCTGACGTGTTGTCCATGTTAGTATTCATCACCCTGTCGAATCCAATTCATCCCCATAAACTTCAAAAACCCGGGTGGAGATGCGGGGTTTCGAACCCCGGTCCAGACCAACTTTCCTTTCACTTCACACAACAATAATTACTACTCTCTATTTATCGACGCGTTCTAATTGCCAGGAATTACTTATACCCTGCACACCATCATCGTACACCAGTGCCACATTACCCCAGAAACATTCACCACAATCGTAACACAATTTCTGCTCTATGACTGTAGCATACAGTTTGTTACAGGCGACGTAAACTCTAGTTCCATGTTTCCAGGTGGCTTCCTTGCCCTGGCTGTCAAGTTCCATTATTCACCTCCACGCGCGTATTCCAACGTTCGATAACATCTTCTACACTGCTACCTAACACTGTCGCAGCGCATCCACCACCGGTTTCATAGCACACTAACTGCCATATCGTGCGCTCTCTATCACCTGGATAGATGCAATCATCGTCGTTAGGATCTGGTTTGAAGCCGCAGAATGGGCAAGGTTTCAAATCTGCGTCTAAGAATTTAGCCATTTAATTCTCCTCTGAGTCGTCTTCCTCGGTTGAACTAACTTCAGTCATCAAAAATTCAACAAGTGCTTTTACACCTACACCGGTAGCACCGTTACTGTTCCACGCCGTACCGGCGATGTCAAGATGAGCGTATGGGATATCTTTTTCGACGAAGCGAGCAAGGAAGCAAGCAGCTACTGAAGCACCTGCTCCAGGTGTACCCATGTTTGGAATATCTGCAAACTTACTACTCAATTGCTCATCGTATTCCTTAGTCATTGGAAGACGCCACATTTTCTCGTCTACTGTCTCAGCTGAACCCATTAATCCATTAGCCAGCGACTCATCATTTGTAAATAAGCCGGTATAATGACTACCTAAGGCAGCAGCACAAGCACCAGTCAGTGTCGCAATATCGATGATCATTGCGGGGTTGTAATGTTCTTGTGCATAGGTGATAGCATCACACAAAATCAAGCGACCTTCAGCATCGGTATTGAGAATTTCAATTGTCTTTCCTGACATCGAGGTGACGACATCACCAGGTTTGACAGCTTCGCCATTTAGCAGATTTTCGCAAGTCGGAATCAATGCTACAACTGCAACCTTTAGCTTCAATTTAGCCACTGCGTGCATTGTAGCAATAACCGCTGCTGCTCCACACATATCATATTTCATCTCGTTCATCTTTGCTGCTGGTTTGATCGAAATACCACCAGAGTCAAACGTGATACCTTTACCAATGATCACTACTGGATCACTTCCGCCACATTCAGGATGACAATACTCCAAGACGGTGAAATACGGATCTTGCGAACTTCCTTTAGCAACTGCTAGGAAAGAACCCATTGCTTCATTTTCGATGTGTTCTTTCTCAAGAGTTATGAAGCTTAGCGAGCTGTCTACTGGAACATCTTGCTTCTTTGCTTTTTTATGTTTGCGTCGAATTTCGGTTAGATATGCATCTATTGCTGCATTATGGAGATACTCGGGTGTACAGATGTTTGCTGGAAGATCACCTAGATGGCGCGCTTCATTTACTGCCTCGGCGATTATCGCTGAACGAGTAATAGCTTCATACGTCTCACTGCGATCGAGACCAGTATAACGATTCACGAAATTGACAGTCAAACCAATTTCATCACTGAGGACCTCACTGTATTTGTAATATGCTTCAGAAAACGCATGAACGATGTCTTCAAGAATGATGTTCTCAAGCACGCAATCGCCCCTGAAGCATTTTCCAGAAACGAAATTAGTGATATCGAGCGTGATCTTTTTGAATGCGCTGTCTTTGACGAACTTGACTAGACCTGCGATACCTTTCTTTACTTCATCCCGATCAAAGGGCTCATCATCGCTTAGGTCAAAATTACCCATATTCCACAAGAATACGTCGTTGACTTCCTTCACAGCACCGGCTTTTTCTAGCATCTTGCGATGATTTTTTTCATTTAGACGCTCTGCTTCCCACTCTGATTCTGGCGCAGCAGTGAAGAGTTCATCGTCATCAAATCGAAAGAAACCGAAGATCTGAGCAGCTTTGGGGTCATTGACGCATTTGGAGATTTTTGAATCTTTGGTCACATGTTTGATTTTTACTGGCATTCAGATTTCCTTTCAGTCGTTACCAAGAAGTGCAGTGTGAGGTACAAGCATGCAGGTTTCTGCAGTCACGCCAGCGACACGATTTGCATTGATGCGTACGGTCACCTCGTCTATTAGCTTCTGTAAAGCTTCTTGACCTGCTATCGCAACAGAAGTGTATACGTCAGCAGAGAAAAACTGATAAGGTTTTTCAACTGTATCAGAAGTCTTCCATACATTTAAACTTGTGGTATGGAACGTAAGTCCGTCGCCAGCATTACACTGTCCAAGTTTCGATTTGACGGCCTCAGTCACTTTGTCACAATTGACAAACGCGATCTGCGAATATTGCGCCGAGTCCGTGACCTTGAAATCATTAGATGTTCCAGTACCAGTAACTGTCCACATATGTGGCTGAAAATCATAAGATGTGATCATTGTTCTTCCTTTAAAAGTTTGCTGTGAAAGCGTGTCGCACCATAAATCTCAACGAAATCATTCTCGCGAAAAGTTACGTTTCAGTACTTCGCGAATGCGCTCAGAGATATGCTGTCGTAAGTCAGAGATAGTGATGTAGTCATGGAGAATCACATCAATCTCACTCGATGCAGTATGAACGCTTTCCGTAATACTGTCATAGATCGGCAGCCCTAGATGCTTTGCAACTACTTCTGGCGCAGCACGCACCATTCCCTTCTTTGCAAGTGGTTTGCATAGCTCGTTATACTTGTCGAATGGAATGCTGCCCGATTGTCCATTTTCACTGAAGAACATGATTTTTGCGCCACTATAGCGCTTCATCGCGTAATCAGAACGCATAGCTGACAAGTGTGAACTGAATGCTTTAAAGGAGCCCCATCTTTTACCGACTCTTGATGTGTAACCGTACACACCTCCAGCAGAATACAATCCATCAGGCATTTGAATTTTGTAGTGCATGTTAAATCCCCATTCGTAATTGCACTGCTTCAACCATTATATTTTTGCGTGCAATGATTTCAAAATCTTTCCTAAACTCTTCGGAGCAGAAGATGTATTTTCGCTCCATCAACCTTTCAAAATATTCTAAGCGATTCACTGCATAGGTCAAATCGTCCGCACCATGGAATTCTTTTCGGAGCATTGTCGCACAATAGCAGAACCTCGATTCATCTGCAGCAAGATCCATAAGATCCAAATCTATGACGTACTTCGCTTCATCAGAAGTGGGCTCATGATCAATCAGATCGAGAATGATATTGTGCGCACTGCGCACATCGGCTTCTTCTTTTTCATTCGAGGGGGATACACATGAGACTAGATATGCCGCTGAAGCTATCTCGTTACTGGCGTAACCTGCCCGCGGATCAAAAACGGTGTTATGACCCCATATCGCAAGAAGTTGTGGCGCGGTCAGCTTCAACCCTAGCATCGATGAGAAGGACAGCATTCGCGTAATCCGCGATCGCGTATGATAGAAGCGATGTGGCTCGCTATACGCGGATAGAATTCTTGGGAAGTTGACTAGCATTTAAGCACCTGCCTCGATAATTTTTGCGATGATTTCGGGATCTGTCGTCCAAACGGTATCATAGACTACTGACAGTGGCACGGTTCGCGGGAAATTGCGATCGGCTTGCAATGCGACTAAAGCTCTAAAATCGCCGGCTTGTAGGGGTACACGACCAAGAACTTTGTGCAGATCGATCTGGACTTCAAATGAAACTTCCAACGTGTGCACGAAGACTTCATTTTCGAGGTGTGTGTTGAAATCCTGAATGCCTTCGGTTTCAAAGCATGCCCATTTTGCTACCTTTTCAGGAACAGCGTGACCAGTGTAAGGGAGTTCATCTTTAGACATCAATGGATAAAGCCGATCTTTGTCACCGAGGATATCATTCAGGATACCTAGGGAATCAGCTTTAACCCAACCATGATCACCTGAATTGTTTTTGAAATACAGATCGATCAAGACGCCGTATGGATCAAAGCTCAACGGCGTGTTCATCGCAATGACGTCTTTACAGAGACGATATTCGTTGGAACGCAATGCACGCAACCAATTTGCTTTTACCAATGCATCCATTTTTATTCTCGCATCTGTAAGTAATGATTCATTGTAACATGAATTTGCTCGGATGTAAACAAATTATGGTGCAAAACCGTGTTGATCGATGAAGTTCTCGCGTCTCGTTTCATTCATGATTTCAGTCATCGATTGTCCATTCACCTAGTTGAGTATTAAACGTCGCCTTGCTGTGTTGCATGTAATAGCTCAGTGGTTCACATGGCATCACTATGTTCATGTCTATTTTGGTATCTATGCCATGTGACACCAGAATTTCGTTCTTCTGACGTTTTTCATCCCATTCTTCACATGTGATAAGGATTATCATCAGATTTCCATTGCATTCTTTTCAAACCACTCGATTGAGCAAACATAGTGTTCACCATCGTCGATATCTTTAATGATCAGCAATTCATCTTTCTTGCGAAAGTCGTCGTACGTGGTATTCACACCAAGTTCTTTGAGCTTCTTTTCAGTTTCTGCTGGTTGAATTGCTTGTACTCGACATGCGCCATGATTCATTTCCACGGTAAACAACTTATTCGAAAGACATTTAAACATCATGATCTCCTTAAAAGAGTAGGAGATGCAAAGTGCATCTCCTCTATTCATCTTACTTGTTAGTCAGTTCACGAATTTCATCAAGCGTCTGAAGGCGGAAGATTTCACCATTCTCGTACACAACTTCCAACGCGTTAACCCAATCACCAGGAATCCGATCATCACGCTTCACGGTTTTGTATTCACCGGTTGATTCATTGTACAGCAGATTCATGCGACCTTTCTTGGACAGCTTACCAGGATCAGTGATTGGGTTCTTGAAGATGTCTTCCCAATCATCACCAATTCGGATAGCAGAACCTTTTTGAGCAAACTTGTAGGTGTCGCGATTCATCTTCTGCAGAAGTGCACCACCGCTACCGAACACGATCACATCAGACGACCAACCTCTACGTGCAAGTTTGCTGAGGATGTGTTGCATAGCCTCATTGTCAACACCGTCGCCTTGCAAGACACCTAGCCAAACCGGTAGCGTTTTGTAGTGCTTGCTGTTCAATGCGATTAGCGTACCATATTTTGCAACAACATCTTTATCAGTCAGTGCCTTTTCGATGATGTCGTAGATCTTCGGCAGTACTTCCAGAGGATCACCAGAGTCTGGACGCAATACGATTTTTACACCGGACTTAATGATCTGATCGACGTATTTGGTTACCACCATTTCAGTGAACCGGTAAACGTCGCGACCGTCTGCTACTATGGAGACAATTGAACCAGGAACACCTTGAGCTAGCATCATCTCAAAGTATTCAGCTTCACCATTCACAATATCATCTGCGTATGCGCATTGGATTGAATGCTCGGAAGCGCGCACTGAAAATGCTGACATTTCAGACATGTAGTACGTGTTTGCTGCAAGAATACCTGACATCGTGTCGGAACCCATGAAGTTGAACAAGTGTGCGGCACCGCCAAGCTGTGCTTGTTCCTCACACGTTGTGCCACGTCCACCGAAATCATGCAACATGAAGTTGATTGCTTCTGATTTATCAGAAGTCATATGTAGCATGCGCTTCAGGATGTCTTTCGCTTTGTGCGAATTGGTCGCAACTGTCGACATATACCAAATTGCGCGCTGTAGCGACGTTTCCATGTATGACGCTAACCAGACCAGGCGTGAATCGTAACACTCGATATCGCACAGAATGTTGCGGGTCGGAATCTTCAAGCCTTCTTTCACTGCACGGATGGTGACTGGAATTTTACCACCGTATTCGTTCAAGATGTAGTTCCAGTCCGATTCGTTGAAGACGCCTGGACCAATGTGGGCGTCGACGAACGCTTTTGCTTGTTTGATGTCATCCTCTGTGATCTTGATCAAAAGATAACGAATGACGTATGGTTGTAGACCTGCAAAGATGGTGTAGTCATCGACTTTTCGAGCTTCGATGTACGATGAATAGCCCGTAGCATCAGACCGGATCATACCCGGGTGCGACGTTTTATATGAGTCTGCATTCAGGATGAAATTTGCACCGATGCTAAGTGCAGCTGAGCGGATTTTTAGTGCTTTTTGCGTAAGTGCTGTCATTGTTAAACTCCTTAACAAGATGAAAATCAGAACGTCTGTCGTTCTAATGATGCATTTTAACACAGATACATCCAACTGTAAACTGTTTTGTTACTTGGAAGCCCAATCGTAAAGCGCATCGAAGTACCTAACATCTAACGTGATCGTTCCATCTTTTACACATTTTGTGTCTTCGGGCTCACCGGGTAAATCAAGTTCGGCTACTACGTCAAAATTTCTTTTAGCTGATCGAATGATACCTTCGCAGATTTCAAACATGCTTTCAAAGTGACTCTTTGCCTTATAGTATTTGAAACTTTGGATTCGGAATGTGTCAACATGGCGAGAGTGAAGTCCGAATAATTCTTTAGCGACCTTTTCTACATCGCTATTTTCTTTCATGTACTGAAGTTCACTTACGGAATACTTCACCAATTCACTGTAGAAAAAGCGGTTCAGAATTTTGTTCATTGAATTCTTAGGTCGCAGAATTTCAACCAAATCATTAAACACTAAATCAATGATTTCTTTTTTCTTTTCTGCACGAAAAGCTAAGATTGCAGTCTTTGCCTTCTCAGCCATCGCGACAACAAGATCGAGATCATATTGTGCGTATGCGGTTCCATTCAATTTATTCATCATTGTCTCCTTGGAGCAGCGTTGCGATTTTAGCGATTGCTTCATTGGTGATGATATCTTGGTATTTCGCAGTAACTTCTTCATGAATTGCGCGGTAGAAGTCACCAGTGATCACTTCATGAATGTCTTTCAATAGCTCACGATGCTGTCTGAGATCCAACTGATAAGCAACGTTTTTACCATTATCAATCACCGCTGGAGCCACGTCAACAAGCACCATCGTCGGTTCACTAGGTTTGCGAGCCAATGCAACCGTGACTGAGATGCGTTCATCTACAGAACACTCGACTAAGTCGGCCACCTGATTAACAATGCGTCGTTCGTTAGACACGTTCACAACGTCGACTTTATTATAGCGACGAATTGCTGAAATGTCACTAATCATTTTTTCAATGCTTTTCATTTCAATCCTCTTTGTGTGCCGTAATCAGCAAGAGCTCATCTCTTGTCAATTTCACTGAATCAGTATTACGCAAGTACGCCTTATTGATCTTACGTATCACGATCTTGATGTCTTCAAATGTACTCGCGGTTTCTTCTTCCTTGAAGATCTGTTCACGTACTACATCTTTGTTGGGTAGCTCAAACCGATACCCAAAAGATTCCATCGAGCGTTGCATTCTCTCCAGTTGCTTCATTCTTTCACTGACCTGCTTTTCTTGCGCATGATTCCAAACAGCCTTTGCGCGATTTAGAGTGAATGACGCGTAAGTGATAGCCAAACTGGTGGTTATTGAGATTTCATCTGTCATGTTTCACCTAGCAGTTGCATGATGATCTGGTAGTGATCATCAAACATCTCGTCTTCTTTCAACTCTGACAGTGGTACCCATTTTGCTTTGTCGGCATCATCAGAACCTTTTACTCGAGGAAGTTCATGATCGTGCGTAGGAGTCAGCACGAACAGATAGGCGTGTGTAATCACGCGACCGATCGTACTACGACGGGGATGCCCGAACACGCCTTGTGCTTTAATCGAACCCTGCAGTACCGGTACTGGGACTTTCAACTTTGTTTCTTCGCGAAGTTCGCGGATTGCTGCTAGCTCATCAAGATTTTCATCTACTTCTAGATGTCCACCGGGCAGTGCCCATAATCCTTTACCAGGAGAAGCGCGACGACGAATGAGCAGCACGTGCCCAGATTGAACAACCACTGCATCCACTGTTACGTGCTTAACCGGATATGGAGCTGCAGCCCAAGCTTGCTTATAGCTTTCAACGAAGCCCATTTCTTCAGTGAGATATTGATGCAGCTTACCGTCATGATTCGCTTTCAGGAAGTGGTAGATCGCGGATGGTACTCTGTCACTGATAAATTGATAGTCGGGATGCTGCTTGAAGTATGCTTTGCGGATATCTGTAGCTGCAAGCTCGTTGTCGCCGCCAGTATCACACAAGTCCCACTGAGGAAACATATGCAACCAGTACGATTCTTGATTTTTGTAATGACCGACCATCACATTAGCATCAGCGCTATTAGTGACGGTGGAAACCGCAGTCATGATGTTCTTGATCCATACTTGATCGTTGTAGAGGCGATCAGGCACATGCGTAAATTTGATTCGATCAGCGGCTTCAGAGGCACCAATCGCCGTAGCAATCGCATGTCGAATGTATTGCTCGCGCTGCATTGAATCCCATGGATTGTCTACAGTCGCCGGCTTATTTGTAGAACCTAGCACGATCACAAGGTTTTCTGCGATCTCCAAGCCCTCTAAAGCTACATGTAGGTGTCCATTGTGAAAGGGCTGGAAGCGCCCAATGAAGATTGCATTGGTGTATTTTTTAGTCAATTGGAAATCCTCCAAAAGTTGATGACGAGAGACGTCGTTCATCTCTCTTTCTATTTATTGGACACCGGTGAGTAGGTCGTCTCGGCAAAGTTTCAGAATGTGAGTTACGACCGCGTCACTCACTGCTGGATTATCTCGTCGTGAAATAACTGGTGTGAGACTTGACGCAAGGAACAAAAAGTGTTCATGAGTGATCACCTCGAGATCACAACACGCAACCAGATAACCACGCATGTGCATGCACTGCTCGCGATTCATGCTTTCTCGATGTGTAACGAAGTGCATGATTTTCCGTTTCAGTTGCTTGGGGTATGCGCTCCACTGTTCTTGAAGAGCTTCAGTTAGCAGACTGACGTGCAAACTAGTCATGTCATCGCGCACTCTAGGATTCATGTCACACCTTTCGTCGTTATTTTTTATCGGAAAGTTTGTATTGCAACTAAATCATTTTAACATGATGATGCCAAAAAGTAAACAAGAATAGGAGCCCATAGGGCTCCTATTCTCTAAATGCGCATTTTATTTTTTGTTTAGGCGCATCTTGGGGCGGAATGGTTCAGATACTGTAGTGTTTGCCTCTGAGAGATCAACCACAAGTTCAACGATCTCTTCATCTGGACGCAAACGAATTTCGTATTTGTTGCTGAATAGTTTTGCATCGAATGGAGAGGTAACAAAACGAGCAACACCAACGCCGGTATCAAATCCTGCAAAATACTGATTAGCGTTTTCACCAGAAACTTTCATTACGGCATACAACGAATGAGTAGACATCTTATTCTCCTTTTACAACAGTGTGGATTGCCCAATCAACAAAGAGTAGAGCAACAAACTAAACATTCTCGCGTATTGTTCCGTGGGGAAGGCGGGCGACATTATCTTGTAATGCTCCCATTGAAAACCTGCTGACCATCCTTTGGGTTCTAAAAGCGAGACGTCGGGGTGCAGTACCGCAATGGGTACTTTCAGACGACTTTCAATGCGTGATATTTCATTGAGGTCATCGGAATACTTTTTAGGTGGGATTTTAAGAGTAGTGTAGAAGAAATAATCGAGCTTATCGTTTTTGTTGTACAAATTCCAAAACGTGCACAGTTCGTCGCGTATCTTTGCCATTTCTGGATACGTTAGCGATGGTTTCGAACTTTCGCTCTGGTCATCTGGAATATCAACGGATTTTTTCGCTTCTAGCTGCTTAGTTCTTCTGAATAAATCGAGGTTGACTATTTTCACAATTCTATCAATAAACCAGGATCAAACCCGGTGTTTTGCCCTTTCAGACCAAGTGGGTTACAGACTACTTCACACTGATCTATCTTATAGCGATTGGAACTATGAGTATGCCCGTGCACCCACAGATCAACATAAGGCATTAGGGATTCGAGATTCGACGCAAAGAGATGATTGAATAAGTTATCACCGTTCTGATAATCGGCGCCTATAGATTTCCAACTGGGGGCCATATGCGTCACAACGATTGTCGGAACTGTTTGCGCTTCTTTTAATTCCCGAAGCAATAGCTGCTTCGAGTAGTGATGAGCATGATTGATTCCCTCAAGGGTTAGAATATTCTGACCATGACGCGTAAATTTGAAATTGTTGACATACGGTTTGAGATCATCAAACAGACCCTCCTTAACCGTTAGATCGGTCCATAACGTGCCACCTAAAATTCGATAACCGTTGATGTATAGGACATTATCCTGTACGATATGCACGTTTTTCGCACCCAGATCTTTCATGCTTTGCGCAAAAAGCGACGATGCATTTTCAAAGCGCTGACCGAAATATTCGTGATTACCCAGTACATAGATCACGTTTTTAAAGCGCTTTGCTACATTGACGATCCATTGGAGACCTGATGTACCAGCAGCAACGTCGCCCGCGACGATTAACATGGACTCAGAATCTTCTGGTAGTGAAGGCAAAATGTCTTCAGTTTTGCGCGCTGCTGCAGATTTTGATAAGTGCAGATCGGATATGATTCTAATTTTCATGTGGGTTCCTATGCATGCGTTTAAGGTCCGCACGTCTTCATTTGGTATTAAAGCTATTTTAACATAGTTTGCTGCAAATGTAAACAGGGTTTAATTTGATTGCTTACTATGATTCGATTGGGGGTCGGGATGTTTTAGTGGTTTGTCAACATCATTAAGAGTGGTTAAGAAATCAACTGCTTCCTCTCGGGATGCAAATTTCAATCCTAATTGGCGCTCATCATCGGTCATGAAGAAAAGTATTACCGGATGTTTCACGATGTAGTCAAGAATACTTGCGTACATGTCAACACTTTTAGCATTTTTAACAGCTCATCATGCTCACTGTCGAACATGAATGCTTTACCACTGGCAACGCACCTGGATTCAGGGTTGCACGATTTGGAAAAAACGTAGACTTGGCAACAAATATCGGGGTATTTTAGCATCTGTGTCCATTCGGTTTTTGCGCTCGTCTGGCAATTCACTCAGAGATTTTTACACATTAGGAGTACATGCGCAACTCTTTATCAAGTTGGTATGCATCCCAGAAAATACTCTTCAAGTCGTCGATATGATATCGTAGATTGGAAGCATCTGAGAGAATATCACAGGTAGAGATGCATAACTCTGCGCGTCTTTTCTTAGCTCGAAAGAAAGACATATTGTAAACATTTTCACTTAGCATCTTGGGTTCCATTTTCTTGTTCTTGAGGATTTGATGATGCTATTTAGTGTTGTACTTGGCCGCCTGGGATTGCGCTAAACAATACTCTCGACACCAACCCCAGTTACTCATTTTGATCGCGCTGCGAACATAGTTGCCTATGGCATTGTAGAATTGCCCTACGTCATAGACGGTTTCTAGTCCACGTGGCGGTCCATACAAATCGATAGAGTGCAATCCGCTGATTGGGGCTTCTACCAGTGAACGGATTGCATCCTCGCGTCGCACTTGAAATTGCGGTTCAGCGATTAGTTCTTCATAAGCCGCAATCAAATGCACGAGGGCTGCCCGGAAACCAATGTTGTCACCATAAAGCTCACGGAGTGCATAGCTTGTTTCTTCTATAGCAGTCAAGTTTCGACTCTCAGATTTGAGTTCTTTGAATGCAACCAAAAGAGCTTGGAGGCGTTCACTCGGCATGGTCATTCAGTTGGATCCTTTTCATCAGGTTTTGCAGATACATCAGAGAAAACATGAGCATCACGATGACATAGCGCATCTGCGTTGACGCGATTTTGAAGGCGCTGAGATAACATGCTCGTCAACTCGTGACGTTCTGCATTACTCAACTTGACCCAATGTTTGTCTACCTCACTAATGATTTGCAGATAGATGACGCGCAATTTTTCATTTGCTTGCATTTTTAATCCTTGTGTAGTAAACTTTCAATTCGTAGACGCCATCCTCTTTCATCTCTTTCAGAGTGGTGCCGTCAATGATGCGCACCACTTCACGTTTTTCGTCGGTGTCCCTATCTTTTATGACTTCATTGAGTCTGTATCCCACAAGGACGTCGTCGACTGGTGTTATTTCACAATGGGAATATCCAAGTCGCTCGCGATTTACTCGCTTGTTCAACTTGATCGCCTTTTTTGTGCATGTTCTATGACTGCCATAACTGACATACATCACGTATTCACTTTTTTCCATCAAAATGTCCTATCGGGCATACAATAAATATTTTCAACTTAAACTGTAGAGGGTGCAAAATGTCAAAAAGAAAAATCCCGCCACTAGCCGTAGAATGGCGCCAAGATGTGACCACTTTGCACTATATGTCTCTGATCGAATATCGCAGAGAAACATTTCTATGCGTAATTGACAACATCGGTGAATCCGAAATCACCGCTTACACGCTTGATTTTGCCAAGCAGCAGAATATAGACGTCGGTGATTTTCTCAGTCTGTGTAACATCTGGTTCTACAAGTCGAGTCATAAATATCCGCTGTCTTTCGAAATTGCACGTCTCGGTCTCACTGAGCGCTTATCACCGATGATGCGAAATTACGAAATAAACAACGTATCACGAATAATCGGTGTTCCATTCACATTCGGATTCGAAGCAAAACCAAAGATCAAGCGTCGTCGTGTGATACCGGTTCAGCAGTGCGTCGAAGTACACGTCAAGAAGGCTTCTTGAAGTCAGTGCAGTAATAACCACCACCTTTGAATTGAAAACCTGATGGAGACGCGATGAGCCTCTCCATCTTTTCATATCCGCATTCACTACATTTCACATCCACCTCGTCTGATTTCACCAAACGTTCTTCTTTTGAATGACATTTTGGGCATTCGAAGTCATAGATCGGCATTTAAGAAATTCTCCTGCATCCAATTAACACAATCTTCTTCAGTTCCAACAAACACGACACCTGCAAGTAGATCCTTTTTCTCGATGATATCCATTGGAAGCACCATGTAGCTACTGTCATCTTTAGTGACGCCGTGACGTCCAAGCTTAAACACATGGACCAAGAACCGCTTGGTGTTTTCTGAGTTACAAATCACCATGATGAATATCAGCGTAGCCAGGATTACCTGTGCAGCACCGTCAAATACCTGTGCTAAAAGCTCAATATTACCCATGTTTTCCCTTTAGTGAAACCAGCCAATACAGGACTGCTATGCATAACACCAGTGGGGCAGCGCTTAGCGCCAAGATGCTCACATACGCAACCACACCTGCTAAGAACTTAAACAGCATGAAAGCGATAACCATCGTCGCTTTCAAAGACACTGACAAGAACACCAAAAAGAATCTTAGAAGCAGCGATAGCACTAACACGAGGATCGCGATCGAGATAAAGTGAATCACAAATTGCTGTCTTCCTCGCAATACTTTTAATGAGGATAGAATTTTTTCAAAAGACACACCATCTCCTTATCATATACTACCCTAGCTTCTTCAGCATTTAGTGTATAGCGGTAGTGATCTTGATCCACTTTTTCAAGTAGCTCAGCAATCTCAGCACCGACCTTTTCAGTAATGACATCGACTTCGTCTAATGACAACTCACCGGCTTTAATAGCTTTCAGAGTTTTCAGATCTTCACCGGTGAATGGGAACGTAATTTTTCCATCACGAAGAAGATTTCGCATTTCCATCATGATGCGAAGTGCGTGCGAGGCGGCCTTTGGATCCAAGCCTTTCTTGTCTGCAGCGGCTCGAGTGCGCTTAGAGAATTTCTCCAGAGTGTCATGTGTGCGTTCATACGCTGCATTCACCTGTTCTCGACCATTGTAGACCTTATCGCCGATGATGATAGTCGGAACATTGCGCGGGTCGTGAGAATACTTCACATTATCGCCAAGATGTTCGCAGATTTGATTCCAGAAATCACCCAGCATTAGCTTACCGTTAGATGGACTTCCCTCTTTCACCTTCGAAAGAACTTCATACATTAGCTGAAAACCTAGCACGTTATTAGCTTTAGCGCGATAATTCTTCGATTGCTTTTGTGCAAAATCGATAAGTCCTAGATCCTTGAGGCATAAATGCTTATCGATCAAAATCTTACACAATGTAACAAACATCATTGTGCAGCATGGATTAATTTTCATACTAGTCTTCAAACGATTGGCTTCTTCGTTTAGCGCTGGATAATTACTAGACACCGCAGCAAATGCAATTTCGATCGCGTAGACTTGACCACTATAGAAGTCAGAGATGAACTTTTGGATTGGGTAGCTTTCTACCTCAATAGTATCAGCAGTCGAGATTTGAGTTGCTGATTCTTTGGTACCCCAGCGAATATTCTGAGGTACATTGGTGCCTAGTAGTAGAGAATCATATTCTGGAAGATAGATCGTTTTCAGATCCACATCAGAAGTCGGTGTAGCAAGACCGAACAGATGACTACCTGTAGCAATGCAGAAAAGATGTTTTAGGTTCGGTGCCATCAGATTGTTCCATGTTTAATGTTAGATTCATTGTAACATAGATGAATTGGAATGTAAACTACCCCAATAAACAAAGTTGCATTTTTGCTACCATCGCATAGGAAAGCGCATGTGACTTTTTGAAAGAATACCCTTCAGAGGTTTTCGCATAGATTAATCGACGGCCCTTCTCTCTATCCTTTAGATAGAAGTCCATCAAATTGCGCTTTCCAGGACGAATGAGCGCCATAACGTCTGAAAGTTCAAGTAAACTTCGGGGTTGCACTGCATCTACAACATCAAAACTTTTACGAAGCTGGAAAAGATCTTCTACTACTGTTCGCAGTTTCAGTAGGTCCCAATTCGGCTCGGCAGATGCAAGTGCTAACAGTTCATCACGACTTTCGAAGATATCGTATGCACTGAGATGTAGAAAGTCGAGCTTATAAAAACCCAATTCTTCCGCTTGACGATACGGAATAGCTGCAAGTCCTGTCATTGGATCAATCGCCATTTTCTGAAGGTAAATACCACAAGGGTGTGGCGTGAGTTCACCATCCTTCAGCACCGTCGCTCGAACCCAATCCTTGAATAGTGATAAAGGATCAAAGTCAGTCTTGAAATCAATGTCAATGTCCATCGCGATCCGTCATTATGTTGTAAGTCTGACGCCATTCGTCGTAATCACGCTCTGTCATGTCCTTAATCAGCAAAGGAGCATGATTGTTGCGCACAAACAGATCATTCACATACAGCTCTTCCAGAATATTATCTAGGAATTCATACGCTGCGTGTCTATCCCATGGATCGGGGAACTTCTCCCATAGAGTTTTCTCGTATTCCGTCACACCCCAATCTCCTTCACAAGATGTTTGATTTTTTCTGCTATTGCGGGGTTGTCAATGAGCTTTGATGCCCAGTGATTTAGTGGTACTTGTGCTATGAATTTCGATTGTTCATCTTTGGTTGCCGCGGATAATACACTCCTGAATCGTGTTGAGTAAATCAGGAAGTATGGACTGATCAGACGTCGTTGACACAGTAGTGCCATATCAGTAAGTGTCATCGCTTCAAAAATTTCATTAGGCGCTAAATCTATCTTGCCTGATTCAGCGCAAAGGAAACGAATCGTATCTTGAACCGCCAAGATTGGATCAATGTTGTTTTCCACATGCGTCAAGTATAAAGAATACGACGCAGGTCTGCACCACAGGGTAGGTGAGATTTCACTGTCTATCATGAAGCGAAGATATGCTACAGGATTGGGCATTGACACACGTCTAGAAAATTCGACGAAATTTTTAAACGAGTTATATTTTGATGATGTTTTGAATGCATCTACAGATGGACATTTTCTACCCTGGAGTCTAAACCATTCTCCGTAATAATGATATGCTGCCTGACCATCTGGGCTCTTCATTTCTTGAGTACGTTCCATTGGGCGGCAACTGTGCTTCATGAAAGTGGTTTCGTGCTTGAAATCAGCACTACAATATTCACACTTCCATAGTTTTTCAGGAATAACTGCAACACGACGTCGTCCTGATGTCTGAGACAGGAGAGTTGCAGCACTCAAAACATCTTCAGCAGCTTTTTTGCGCGCCATTTACGATCCTCAATGAATTCCAAGTGCAGTGATTCTATCAGCTTCTAACTTCATGAGTTCATCGAAGGTGTAGCGTACCGGTGACGAATCGATCACGAAACTGTTTTCTCCGTGCTTTCTAAATTGCGCAATCACGTCAAGTATGATTTCTTCTGTGATATGAGTGGCATCCACGATTGCACAGAAATGTTGACTGCCCTTATAGTAATTATTATCCCGTAACTCTACCCTCGGTGTCACACCAGTTTCACACGCTTTTATGTAATTCTTTAAAGATTCTTCATATAACCCTTTACATTCACTAACCTTTTCCTCATCTACTACTAATTTCTGAGTAGTAGAATCGTAATTCAAGAAGGTAATATAAGAAGCGTCGCCCGTTTCTGAAGCGCTCGATATTTCCGACCAAGCAGTCATGATGGTACCCCAGTAACTGGGTCGCTTTGGATCAGAAGACAGAAATCGAATATCAGCCCGACAGCATGATTCATCTAGTACATTCCACGTACTGAACACGCCTGCATGTCCATTTACAGAGAGAATATCAAGCTCTACTTTTTGACGATAGGTGCGAATTCTCGCTTTTGCATGCTTTTTACGCTGATGCGAGTTCATTTCATTTCCTTGTTGAGCAGAGTCATTTCTTCTTTTTGCCAACCCAGTTCATTTGCAAGTTCAATTATATCATCACTCGAGAAGACAGTAAACATCTTTTTGGCTTCTCGCTCAGACCAACCGTGATACTGCATGAGTACCTTGAGAGCATGTTTGGGAACCGATTTGCCTTTACCCTTAGCTGACAACCAAAAATAACGACGCTGTTTCTTAGACGACGCGACTGCTAGTAAGGATGTCAGCAATTCTTGATGTTTACCTAGTGGAAAGACGAACGGATTAACAAGTTCATTCAGGAAAATGATCTGACGTTCATCCTTGGTACCAGACATCCAGCGCATCACCACTAAAGGAGCAAAACTTTTGCGCTCGTC
>JACCDN010007139.1_pt1 | contig 17733 bp, 16 predicted proteins | sample 7441691 | NCBI WGS metagenome assembly JACCDN01 (sample SAMN15323439, study PRJNA562643) | freshwater metagenome | isolation source: river surface water | place: USA:Blue River Watershed | collected 2017-08-16
AGCATCCATGAAATCATAGGAATATGCCGAAGATTGTTACCGAGACTCTCGCGCAGCACCGTGATTGGCGTCGCAGCCAACTCATCGATGCCGCTGCCGCGATTGCCCTTGAATCCGGGGGAGCAGCGATCACAGTTGCGGCAGTAGCCGCTCGCGCCGGGCTTTCTCGCACTTCTGTTTATGAATACTTCGCTAGCAGCGCCGACCTAGCGGCTGATTTGGTTATTGATGAGTTGAAGATATTCGGTGAAGAGCTCGCTCGTATCTCAGCTGCCGGAGAAACTGCAATCGAATCTATTGATCTCTGGATTGAGGGCTCACTTCGATATATCGCCGATGGTCGACACTTGCTGGCGAAGGCGCTCAATGCCGTTGATTTACCGCGCAATCGTGGCGCTGCAATTGGCGCAGCACACGGTGCGCTCTTATCGCCGTTGCGTGCAAAGTTGGAAGAACTCGGCGTGAAGGATGTCTCGTTTGCGCTCTCGCTGATTCAGAGCACAACCGATGGTGCAACCAAGCGAATTGAGCAAGGTGACGATGCAGAACTCGTGATCTCATCGACTCGTGAGTTCTGCATCGCCGGGTTACAAGCCCTCGTTCGTTAACTTATTTGATTTTTACTGGAATGCTCTGCTTGAGCGCGTTCCACATTCCTTCCTTCGCTGGCGCAGATGCAGTCAGGGTGCAAGGACCCTTTACCTCTACAAGAGTCAATTCCACTCGGCAATTCTTTGAGTTGGACTTGTAAGAGATCTCTTCACCAAAATTGGTCTCGACCGGTAGCGCCTTGCTCTTTCCCTTTGCGATGGAGAGAGACTTCAAAGCTACCTTCTGAGTTCCCGGTACGAGAATAAATGGGAAGTTTCCTGAAGCGGCAGCTGTTGTTGCGGTAGCTACTGTTGAATATGCGAGAGCGCACTGTCCCGCACCCTTCAGTGCAGTGAATACACCGTTGGCGTATGTGCAATCTGGAGTCAGTGAAGTGAATGTAATGACAGCACCAGACTTTGCGGTTCCCACAATCTTTGCATCAGCGCGGTAGGCAAGGTTGCTAGGGACGTTGCGCACCAAAGTCTTTCCATTGAGCGTTACTGTGATTTCATCAGCAACTAATACTGGCGCCGGAGCTGAAGTTCCCGCCTTGAATGTAATTGGCAAGAACTTATCTTCAGAGAAATCCATGGGCGCAGTGTGATCAAGGCGGAAGAAGAGACCGCATTGAACCTTGGTGCAATCAACAGTAACTCCTTTGCCGGTAATGGTTCCGGTTACAGGCATCGCAATTCCACCGGTGGGGCTTACTGTTCCCGGTCCACCTGCTGCACTCACCCAGAGTTGGTTGGTCTCGCTACATGTAGCAGGACGAGCAGTTCCAACTGGTTCTACACATTGTTGGATGTACATGCCCTTGCCGGCAGGAAACTTAGTGAAACCGCCATTGATCTTTGTGCCAGCTGGGTCGAGATTTGTTAACGGAGCACTTGCCCAGGCAAAGGTCTCGGCCTGTGCCTGAGGCACGAGCGCCAGCGTTGAAAATGCGAGAACGAGGACTGTGAAGAGCGAACGTATTTTCATGTGATTCCTTTTTCTTGAGTCAGTCGTTGTGGATGATTACTTAATCGTGATGGGGATGTAGATATCGTGGCTGCGATCACCTTCATGGAGATGATCAGATCTGACAGTGATTGCACACTTCACTTTGCGGCAATCAAACTTTCCAATTTTTCGGGTGATGGCCACATCTTCAGCGAAGCGACCTCCTGGCGCAAATGGAATTGCCAGGCCCTGTCCGTAAGGTGGGGGATTCGATGAGATCCAATATGAGGCTTCTCCGGTACCGAGCTTATTTACTCCACCACCGCAAGGTGTCGGCGCCTTGCCTTTCTTGGGAACAACGCAGTAAGCAAGATAAATACCAACGGTTTCGTCAAAGCCTTTTCCAGTGACTTTAACTTTCATCTCTTTCTTAAAATTCGATTGCGCGATGGTGAGTTTTCCACCATGAGTTCCCGTCACCGTCACAACAGCGTGAGCTGGCGTAGATACGGCAAAAATCAAGGTAAGAATTACCGCTATCCGAGATTTCATAGGTAGAGCCTAAAGAATTGGCGCAAGGCATTTATCCGACAACACATGGCACCCTGTCGGAAATATCTCTGCCAGAATCACACCCATGAGAATCAAAGCGCTGGTTGTTGCGCTGGTCACAGTGGGCGTGCTCACAGGATGTGGCACAACTGCAGGTACTGCTATTGATATCTCAGCCAATGATGTAACAACTTCGCGGATCGAATCCACTGATACTCCGCGTTATTCTCGAGTTGTAGCACTAGCAAATGGATCTGCAGAAATAATCGATTCTCTTGGCTTAAAGTCAATTCTTATCGGTCGCGATATCGCAAGTAATGAGCCGGCTTTGGAATCAGTTCCAGTTGTGACCTCTGGCCATCAAGTTGTGGCTGAGAAAATTATTGCCCTCAGACCAGATTTAGTCATTATTGATTCATCAGTTGGCCCTTCACAAGCAATTGAGGCACTTAAGAAAAACGGAATCAAAGTTGAGAGCATCGATGAAGTTTGGACCGTTGAGGGTATCTCTCAGAAAGTAGTAGCTGTTGCCACACTTTTAGGTGTGCAGAAATCTGGCCAACTACTTGCAGATGAAATCGAAACCACGATTGTCGGTGCGTCAGAGAAAGTTTCTGGATCTCCACGTGTGCTCTTTCTCTATCTCCGAGGCGGAAATTCAATTTACTTTGTCGGCGGTAAAGGCTCTGGCGCAGATTCTCTTTTGGCAGCGATTGGTGCCGTCGATGTTGGCGCATTAGCCAACTCCAAGCCCTTCTCACCATTGACTGCTGAATCAATTATTTCGCTCAAGCCGGAAATCATTATGGTGATGAGTAAAGGACTGGCATCAGTCGGGGGAGTATCTGGATTACTTGCTCTACCAGGAGTCGCACAGACCCCTGCCGGCAAGGAGTCCCGAGTCATCTCAGTTGATGATTCACTCTTGCTATCTTTTGGTGCACGCACGCCATCGCTTCTGAACAAGTTAGCTGCCGCACTCAATGAGGTCAGTAAGTGATGTCGATTAAAGGAAGGCGCTTCCTGCTTTTGGCCCTCCTGATTGCGATCTCTGGATTCGCTCTCTTTGCGCTAACGGTGGGAAGTTCGAATCTTCAATCTCCGTGGAGTTACATTTTTGATCGCTCATTAACTGGGGTAAGTCATGACATCATCTGGGATATCCGATTCCCAAGGGTCCTCACCGCTCTTTTAGTGGGAGCAGCGCTCGGTGTTGCTGGCGCTCTTGCGCAATCTGCCACAAATAATCCGCTAGCAGATCCATCCATCATTGGAACATCTGCCGGAGCAGCGCTCGGTGCAACCTTGGCAGTTGTACTCAACATCGCAACTGTTGGAACATTCGGCGCTACAGTGGCGGCAACTATCGGCGCCCTCATTGCATCCGTCCTAACCTTCTCGCTCTCTCGCTCGGCGCTGCAATTAGTCATTGTTGGAATCGCGACCTCTGCTTTATTTACAGCTGCCTCAGGTTTACTTATTGCTATTGCCGATAGACCAGAGGCGCGCTCAATCTCTTTCTGGTCGATGGGTTCATTAGCGCTGACCCAATCAAATACTTTGCAGTTATTGGCACCGCTCGTCATCGTTACATCCATCGCCGCGTGGTTCTATTCGCAACGCATGGACCTATTGGTACTGGGCGATCGCGAGGTCTCCCATCTTGGTTTCAATCCACACCGGATGCGATTAATTGCATTTGTGCTTATCTCAATCTTGATTGCATCTTCAGTCAGCGTGGTTGGCTCCATCGCATTCTTGGCACTTGCAGCACCTCACATCACACGCTTCTTGATTGGACCAACAAATCGCCCCTTGATGATTGGCTCTGCAGTAATCGGAGGCGGCTTACTACTTGTGGCCGATACCGCTGCGCGTGCGTTGGTGCCACCTATTGAACTTCCGATTGGGTTGATTACCTCTCTTATCGGTGCGCCTATTCTCATTCTGATTCTTCGAAAGAGCGGGGAGGTCTGGCGATGATCACATGCTCCCGTCTCACCCTTGGCTACGGTGATCGCACAGTGTTAACGAATTTCTCAGCTCAATTTAAGGCGGGCACGATCTCTGCGATTCTTGGTGCCAATGGTTGCGGTAAATCAACGCTCTTGACTGCCCTAGCGGGTGATCTGATACCGCGATCCGGCGAGATTGCTCTCAATGAGAAATCCATCAGCGAGTACACAGTGAAAGATCTCTCTTTATTGCGCTCAGTGGCTGCCCAAAGCCACCAGTATTGGATGGCATATACAACATCCGAGATTCTCCACTTAGGACACGACTCGGTTGGGCCGGAAAGATTCAGATATCTCACCGATGCCTTAGGGCTGGAAAGTTTCCTCAACCAGAGTGTCACAACTCTTTCTGGCGGTCAATTGCAGCGCATTGAAATAGCGCGCGCACTGTTAAGAGAGAGCCCAATCGTTTTGCTCGATGAGCCATTTGCTTCTCAAGACTTACAATCCATTTCAAAGATTCAGGATCTCTTGATTGCAGAGCGAGCAGCAGGAAGAACCATCATTCTTGTCGCCCATGCACGCCGAGATGATTTGTCGTGGTGCGATCAGATTATCGAGTTAGAGACTAGATAGTTCTTTCGATTGCATCGGTTGCCGCAAGACGCAGCGCAGGCCAGCTCTTTGCAAAACTTGGGTGGAGCACCATTCTTTCAACATCATCAAATGCCACCCATCGCACTTCATGGGATTCATCGTTAAGTTCGTGACCCTCCAAGTTATTGCTCGCTACCGCGATGACGGTGGAGTATGACCAGATTCCATGATCGTCGGTAAATGTTGTTAGCGGAGTTACGTGATCCGGATTAATGCCGGTCTCTTCTACCGCTTCTCGCAAGGCAGCTTCCACGATGCTCTCATGTGAATCGCGAGCACCGCCTGGAATTCCCCACGTATCTCCATTGTGAACCCATGGTGCACGGTGTTGTAAAAAGATTGCACCATTACGAATGAGAAGAATGCCGGCTGCGCCGTGCTTGCCCCAATGTTTGGAGCCACATGTGCATTCAATCCATCCATCACCATCGCGCGCAGCCATATCCCTACTGTTCCATATCTATCCACAGATGTCTCGACGACCTCGTTCAAGGTAGAGAGAAATACCTAATCTGCGGCGATGAAAATATTGAAAGTTCTCATCCTCTGCGCTTTATTGGCACCTATCAATGCCGCTGCGGGTGCAGATTGCATAGAGAAAGCCTGCATTGAGGTCTACACCCAAAATGGCCACATCGTTATTGAGGGACGTAAAGGGAGTGGCGAGAAATCCACCAAGGTGATTTCTCCACCATCCAAGATCGCAGCACCGAAGGTAAAGGTGAGTAGAAAACCTAATGCCAAGCCGCCTGCCACAAAAACCAGCAAGAAACCAACAATCAAGAAGCCCCGAAAGAAACCCGTGGTGAAGAGAACCGCTCAAGCTGCTACCTCATTAGAGGATAAATTAATTGAATCTATTCCAACCGCAGGCATCAGTTATCAACCGGCATTCTCACCGCTGGTGCAGACACCGGTGTATTTCTGGTCCGACATTCCCACTGTCGTGACGAAGAAAGTAGAGATTGTTGGCGAGGTCGTCAATGTACGACTGCGACCGACATTTATCTGGCACTACGGCGATGGCGTTATCTATATGACGCGCAAGGTTGGTGCTCCCTATCCCGATGGCGAGATCCGCCATACATATTCCAAGCCTGGTCACTACCTCATTGAACTCATCACACGATGGGATGGGGAGTTCACCATCGATGGCATCTCTGCTCGTATTCCGGGCGAGATCACGACCGTTTCGGTCCTTCCAATCACAGTTGTCGCCGCCCCAATCCGATTTATGAATTGAGAGAAAATGCCCACTTTAACTTCTGCCAACGATCTCATTACCGCTATTCCATTCCTCATCGGCTTTCATCCCACTAATTCCATTGTCCTCATCTCAGTAAAGGATGAAGCCATTGGCCTTGCAATGCGTATTGATCTTCCAGAACGTTTAGTAAGCGAACAGATAGATCTCTTGGCGCACCATTTCTTACGAGATCAATCAGAGGCAGCGCTCTTGGTGGCGTACATGCCAGAAGGTCGCGATGATGGTGATTCGATATTAATTTCTCTGGGCGCCGGTTTAATTCGAAATGGCATTGATATTCAAGAATCTATCGTTGTGCAATCCAACCGATACCGTTCAATTATCTGTAGAGACCAGAGCTGCTGCCCGCCGAGCGGAAAAGAGATGCCCGAGATCAATGCATCGGAGATTGCGGCCGAACACGTTATCGCTGGAATTCCTATGCCATTTGAAAACATCGCGCAATTGATAGAGACCCTCTCACCAGATCCCGCCTCGTTAGCTTTGAGTTGGGCGAGCGAAGTCTCATCTTTCGCGATTGATGATGATCTTGATATAGGCGCGCTGCGCCGTGACGGGGTAGAGACAATGGACTTACTTCTCGATGATTTTCGAATGGGCTATGGAGTAACAAACCGCACACTAGTTGCTCGAATGATTGGTCGCATGAGCGACTTGCAAGTGCGCGACTACGCCATGGGGGTCCATACTGAGGATACCTACGACATTTACTTCACTATGTGGCGTGAAGTTCTTCGTCTCGCACCAATTGGGTTTGTGGCGCCGATTGCCTGCATCGTTGCTGCGATGGCATATGAAGGTGGCGATGGTGCGATGGCACAAAAAGCTCTAGATCGCGCACTCGATGATGACGAGCACTATCCATTAGCAGCGCTGCTCCGTCGCGTCTTCAACGCTGGATGGCCCCCTGAATCATTCGCCGCAATGAGAGCAGAGCTCCACCCCAAGGTCATTGCCTCGATCTTCGATTGATTCTGCTTGCCTGGATTGCATATTCCGAGGAGCGGTTGCCATAGGTTAGAATTGCCCCAGGTCACGAGTTTCGACATCAAGCCCCGGCTAGTCGAACGGCAACCCTCCACCGCGGTGGGGTGCTCCGGGTGACGACCAGGCAGTGCGCCATAGTGGCTAGCTGCAAGTGCGTGAAGGAAGTTAGTAATGAGCAGAATCCCCAACCCCAATGTCACCGGCGCGTGGCTTGAAGGCGATGATCCAGGCGAACGTAAGTTCATCAAAATCGGATATCTCCTTTTAGAGAATGGCGAGGTTTTGCCGGATATCACCATTGCTTACCAAACTTGGGGAACTCTCAACGCGGATAAGAGCAATGCAATTTTGATTAACCATGCAATGACGGGATGGTCAGATGTTCCAGGGTGGTGGCCACAGATGGTCGGACCAGGACTTCCATTCGATACCGATAAATATTTCATTGTCTGCCCAAATGTGATTGGTGGGTGTCAAGGTTCAACCGGCCCATCAAGCATTGCGCCAGATGGAAAGCCTTACGGTTCACGTTTTCCCATCATCACCATCCGTGACATGGTTAACGCAGAGGTCGCATTAAGTAATGCGCTGGGAATTGAAAAGTACCTCCTTGCCGTCGGCCCATCTCTTGGCGGAATGCGCGCACTTGAATGGGCGATTCAACTTCCACATCGGGTAGGAGCAATCTGCACTATCGGATCTTCTGCAGTTGCCACTGGTGATCAGATTGGTACGGCATCCATTCAGATTCGTGCAATCAAATCTGACCCACATTTCAATAATGGTGATTACTACGAGCAAAAAATTGGTCCAGTTGAAGGAATGGGTATTGCTCGTCGAATTGCTCATTTGACCTATCGCACCGAATCCGAGATGGATGTTCGATTTGGTCGCCAATTACAGGGAGATGAGACCGGGCGCTATGCCGTTGAGTCATACCTTGATCACCAGGCCAATAAGCTAGCCAAGAGATTTGATGCCAATACCTACATCGCCCTCACCGATGCGATGAACTCTCATGATGTGGGGCGCGAGCGTGGAGATGTGGTCCAGGCGCTCCAATCCATCACAGTGCCGGTCGTCGTCGTCTCGATCGACACCGATCGCCTCTTCCCGCCTCGACTTCAGGTTGAGATTGCCGACCTGGTACCCACGGCAGAGCCACTTATTACCATTTCTTCCGACTTTGGCCATGATGGATTCTTGGTAGAAGCCGAATCTGTGGGTGAAGCAGTCCGCCACGCCTTGTCTGTGGCACAAATTTCACGCTGATTTAGCGATTTCCTCTGGGTATAATATGCCTATCACTTCGAGCAGTTCGAGATAGATAATCTCGAAATTAGCTCGAAAAAACCAAAGGACAATTGTGGCTTCTACTAGTGCGCTCAAAAACAAGCCAGTTGCTAAAAAAGCAGTGGCAAAGAAGGCAACTCCTGCAAAGAAGGCCGTTGCTAAGAAATCTGCTCCGGCAAAGAAGGCAGCGCCAGTAAAGAAGGCAGTCGCAAAGAAGGCAGCGCCAGTAAAGAAGACCGCTGCAAAGAAGGCCGTGGAAAAGAAAGTTGCACCAGTAAAGAAAGTCGCGGCGCCAAAGCCAGAGAAGATTGAGTACAAGAAAGTACTTGATGCATCTGATGTCCAGCAGATCCTCGACCTTATGGCGAAGAACAAGCGCCATGCAGAGCTCGTTGAAATTTTTGATAAGAAGAAGATTAATTATCGATCTAACAAAGAGGTAACTGCGGATCTTCGTGCGCTCGCTCAAGAGGCACGTAAGTTAGATGCTCAAATCGAAAGCGATCGCGAAGCGTTGAAGGCTGCAAAGCTCAAGATTAAGCCGCTCTCAAAGGCAGAGCTTGCACTTGTTGCGCCAAAGCCAGAACCTGTAAAGAGCGTTGAAACAACTGATGCATCTGCAGAAAAGGGCGCTAAGGCTGTTGTTCTCGATGAAGATGGCAACGAGATTGTTGTTGAAGAAGTTGAAATCGAAGATGTAGATGCGCTCATTGCAGAAGCGGCAGAGATCATCGATGCCGAAGCAGAAGGCGGAAAGACACGCGTTGTCGATGTCACCGAAGAGAAGAGCAAGTTTGAAGAAGGTTCATTCCTTCTCCTTGATTCAGAGTCAGATGATGATGAAGAGGATAAGAACGAGCGCGAAAAGCATAAGAAGGACCTCAAGAATATTCACATGATTATTGAGGCAATCAACGGCAAGAACCAGGGTCGTGAGGTTGCCGCAAAGCACAACATTGATCAGGCTGAAGCGAAGGCGTTGACCTTCAAGCAGATTCAGCAGATGTTTGCGATGAATACCTTTACAGATAAGTCTGCGAAGATTATTACTGAAGCAATTAATCAGGGATATCTAAAGAACCTTGAAGATCTTGGATATTTCTTCGCAGAGCAAGAGCGTTTCGTGCAGACAGAAATCAAGCGCCTCCCACCAGAGCAGACAGTTCTCACCGCTGGTGCAACTGCTGACCCAGTAAAGGATTACCTCAAGCAGATTGGCCGCGTAGCACTTCTCAATGCAGAGCTCGAAGTAGAACTCGCGACTCGCGTTGAGGCAGGTCTCTTTGCAGAAGAGAAACTCGCCAACGATAAGAAGCTCGACAAGAAGCTCAAGCGCGAACTCGAATGGATTGTCGAAGATGGAAAGCGTGCAAAGAATCACCTGTTAGAGGCAAACCTTCGTCTTGTAGTTTCCCTTGCAAAGCGCTACACCGGTCGTGGAATGTTGTTCTTGGACTTGATCCAGGAAGGTAACCTCGGTCTTATCCGTGCAGTTGAGAAGTTCGACTACACCAAGGGTTATAAGTTCTCTACCTACGCAACATGGTGGATCCGTCAAGCGATTACACGTGCGATGGCTGACCAGGCACGTACGATTCGTATTCCAGTACACATGGTTGAAGTCATTAACAAGCTTGCACGTGTACAGCGCCAGATGCTTCAGGATCTCGGTCGCGAACCGACCCCAGAAGAGCTTGCGAAAGAGCTCGATATGACACCAGAGAAGGTTGTAGAAGTTCAGAAGTATGGTCGCGAACCGATTTCACTTCACACACCACTGGGTGAAGAAGGCGATTCAGAGTTCGGTGATTTGATTGAGGATTCAGAGGCAATCAAGCCAGAAGAGTCAGTCACATTCACAATTTTGCAGGAGCAGTTGATGCAGGTTCTCGGTGGTCTGACCAACCGCGAAGCGGATGTCATCAAGGCTCGCTACGGACTTACCGATGGACAGCCAAAGACACTTGATGAGATCGGAAAGGTTCACGGTGTTACTCGTGAACGTATTCGTCAGATTGAATCAAAGACCATGTCGAAGCTTCGTCACCCATCACGTTCGCAAGCGCTTCGCGATTATCTCGATTAATCCTTAACCATGTCTGATAACGCATCAGAGAGTGTGAAAGCTTTCGTTAATCCCAAGAGCGGATCTATCCGCATCACGGGAACCGTGGACTTTGTTGATGCTGATGGCAATATCACCAGCACCGTCGAAAACCCAAAATTCTGCGGTTGTGGCCTCTCAAAAGATAAGCCATTCTGCGACGGGTCGCATAAAGAGAAGACGCAGCAATAGTTTTCTTGGCGAATTGGCCTAGCAATCCTTTAAACTGACGCTATGAAGCGCACCTTTCGAGTAGCCCTCGTGCTCTCGGTCTTGGCTTCGACCCTTTCAGTAATCGCTATGCCTGCTGTCAACGCAGTTGTAGCGACAAACCCAACGCCGAATTGTTCTGCCGGCTCCACTTGCACAATAACCTTTCCATTTACAAATGATTTTTACTCATGGACTGTTCCTTCAGGAGTCACATCACTGACGGTTGATATTCAGGGTGCTCAAGGAGGTGGAAAATCCACCGGTACATTGAGAGGTAAGGGTGGAAGAGTTCAAGCAACTCTGAGCGTGAGTACTGGAACCGTTCTATACATTTATGTAGGCGGTTCTGGGGCAAATTCAAATACATCTGGTCAGATTGCAGCGGGTGGATGGAATGGCGGTGGAACAGGTGGAAATTATTCAACATCTGGTGGAGGCGGAGGCGGTGCGAGCGATATTCGAATCGGAGGTACTGCTCTTGCTAATCGAAAAATCGTTGCTGGCGGCGCAGGAGGATTTGGTTTCAACGGGCCAGACACTGCAGGTGGACATGGTGGAGGCCTAAATGCGCAATGGGTCGGAGTAGCAACTAGCACTGGATGTGTGACCAGCACAGAAACATCTTTTCTGAATGAAGGTAGTGGCTGTGAAGCGCCTGTCGGATCAGTTAATTTCGGTCGAGGTGGCTCTCAAACCAGTGGTGGCGATACGACAAATACCGCAGATAAGGGATATGCCGGAACTTTAGGTTTCGGCGGTAACGGTGGAACTGGCAGCTCTCAATGTTCTGGTCCCTGCCCTGGTGGCGGCGGTGGCGGCGGATACTACGGTGGCGGCGGCGGCGGAGCAGGTCCCGGTGGCGGAGGCTCCTCTTATACAGATCCTGTTTCTGTGTCGTCTGTAACCCATACGCGAGGTTTTCGCGCTGGTGATGGACAAGTCCTGATTACATATCTCAACGCACCAATCCCAACAACTTTTTCAACATCTCAGACATCACCAACAAACATTGGCACTGGTTCAACTATTAGTTATTCATTGGTACTTTCGCAATCAGTAAGCGATCTTGCAACTTCAGATTTTCAATTTGGGGGAACTTCTACTTGTAACACTCCTGGATTGTCAGGATCTGGAACGACTTATACGGTCACGGTGACTAACTGTTCAGAAGGAACGTTAATTCTCCAGCTCAAAGCTAACTCAGTCACTGGAACTTCTACCGGCCCGCCCACGGTGAGTTCTGCAAATACCATTGTGATTGACCGCACGGCGCCAACGATTTCTTCGGTTGGTGCAGCAGGTCCTGGTACCTATTTCACAGGAAATACACCTGGCTTCACCGTTACCTTTTCGGAATCCGTCACGGTTTCTGGCACTCCTAGATTGACCTTGGCCGTGGGTGCCACCACTAAATATGCGACGCTTTTTTCAATGTCAGATTCAAAGACAGCGCTATTCCGTTACACAGTGGGAAGCGATATTGCTGAATTTGATACCGATGGCATTTTGATGTCTACAACCCTCGACCTCAACTCCGGAACAATTCGAGATCTAGCAACGAACTCCCTCTCTAACTTAACTTTCTCCGCTCCCACACTAACTTCGGTGCTTGTTGCTCAACCAGCAGCTGCTCCCACCATCGATTCCATTACTGCAACAAGCGGACAACTCGCGATTTACTTCACACCAGGTGCCGCGCGAGGATCGACGACAACGACCTACCAATATTCATCCAATGGTGGCAGCTTTACCAACCGGCCTACCGGAACTACGGCATCACCATTAATTCTTACTGGCCTTACCAACGGCACCGGTTACACCATTCGACTTCGTGCAACGACCAATGCTGGTGCAGGCGATTCATCAACTGCAGTCACTGAGACCCCTACATCAATTACTGTCACAGGCGATGCCACACTTGTTCTCACCTATGGAAATAGCGCATCAACGGGCGCATATTCCGCATCCGGTGGCACCAACTCATTTACCTGGTCTCTGGGATCTTCACTTACTGGAATCACCTTAAGCGGAACAACTGTTACTGCATCATCTTCAACGCCTGCAGGGACTTATACCCAGACTGTGCGCGCAACAGATACGAACTCGCAAGTCGGATCAAAGACGTTGACCATCACCGTCAATAAAGCATCGACATCTATCACTATCGCTCTTCCTGGCTCTGCATCAAGCGCCGCTCTTGGGGGAGCAGTGACCATTACCGCAACTGTTCCAAGAGCGGGAAGCGTTAACTTCATGCTTGGTGGCACCACTATCTCTGGTTGCGGTTCTGCAGCTGCTGCATCGACTTCTGCTACTTGTTCATGGACACCGAACGCTCTCGGCTCAGTATCACTGACCGCAACTTTCACACCGACGGATTCTTCGAACTTTGAGACATCAACGACCACAACGCTTTCCATCACAGTCGTCAACGGAGTCTCCACCGTCACACTCTCTCTCGCCGGCGGAACGATAACTCCACCCAAGGGCCAAACAATCAACATCATCGCAGCAGTCGATCAGGCAGGTCGGATCACTTTCATGATCGATGGCAAGAGAATTCCTGGCTGCAATAACAAAGTGGCAAACGTTGGCAACGTCACCTGCTCATGGAAGCCGGCTATCCAGAGGGAATCAACGATTTCTGCCCGCCTTGTTCCAACCAATAACGTCTATAACCCAAGTACTTCAAGCTTGAACGTTCGAGTGGTCAGACGCAGCGGAACGCGATAATTCGAATACTTTTGCCTCCAATAAACTCGCGTTCTACACTTTGCGGGTGAAGAAAGTTCTAGCGCGCGTGCTCGTATGGGCATTGGTTCTAGCCTTCTCTCAGCTTTCATCTCAAACGGCTAGCGCATTTACCCTCTATCGATTCAGCAGCCACACCTTCAGTGGCTGTGGTTCATTGGGAAATACAGGGCCAACTCTTGCAGCCTGTCGAAGTACATACTCGACAACTTGGGACGAGAATTCTGACAACTTCACCGTGGTCGGGGGAATTCAATACTGGACTGTTCCGTTTACGGGGCGCTATTACATCGATGCGTATGGTGCTGGAAGCGCAATGACAGCTGGCACAGTGGGTGGATACGGAGCACGAATTGCAGATACCTTCGATCTCACACAAGGTGAAGTTATCCGAATCCTTGTAGGTCAAGGACCGAGGTACTGGTCATATACGGCCAACAATGGCGGCGGCGGAACTTTTGTGACTCGAGCTCCACATAATGATGACGCCTCAATTTTGATCATTGCCGGTGGTGGTGGCGGAAGTGATAGTCCGACTGTTACTCAGTCGCTAGCAAATGCTTCTATTACAAAATCAGGAAATCGCGGATCAGGAAGTGGGGTCGTAGGCGATACCGGACCAGGTGCAGGTGGTACCAATGGAAACGGTGGCGGTACGGCAGCTAATGCAAATGCTGGCGGTGGTGGTGGTGGTTTTTACACTGATGGTGCAACAAATACCGCCTGGCGAAATAATGGCGGCAAGGCATATGTAAATGGCGGTGCCGGTGCACTTCCAGGATCTGGTTGGTCAAATAATTACGAAGGTGGATTTGGCGGCGGTGGTGGTTCTATGGGAAGCGGTAACGGCGGCGGCGGTGGAGGCGGCGGAGGATATTCTGGTGGCGGCGGTGGAGATAACACCATTGGTGAATCTGGCGGTGGTGGCGGTTCATATTTTGATAACGGCCTTAATATCAACAGAATCACAAGTTCTACCGGGCGCGCGCCTAACAGCAATGGAAGTGTGACAATCACGGCACTCACTTTGCCATCTCTATCATTGAGTATTGCGGGAAATGCAAATGTAGTAAGCAAGGGGCAGTCTGTTGTTTTGACTGCGAACGTTAATCAGATTGCAAATGTTAACTTTTTTGCCGACGGAAAGAAGATTGCTAACTGTATAAATAAGGCAACGGCTGCGGGTTCGGTCACATGTAGTTGGAGACCTTCAACGCAAAAGCCCGTGAATTTAACTGCATCGATTGTGGTTGGAAATTCTGTTTATGTGACATCTCCTGTTGTGTCGATTCCAGTGACAAGAAGAACGGGCCGCCGCTAATAGCGACGACCCGTTCTAGGTAATTCTTAGATTTACTTGGTCTCAACCAAACGATCTGTCTCGTCTTGAATTTTGACGGCAATGGCAGCCAACTTCTCGGCATACTCCTTGCCATGGTGGGCGCAGAACATGAGCTCGCCACCGGTTGCTAGAACTGCACGGACATAGGCCTGAGCGCCGCAGCGATCGCAGCGGTCGAGGGCATTGAGGGGTGTGGATTCGAGTAGTACTTGCTCGGTCATCGCGCTCTCCGTTCGTAGTCCTGATAGTAAATCAGAGGGTATATGCACCCTCTGACATTGGAACATCATGCCAGTAACTTATATTCCCCGCGCGCTAAATAATCTTAGAATTCCATGTATTTAGCGTTATCTATCACTATATGAGATACCTCTCGGCGCGCTTAACCTATTGCAAACGATTCGCTGGCTAATCTTTGCCACCGTGACTGCCAATGAAGAATTGAATTTTGACGCCCCTGCCACCGATGCAGGATCGAAAGATAGCTATACCGCAAAGGACCTAGCCGTCCTAGAGGGTCTTGATGCTGTTCGCAAGCGCCCAGGTATGTATATCGGCTCAACCGATTCTCGCGGCCTCATGCACTGTCTCTGGGAGATCATAGATAACGCAGTGGATGAATCCCTTGCTGGTCATTGCAAGAAGATTGAAATCAACTTAGAAGCCGATGGCTCAGTTGAAGTTCACGATGATGGACGCGGAATTCCAGTTGATAAGGAACCAAAGACTGGCCTAACTGGCGTTGAAGTAGTTTTAACTAAACTCCATGCAGGTGGAAAGTTCGGCGGCGGCTCTTATGCAGCCTCTGGCGGACTCCATGGTGTCGGTGCATCTGTTGTTAACGCACTTGCAGAACGTCTTGATGTTGAGGTTGATCGCAATGGCAAGATTTATTGGATGTCATTTAAGCGCGGAACACCTGGCATCTTTGATGGCGATGGACCAAAGGCTCCCTTTACTGAACAATCTGGTCTTCGTGTCATCGGCAAGATTTCATCCAAAGTCACAGGTACACGTGTTAAGTGGTGGTCAGATAAGCAGATCTTCCTTAAGGATGCTTCCCTTGATATTGAAGATATCTATGCACGTGCCCGCCAGACATCATTCTTGGTGCCCGGTCTCTCACTAACTGTTAACGATAACCGCTCAAAAGAGAAGACAACTCAAACTTTCTATCACAAGGGCGGAATCTCCGAGTACTGCGATTTCTTGCAGCCGGATCAGCCAGTCGGTGATGTTATTCGCATCTACGGCACCGGTCATTACCAAGAGACTGTTCCAGTCCTCGACGATAAGGGCCATATGGTCTCTACTGAAGTCGAGCGTGACATGGAAGTTGATATAGCCATGAAGTGGGGCGATGGATTTGATGCGACTATCCGTTCTTTCGTCAACATTATTGCGACACCTAAGGGTGGAACTCACCTTCAGGGATTCGAACGCGCCATCACCAAATCCTTTAACGAAGCGATGCGTAGCGCAGGTATTTTGAAGAAGAACGAAGCCGATGTCATTAAAGATGACGTGATGGAAGGCATCACCGCAGTCGTGACAGTGCGAATGTCTGAGCCACAGTTCGAAGGCCAGACCAAAGAAGTTCTAGGAACAGCTGCTGCTACAAAGATTGTTAGCCAAGTTGTTGCTGATAAGTTGAAAGAATTCTTCGCCACCACGCGCCGTATCGATAAGGCAAATGGCAAGTTGATTATGGAGAAGGTAGCCGGCGCATCACGTACGCGTATTAGCGCGCGAACCCACAAGGATCTTCAGCGCCGCAAGAACGCACTTGAATCATCAGCGTTACCAACCAAGCTTTCTGATTGTCGTTCTGAAGATGTCACTCGCACCGAACTCTTTATCGTTGAGGGAGACTCTGCACTGGGCACCACAAAGGCGGCTCGAAACTCTGAGTTCCAAGCAATCTTGCCAATCCGCGGAAAGATTCTAAATGTTCAAAAGGCATCGCTCTCACAGATGCTTGATGACAAAGAGTGCGGATCCATCATCCAGGTGATTGGCGCCGGCTCCGGTAAGTCATTTGAACTCGATGACGCTCGCTACGGTCGCGTTATTTTGATGTCAGATGCTGACGTTGATGGCGCACATATTCGATGCCTCCTTCTTACATTGATGTATCGCTATATGCGTCCATTGATTGATGCGGGTCGCGTCTTTGCCGCAATTCCACCACTGCACCGCATTGAGGTCATGGGCGGCGGCGGTAAAAAGGGAAATTACATCTACACATATTCGGACGATGAAATGAAGAAGGTCACTGCTGACCTCGCTAAAAATGGCAAGCGCTGGAAGGAACCAATTCAGCGCTACAAAGGTCTCGGCGAGATGGATGCAGATCAGCTCCGTGAGACGACGATGGACCCAGATGTCCGCACGCTACGTCGCATTACCGTGACTGATGCAGCGGCAGCTGAGGCGATGTTTGAACTTCTCATGGGTTCAGATGTTGCCCCACGTAAGGAATTCATTGCCAACGCTGAGATCGATCGCGATTCAATCGACGCTTAATCGATAGAGACTAAGTCGAAGTATTCGTCTTTCCAAATATCTTCATCGCCGTCTGGCAGCAAGATCACACGCTCTGGCTTAAGGGCCTGCACCGCACCCTCATCGTGGGAGACCATGACGACAGAACCTTGATACTCGCTGAGCGCGGCCAGAATCTCTTCACGAGAAGCTGGATCTAGGTTGTTTGTAGGTTCATCGAGCAGTAGAACGTTGGCGCCTGAAACCACAATCGTGGCCAGTGCGAGCCGAGTTCTTTCACCACCTGAGAGAACCTTTACCGGCTTATGGACATCATCACCAGCAAAGAGGAATGAACCCAGGACGTTGCGGGCTTCTGGCTCACGAATCTCAGCCGTTGCAGACATCATGTTTTCAAGGATGGTGCGTTCGAAATCAAGTGATTCGTGCTCTTGGGCGTAGTAACCAATCTTGAGACCGTGGCCATGCTCGACCTTGCCTGTATCTGATTCAAGTTCGCCAGCCAAAATACGAAGCAAGGTTGTCTTTCCAGCACCGTTGAGGCCCAGGATCACAACACGTGATCCCT
>JACCDN010168387.1_pt1 | contig 17733 bp, 14 predicted proteins | sample 7441691 | NCBI WGS metagenome assembly JACCDN01 (sample SAMN15323439, study PRJNA562643) | freshwater metagenome | isolation source: river surface water | place: USA:Blue River Watershed | collected 2017-08-16
TCACCCAATCAGGCGGCGCGTTGCTGTTTCATTTGCTGTCCAAGCTATACGAGCGAACCAGCGTGGTGATCACGACCAATCTGAACTTCTCGGAGTGGGCCAATGTATTTGGCGACGCCAAGATGACCACGGCGTTGCTGGACCGGCTCACGCATCATTGCCACATTGTGGAGACGGGCAACGAGAGTTGGCGCTTCAAGCACTCTCAGGCGGTCAGCCTGAAGGGTAAACAATCCAAAACGAAAGGGGGCAAAAGCACCGAGCAGCTAAACTTATCCACAACTGAATAAGCCAATTCTTTAAAAACCAGTGGCTCAATATTCGATGCAAACACTGGCTCAGTTTGTCTGGCTAATCAACATGCCAATGTCAAGAGCACCTGAGCTGGAGGCATAGCCTGCAAAAAGCGTGAACAGCATGTTGTGCGAGGCAGAGAATGCGAAGATCAGGCCGTAGGCCTCATGACCGTGCAGGCGCAACAACTCAAGGAACGAAGCGAGATCAGTTGGGAAGCTCAATTTTGAATCACACGGTACAAAATTTAATCATAGCGCAGCAGTCTATTTCGTCACTTTTAACCATGAAGTCCGTACCGATCGTGATGGCGTGAGCGTTGCGGGCACTCATTGCCTTGACTCGGTGGCATCCCCGATCTGAGCCTACAGTTTTCAGCGACACATGACCACCCAGCCAAGCCTTGCTTATTGAATCTCCAAGTCAATGCAAAGCTGGTATCCCCGACCTCGGATGGACTTGATGGGATTGACTTCAGTGGCTCAGATTTGGATGCTATTCAACACTACGTCCCTGACGACTATGGCCGTATTCACCAAGAGTTGCGCCGCAAAGGCATAACGCTGATGTTACTGTGGCAGAAACATAGCGAGCGCCACCCGGATGCGACAAACAACAGTTATTCGCAGTTCTGCGAGAATGAAGTGGACTCCGAAATTCAGACAGCAGTTTAAGTGGGACATTGCCATGCAAAAACTCTATACCTCTACCGTTTCAACTGAAAACCTCGAACAAGAGTTTGATGTGCAGCAGACTCACAGCATCGAACGTTGGGACCGAAATAAACTGCTTCTTCAGAGTGAGGGTCGTGGCTGGTCAAATTTGTATGTGGCTGTTGCAACGGTCAATAGTTGGTCCGGGACGCTCAATCCGACTGGCCACTATTGCATTGGATTTTGTTTGAGAGGGCCTGCTCAATTGCGGGTGAGGGTCGCCGCCAGTTCAGTAGCACAGCATGCGACTCTATCGCCGCGGCAATTCTTGATTATTCCAGCTGACGAGTCTTCCCAGTGGACTCGACGAGGCTCGTCAGAAATGCTGATGCTTTATTTGAAAAAAGAGCTGGTTGAGGCTGTGAGCAGGCATGTGTTTGGGCGGCCTCATGTAAAGGTAGCGATTCGTCTGGGTGCGACGGATCCATTGCTGGAGCAACTGGCTTTGGCGGTTTTAGAGTCCTTGCAGCATTCAGCACCCGCGACCACACCTGCCTTTGTCGATACCCTGGCCTGGACACTCGCAACACAGCTGCTTAAAGCCCATTCAATCAATACCGAAAAAAATCAAGCCATATCGCCGTGCTACGAAAACTTTCGATCAAGCATGGCGAGAGTTCAGGACTTCATTGATCGCTCGCTGGGCGAAGACCTCTCGCTTGAGGTGATCGCCAGTCAGGCGAATATGAGCGTGTGTGGCTTGAAGCGTTTGTTTCAAAAACACCATGCCACTTCGCCGCATCAGTATTTGCTTGAGCGGAGAATCGCAAAGGCTTCGCGCATTTTGGTTGAGACCGAATTGCCGATCTCGGAAGTAGCTTTGACAACGGGCTTTTCAAGCCAGAGCCACTTTGCAACAGCGTTTAAAAAGAAGGTTGGACTATCACCCAAAGCGTACCGTCACGAGAAAGGCGCGCCCGGTCAAGGCTCTGCCACATCTTTTAACGTGCAGCTAACGCTTGCATGACTGCCGCGTGATCTGAGCCTGGTGGTGTTGCCGGATGGCCAGCTACCAGAGGCGTACGCGATAGCCTTGCAACAGGCCCGATAGTTCTGATCATGCCAATATCTTTATGTTCCCGAGTCAAACTCAGCCCATGCTGAACAACCCATGGATCTGACATCAACTCTTGCACTGTGACTAAGCGATGGATACCCGGATCGCAGGCATCCAGTTTGCTAACCCAAAAATCGAGCGGTTGTTTGATGAAGGTACAAGTGAGCAATTCTTGTTGACCCGTATCAGATAGCGTACCTAGCGAAGGCAGATCAAGTATTTGCTGTAGACGCCATAGTGACTCGCGGTCAAGCACGAAGAAAAACCATTGATCACGCGCTTCATACAAACGATAAAGTGCATGCATGCCCAGTGCAGCTGAGGATGCAGAGGGCGTATTGTGGGCCTGTGCCATTTGCGCAAAGCGCAGAGACTGGAACAACGTCGCGGTGTACCCAAGCGCACTATTGACCTGTTGGCCCCAGCCGGTGCGCGCGCGATGTAGCAGTGCCAGCGACAGCCCAAAGGCCGTCAGCACGCCTGTGCCGTAGTCGTTTATTTCGTAGGGCAGCCGAGCGGCTTGATCAGGCCAGCCGAAATCGACCTGTGCCCCGGCGGCAGCTTGTGCCTGCACTTCGTAGCCACGCCTACTGCACCAGGGGCCGTCATAGCCAAAAGCACTGACGGAGGCGTAGATGATTTCGGGTTTGATCTTAACGAGGTCGTCGTAGCCGATACCCAGCCGTTCTGCTACACCGTGAGTGAAGTTTTGGATGACGACGTCAGCAGATTTGACCAACTTCCGAAAGAAATCCATGTCCTTTTTATCTTTGAAGTCGAGCAAGATGCTTTGTTTTCCTCGATTGACATCGTAATGCGACATGATCGGTTCGTGCGGGCTGTTGATTTTGATGACATCAGCGCCAAATTCGGCCAAGGCCCGCGCCGCAGTCGGGCCGGCCCAGATCTGAGTGAGGTCCAGTACACGCACCCCTTGCAACGCAGGAGCTGTGCAATGAGGGTCGACTTTTACGTTTGCACGCCGTGCGGTCTGTGCGTTTGGCTGCAAGAGGTCGGCAACGATGGTCGACCGCTCTGCATTGAGTGGGTGTCTTGGACCCTGAATTTTCTCTTTTGATAACGAAAGTCGAACCGGTATGCCCGGTTGCTTCATTGTGCCATATTCATAATCATTTAGCGACACAACCGATTGCGAAGTCAAGGCATGCGCTGTGTCTGACCACTCGACAGTTGTTCTGCAGACGGTCAACGGCACGCCTGCTTTGTCGGCCAAGGTCTCCCACTCCAGTGCAGTGCGTTTTTTAAATAAGACGGTTAACTTAGACCTCAAGCGCAAGGCAGTTTCAGGGCAGCTCGAAAGCGCAGCGCGGTCAAGTAAGCCCTCAGTCGCCCATCGTGCAACGCCTGCTGCTTCTGCAAACCAGTCCAGGAAACGGGGTGCCACAGGAGCAAAATGAACGTAACGGCCATCTTGGCATTCGTAGACGCCAAAGCCGGTGAAATCCAGCGACATATCTACAGCTGTGGGCATCTGCATGCCCCGGGCCCCAATGACGGTAAACATCGCATCAAACAGTGCCACTTCGATATGCTGCCCCAAGCCATCGCGCTGCTGCGCGTTCAGCGCATTAACACCCGCAGTTGCAGCCAGCATCGCCGCAAAATAGGATGCGACGGGCAGATTCCAAAACTTGGGCGTGGACCCATTGCTGTCCGGGGTGGGACGGTAGGTATCAGTGGCAGCCGCGATGATCGCCTCCCATCCTGCGACCGAGGCGCGCGGGTCATCATGCGCAAAACCTGGCATGGAGCAATACACCAATCGCGGATTTCGCTGGGCAAGGGCTTCGTAGCCTAGGCCAAGCGAGGAAAATTTTCCCGGCCGAAAGTTCTCGATCAGAAGGTCTGCGGTGTCGATCAGCTGCAAGGCGCGTTGTTTGTCGACTTCATTTTTCAGATCGAGCACAAGGCTTTTTTTACCCCGATTAAAAATTGCCCCAGCGGCGGTCTGGTCCCGGGGGCCTCCGGGAGGGTCAACCCGGATGACTTCTGCACCTTGATCACACAAAAGCATGGCGGCCAAAGGGCCCGCCACATATTGCCCGAAATCAAGCACACGAAAACCGGTTAGTGCGCCCGACATCGCATAACCTCACTCGATTTCATCAATCCAACACCTAGGCTACTGTTGGTGGGTCCCGACGCGCCGGAACGACGCCCGGAGCCATTACTTTAAAGCTGTCAGCACTGCGCATGCCGCTTTCTACACCTGCAGGTGAATAGACCGCAAGAATTTTAACGGGCTCCCAGCTGTTGTTCATAGTGGAGTGAAATGCGTTTTTTGGAATGGTGACCAGATCGCCAGTACGAATTAAACGGTGCTCTGGTTGACCTTCGATAAATTCAATCATCATCTCGGCTTCGCCTGAAATGATGAAAATCAGCTGGTCTGCTTCGGTATGCTGGTGGCGCGTATGCCCCTGGCCGGGGTCAAAATAAATAGAGACTGCACTTAACGAATGTACGCCCGTGATGGCAGGCTCGGACAAAATCTTGCCAACCACCCAATCTGACACGATCGATTCAACTTCATTTGGACTAACGGCAACTGGCGGGTTCTTCATTAGAGTTCTCCAACTTTATGATTTGTTTTATGTCATTTCTTATACGAGAGGCGTATGAAGCTAGGCGACCCGGTCCCGAATCACCTGAGGCACCGGCACGGTGGCCACAAATGAAGGGCGCGTTTCAAGACGGTCAGAGTAGACGGCCAAGCCTGGATATTGCTCGCGCCATGGTTTGGCGGGCCAGCGCACGGTGAGGTAGCGCAACAAGGTTCCGACAGCAATATCGGCAAGCGTCAGTGTGTCACCATGGCAAAATTTTTTGGATCCAACCGAGTCAGAGAACGACCGCAAGGCGCCATCCACTTTGCGTTCCTGACGATCAAACCAGGGCTTGCTCTGTTTGTCGGGATCGCGTGCAACTTCAAAGAACATTTGTACCAGCGCGTCGCAAGCGCCATCAGCAATGACTTCGTAGCGTTTGACGGCCAGAATTCCGTCAATATCTTTTGGAAAGAGCGGCGGTGTCGGATGCTTGTACTCAATCCACTCATTGATATAGCGTGACTCGAATACGCTTGATCCATCATCGCAAATCAGAACTGGAAGCTTTTCAAGGGGGTTATGCAGGGGTGTTTGCGTGTCAGAGTTCCACGGTACTTCAGTGATCAGTTCAAAGGGAATCCCCTTTTCTGCCAGTTGGATACGCACCTTTCGCGCATAGGGGCTGGGCGTGGCACTAATGAGCTTGTACATGGCTGCCTTTCTGTTTTGATGTGTCAAACTCGTCAGCCAAATGGCAAGCCACTTGATGGCCATCGGCCCTGGAAACCAGTGGGGGGACTACTGTCTCGCATTTTTCGATCCTGTGCGGACACCTTGAATGAAAGTGACACCCCGTGGGTGGATCAATTGGGCTTGGTATCTCGCCTTGCAGTAACTGTCTGCGCCCGCGCCGTCTTGTCGGATCTGGCAACGGTGCCGCCTCCAGAAGTGCGCGGGTATAGGGATGCAGTGGCTGCTGCCAAAGTGTTTTGCGTGGCGCAAGTTCGACGATTCGACCCAGATACATCACTGCGACCCGATCGCAAAAATGTTGCACCACGGACAAGTCGTGCGAGATGAACAGATAGGAAAGCCCGAGTTCGTCGCGCAAGTCAGCCAGTAAATTCAATACTTGCGCGCGAACAGAGACATCAAGCGCGGAGACAGGCTCATCACATACGATCAGTTTTGGGTTCAATGCCAATGCACGCGCGATCCCGATGCGTTGGCGCTGACCGCCAGAGAATTCGTGCGGGTAACGATGTGCCGCATCCGGTGGAAGCCCGACCCGTTCCAATAACCAATAGACGCGGGCAACTCTCTCGCGTCGATCGCCCAAGCCATGCACAATCAGTGGTTCTTCAATGGCTCGCCCGACGGTGCTTCGGGGATTGAGCGAGGCGAAAGGATCTTGAAAAATCATTTGCGCTTCGCGGCGGAAGAGCTTGACTTGTTGGTCGCTCAAGTCGGACAGATTTTGTCCAGATAGGTGCACCGAACCTGCATCGGGCACCAATAATTTTATGATGGTGCGTCCTAGGGTTGACTTTCCGCAGCCAGATTCGCCGACAAGTCCTAAGGTTTCACCCTGGGCCAGACTGAAGCTGACCCCATCAACGGCATGTACGCGACGCCCGCGACCGGCATCAAAGTACTTAACGAGCTTTTCAACGCGTAGAAGTTCTTGAGTCATAAGGCGGGATTTTCTTTCGTGGAAAAAGTTTGCGAAGTACTCTCGTGCCGCCGATGGCATGCGACGAAGTGGCCTGCAAAGGATTCACTCAACTCGGGCGGCGTGCTGCGGCAGGTGTCAATGCCCCATTCGCAGCGCGGCGCAAAGCTGCAACCTGCAGGCATCGCATGAAGCGCAGGAACCTGCCCACGGATCTCCTTCAGCCTTGTTGCCATACCGCCTGAAACTGAGGGCGCTGCCTGGATCAAGCCTTGTGTGTAAGGATGCTGCGGGCGTTGAAACAGATCAAAAACCGAAGCCTCTTCAATTTTTTTGCCCGCATACATCAGGGCGACGCGATCTGCAACTTCAGCAACCACACCCAGGTCGTGCGTGATGAGCAGAATCGACATACCCAAGCGTTCGCGCATCTCCAGCAGCAGATCAAGGATCTGCGCTTGCACCGTGACATCCAGCGCGGTGGTGGGTTCATCGGCAATTAATAACTTGGGCTCACAGGCAAGCGCCATGGCAATCATCACGCGTTGCCTCATGCCACCCGAAAGCTCATGGGGGTACTGGTCAAGACGTTGCCGTGGGGCGGACATACGCACAAGGTCCAGCAGTTCGCAGGCTTTTTCAGTAGCCCTTTTGAGACTCTCACCGCGATGCGCAATCAAGGTTTCTGAAATTTGCTCGCCAATCGTGAGAACGGGATTTAGCGAGGTCATGGGCTCTTGGAAGATCATGCCGATCCCGTTGCCGCGCACTTGTTGCATTTGTGCGGGACTCAGTTTTAGCAAATCTTGGCGATTAAATATCACTTCGCCGCCTGCGGCCTTGCCGGGCGGGGAGGCGATGAGCCGCATGATTGAAAGCGCAGTGACGGATTTTCCGCAGCCTGACTCGCCAACGAGCGCTAGGATTTCCGAGCGTCCAATGGTTAACGACACGCCATCTACTGCTTTCAATACGCCTTTAGAGGTATGAAAATGCGTGCTGAGATTTTTAACTTCCAGCACTGGGCCGATGGATGGATCGCGCATTGAAAGCGCCTGTGCATCATGCGTATTGTTCATCAGCGATTCTTTAAGCGTGGGTTGAGCGCATCGTTCAAGCCCTCGCCCACTAGATTTAAACCGAGCACTGTAAACATAATGGCCAAGCCCGGGATGGCGGTGATGTACCAGGCACTGCGCAATGCGTCGCGACCCGCTCCGATAATTGTTCCCCAACTCATGACGTTAGGATCGCCGAGTCCAAGAAAAGCGAGACCGGCTTCGGTCAAAATTGTTGTTGCGATCATGAGCGAGCCCGTGACGATGATCGGGCCCAGTGCGTTAGGCAGAATTTGGGTGGTGATGATGCGGAAATTGCTCATGCCGATGGATATGCCTGCCAAAACAAAGTCTCGTTCACGCAGCGTCATAAATTCAGCCCGCACAAGCCGGGCAATTGCGGGCCACGAGACAATCGCAAGTGCAAACGTCACGGTGGTGACGGTAGGCGCCAGAATCGCCACGACAACAATCGCGAAGATAAATTGCGGAATGGTCTGAAAGAGCTCGGTAAGCGCCATCAATGCACTGTCGATCCGCCCCCCGTAGTAGCCTGCTATAGCGCCAACCGCAGTTCCCAGTAATACCGCGGCCAGCGTGGCCGTAAAGCCGACCAGCAACGAAATTCGTGAGCCATGAAACAGCCCGCTCGCCAGATCGCGCCCCATGATGTCGGAACCCAGCAGAAATTTTGGATCTTGGCCAGGCCACAAAAATGGCGTGGTCACCATATCCCAAGGATCCTCAGGAAAAAGCAAGGGCGCAGATATCGCCATAAGTGCCACAACTACTAAAAGCAGCAAGCCAACGACCGCCGAGCGATTTCGGCAAAATCTTTTAGCAAAGTTGATAAATAGGTTCATTTTTTTAGCGAAGCCTGATGCGTGGATCAAGCTGTGAATACATCACGTCAACCAGAATGTTTGACACCACAACCAGAACCGAGCACATCAGCAAAATGCCAAGCAGCAAATTAATGTCGCGTTGAAAGACCGCTTCAAAAGCGAGCCGTCCGAGTCCTGGCCATGAAAAAACGGTTTCAGCCAGCACGGAGCCGCCAAGCAGGGTGCCAAATTGAACCCCGACCAACGTCACCATAGGGAGTAAGGCGTTGCGAAAGACATGCCTGAAGGTAATGCGCCGTTCGCTCAGACCTTTTGCACGTGCCGTGGTGACGAAGTCCTGGTTGAAGACTTCAAGCATTGAGGCGCGCATGACTCGCGTGTATAGCGCAACATAGAACAGGCCGAGTGTGGTGACAGGCATCACCATGTGGTGCAATATATCTAGCATGCGCGCCACCCCATGTTTCCCGCTGGCCATGGTTTCCATGCCACCTGCGGGGAACCAGCCAAGATTTACCGAGAAGACAACAATCAGCATTAGCCCTAACCAGAAGACAGGGACGGAAAATGAAAGAATAGCAAACACCGAGATGATGTTGTCCCGGAATTGATTGACGCGTTGAGATGCCAGTACGCCCAAAACCGCCCCAATAACAACCGCCAACCCCATACCGCTGAACATCAACAGCAAGGTCGCTGGGAGCCGGTCAAGTATCAGAGAGAGTACGGTTTGGTTGTGTCGAAACGAATAACCCAGATCGAGCGTGGCTAACTTGACAATGTAATGCCACAGCTGCATGTATACCGGCTGGTCGAGTCCGAAGCGAGCCCGCAATTCGGCCAGATATTCAGCCGTACCTGCCGCTGCCTCACCTGCCAGCACTTCGGCCGCATCGCCCGGTGCAAGCTTGAGCAAAACAAAGTTGCAGATGACAATGGCGAGGACGAGCGGGATCGCCTTAAGCAGGCGCTGTCCGACCAAGCGCAGCATTGGAGACTGGATCTGAAGCAATTTCATGACCAGAAGCAATTATTTTTCGAAGTACGCGTCAGCGAAGTTTCCGCCAATCACGCCGTCGGCACTGATGGTATGTTTCTTTAATTTTGAACTGGACAGTGTGATGAAGCGTGTTTCCATCAAAGGGATCACGGGCAGATCTGTCATGGCGAGACGTTGCATGCTTAGGTAAAGTGCCTGGCGCTTGGTGAAATCGTTTTCATCTTGTGCGGCTTCGATGATTCGATCCATGTCAGGGCTTCGATAATCGGTGGCATTGGTAAACACCACGCCCTTCTGAATCGCTTTTGACCAGAACAGTCGCTGCACCCCTTGAGTGGGATCTGCGAAGGCGCCGTAGTACCCGCTGGTGCTGTCAAAATCGTATTCAGTAAATATGCGCCTCAAGTAAGAAGGTAAATCCTGGCTGCGAAGTTCAACGTCAATTCCAACCCGGGACAGTTGTTGCTTGATAAATTCGCCGGTACGCTGGTAGTCAGACCCCAGAGGAAAAAGGTCATGGGTCATTTTGAATCGCATGCCATTGGCGCCTGGCTTCAAGCCGGCTTCGTCGAGAAGTTTCTTGGCTTTTTCAACGCTGTATTCATACTTGGGCACATCGGTTGAATGAAAGGTTGTGACCTGTGACGGGATAGGGCTGACAGCCGGTTTGCCATAGCCCATCCAGACAACTTGGGTCATACGGTCTCGATCAATTGCATGTGCAATGGCACGGCGCACGCGCACATCATTTAAGGGTGGCTTGCGCAGATTAACCTCCATCAGCAGGTAGGGTGACATGTAGGCGTATCCACGGGTTTCCACGCTGAGCGCGGGATTCTTGGCAATCCGCGGCATATCGGTAAGCGGCACCGGACTCAGACCGCCGATGTGAACTTCACCAGTTTCGAAACTTGCTGCACGTGCAGAGGCGTCATTGATGATCCGGAATACGATGCGGCGTAGAAGCGGCTTTCCAGTTTGCCAGTAGTTGGGATTTTTCTCCAGAAGAATGAACTCGCCTTTCTTCCATTCCTTGAAAACAAAGGGGCCTGTTCCAACGGGTTTGCTGACGTATGGATTCGTGGCGGGGTCGGATCCGACAAAAAGATGTTTGGGCATCATCGGAGATTCGTAGCTGGAGGCGAGTGCTGTCAGCATCGGGGGCGCTGGTTTGCTGAGCTTGATGATGGCGGTCAGTGGATCGGGCGTTTCGACACTGGTGATTTTCGCAAGAGCAGTACGACCGCGAGGGTGTACTTTTTTAAGCACTTCTAAAATTGTGTAACTGACATCGGCCGAGGTGAACGGCTGTCCGTCATGCCACTTGACATTTGGGCGCAGCTTGAAGGTGTAGGTCAGGCCATCTGCGCTGATGTCCCATTTTTCAGCTAACAGAGGCTGTGGTTTCAAATCGCTGTCCAGATAAAGCAAGCTTTCCATGACTTTTGATGTCACCATGCCCATTTGCAAAGTAGTGTTAATCGCAGTCAGTAAAAAGGGTGGTTCGGGCGAAAGAGCAAATTTCAGGGTGCCGCTTTCAATATCCGCTGCGCTTTGCGCTGCAGCTGGGAAGCCAAATGTTGTGATTACAAGCGTTGCGACAGACAAGATAACGCGCTTAAATACATTTGTATTGCTGGTAGCCATTTCAAATCCTTTCGTAATTCAATCGCCTTTGAAGACAAGCCCTGATTTTCGCCATAACCAAGAGTTACTTCGCTTGCGAGATTATGAAAGTATGATTTTGAGAGTCTTTCGAAATCTGTTCGACTTATTTCGAAATCGGTACAGCCCTTCATCCTGCCAACATAGCTGTCTTCAATCGACTAAGTTAATCGTCATCAACTATGGCCCTGAACTACGGCGTCAACGCCAACCTTGTTTACCTCGTGCTGCGCAGGTCCACCCCGTCCGACTGCTCAATCAAGTCTTCAGGACATTGCCACATGCTTGCGTAGCCACTCCCCATTGAACTTAACCCGCTTTTGTAGACATATTTCAAATACCAGTTACCGGTCCTTCTCCACTGCCCGATCCTGGCCCAAAGTGACTTCTGGAACGGGCTGCTTGCACGTATTGGCGACCGGCAGAAATATGGAAGTCCAGTGCACTGCGCACAAGGCGCCGGTCATCAAATTCGACATCGTTCCCTAACCCATTGCCCGGAGATTGAAAAAACAGACCGCCGCTCTGCAATCGTTTGCGTTTAAGGGTTTGCACGAACTCGTGTTGCGCGAAACTCGTTGGCAATACCCATTCCGAGCGGTAGACTGCCAATACGTAGTCAAGCTACTCAACCCATGAACCCACAGACCATACTCAACTCCTGCGACGACGGTAATCTTTGGGGGGAGCCGCCAAGCAACGCGGCGGACTTTGACGTGCCCACCGCCTACCGGTGCGCGTTAGCTGTTCGAAATCTACGCATCGAACGTGGCGAGATTCCGCGCGGCTTCAAGATTGGTTTCACCAACCGCAATATTTGGTCCCGCTACAACGTCCATGCGCCCATCTGGGGCACGATCTACAACACCACATTGACATTCTGCGATGATCACGGCAGCGTCTCCCTATCATCCAACTGCCAGCCACGCATTGAACCTGAAGTGGTTTTCGGGATGAAATCAACCCCTGTACCCATTACATCGCTTGACGACCTATTCAGTGCCATTGAATGGGTTGCACCCGGCTTCGAGGTTGTTCAGTCGCACCTACCAGATTGGAAGTTCCAGGCATCGGATTCGGTGGCTGATGGTGGGCTGCATGCACATCTGCTGGTTGGTCGTAGGGTACCGATAAGCTCAATCGCAAGCACAGCTAGTTCACTCAACACTCTTCTTGCTGCAACCTCGGTCAGCCTGATGAAAAACAATCAGATTATCGACAAGGGTCGCGGGGCCAACGTGTTGGATAGTCCGCTTCGGGCTCTGCATCACTTCCTTACCGAGCTTCGCCAGTGTCCGGGTGCTCCTGATCTGGTTCAAGGCGATGTGGTTACCACCGGCACCTGGACAGACGCCTGGCCAGTAATTCCGGGGGAAACTTGGACCGGCGCCTTCGATACGCCACTGTCCTCTTTGAATATTGAGTTTTCTTAATGGTTGATGGTGAATTTACCGGATTACAGCAATGGAGAATTTGGTTCGACGAATGAAAAGTTTGCAGCGTCAATCCCGAGCCCCCACTGTTGGTGACGGGTGCCCACCTTGACGTAATGGCCGTAGCAAAGCGACCGGTAAAACCTTAGCTGCCAACAACTGCCAAGGTGCAGGCAAATCGTAAATCGCTAGGACCGAAATCGCTTCATAGCTGCCAAAAAAAACTTCGAATCAAAAAAAGAGCTGCCTGCCTTCGGCATCTGCTGGCTTTGCCACTCCAAGATCCCATTTAGCCAATAAATTTCAACAAAGCAGGTGTATAAATTACTATATGTCTGTGACTTTTTTGTGGTCGTGAAATCTGTAAAAAGGTGCTAAATACACTGGAAATCCTAGATTTCATTTACAAGGAACGTGTATCCAGTGATAAAGCTCACAGTCCATGAGTCGGTAGAAGCAGCACTGCAGAAGGCTTTTCCCAAGCCCGCTGCAGCTGCCAAGCGGGCGCTGACTAAATACATCAGCGTTGTCGAATCAATGCTGTTTGACGCCTTACAGCGTGGACAAACACCTGAGCAACGCAAACTAGGACTCTACTCAATTTCACTAGACCAACTGGCAAACAAAGGCGGGCAGATCGGCCCCAAAAAGATCCGCGTTCACAAGTGGCTCACTGACAACGACTGGGATATTGTTCAAACAGTGGTATTGGGCACCAAGTTTTCTGGGCAGAACTCACTGGTCAAACTCACTGCATTGGCCACAATTCAAAATTCGCTTCAGGTACCTGTGCAGTCACTTTCTGAAGCTACAACCGATGAAGAGATTGATGCATATCTAAGCGGAGATGATGTCAGCAACATCGCCTTATTCGATCACCTATATCCCGAGTACAACTTGGAATGGCGCGAAGACAAACTCAATACACTATTTGATTGGGTCCCAGTTGACGTTGAGTCTGTCAAAGCCTACGTTTACTGGTTGGAAACAGAATCAAATTTGATTCAAGGGCCCAAGAAAGATTTGGCACTTCGCCAAGCACTTTCAATCTTAGGCATTGCTTCGGTTACCAAGGGCTACTACCTACAGCGCAAAAAGCTCAGTCCGTTTGGCCGTTCCTATTACGAAGGAGTCAGCGTTCAAAACGTCAACAAGGAGTTGCGCAGAGCAATGCTGGGCAATTGCTGGGAATACGATATCCGCAGCAGCGTAGTGGCTTGGAAAATGGGCTATGCCCGTGGCTACTTAGCTGCCAGTGGATTAGACCAAGATTTAAAGAAATCATTTCCGTTCACGCTCTTGTACTTGGAACACAAAGCGGACTTCATGGCAACAGTTAGCCATTATGTATTTTTGGAGAGCAGTCCAGTTCCTAAAGACCTTAGGCCAAAGTTACTCAAGCGTGCATTTACCGCTATTAGTTTTGGAGCACGCCAAACAGCAAAAGGGTGGTTGGATGCTTCGGGTAATTGGACCAATCCTGCGCTGGTAGACATTTTACAAAACAAAGATGATAGAACTCGATTTTTATCTGATGTCACTGTCAAGCAGTTCATCAAAGAGCAAAACGCATTGGATGACTACCTCTACGATTTGTTCAAAAAGTTCAGACCAGATCTATTGCTAGAGCGCTACCTACAGACTGAGAGCGGCAGGCCCAGTAAAGCCAAGGTTCTCGCTTACCTTTATCAGCATGGTGAAACACAAGTCATGGACATTGTTCGTCAAGCTGTTATGGCCAAGGGGCTGGTGCCAATTGCTAACGTGCACGATGCCATTTTCTTCAAGCGTCGTTTGGGCGCTGAATTTAAAAACGCAATCGAGTGGCAGATGCGCGAGCAAACGGGTAATCCTTATTGGCACCTAACTCCCAAGCAAATCGAGCGCTACACACCTCGGTCATTAAACGCAGAGCGTGAGCTTAGCGAACACAAGAAAAGGATTGCACAAGAAGAACTTTTGGCCAAAGGATACAAATCGGTATTCTCGAACATCTTGACTGGCTGACGCCGCCAGTGGTGTCCTTCCAAAGTGTCGGGATACCAATCTTTTCGGTTGCTCAGCGCCATGGTCTGACAATAAATTAGCTATTCCTGCAACACACAAGGAGTAGCTATGTCAGGTTTAAGCGCGTTGAAATTAGTTCAGGCCAAGCGTGAAAAGGGTAATAGCCCACAGCACGCAAGGCGTCAAAAGCTCAGCACCAAGTTGGCTGAGCAGATTCAGTTAGCCAAGGCGCAGCAGTCGGGCGCGGAGTTCTCCCCAGTGAGAGTTCGCACAGTCAAGGACGAGGTAACAGGGCAGAGCCGCAAGGTTGAAGTGCCCAAGAAGTTAAAGCCTTGGTGGTGGGCAGATGAAAAGGGCAAGCTTTGCATCACCGTTCGCTATGGTGCACGCACACTGGAAATAGTTGAGGGGAAAAATGCCATCGAGACTGACAGCATTGCCGATGTGATCACCTCGCTACAAGTGATTCGCACTGCCGTTGATTCTGGGGAATTGGACAAACGTATTGATGCAGTGATGGGCCAGGTCAAAGCAGGCTTTGCCAAAGACTCTGCGGCTAGTAGTCGCCCAACATTGAAGTTGCCAGCCAAGTCTTAAATCAACATCTATTGACTGTCAGCGAGTCTGTAGCTCGCTGACTTTTCATTTCGATGACAGATTTTGTTTCATCTCAATATTTCTTCTAGGGTTTTCTCTAGTGGCGTGCCAACCGCTAAGCGCCCCAAAATAGTGCGTTTGTGTGTGAAAAAATAAAACTGTTTGATGAACCGCGTCATCAAAATTCAAACTATTTTGACCGCCTCTAACTCTGAAAAGATAGAGGCTTTGTGTATTTGGATTGCTGAAAACAGTGACAGTAGTATTGGATGGGATCAACTTTCTGAAGTGGACCCCAAAGTCAGGACAGACTTGATGTCAGTTTAAGTTGCACTCAACTCTTCGCAGCTGGTCGGCGCTGCCCCGTTTTTTGCCTTTTGTATTGCAGGCTCAATCACGATTCTGACTTCCTCGTTCGCAGTCCCGCTGGAGCGCAACGCAACTGGGAGGCTTTCTTTGCTTCGGTATTTGTCCACGATCATCGCACCACCACCGCTTGACGTCTTGTGAACCTCTTGCGGTGTTTGGTTGTCCAGTGATTGGTGCGGGCGCTCGGTGTTGTAGAAAGCAAAGTATTTCGTCAGGCCCACCAGCAACTCGCCCATGGTGGCGTAGCCGTTGAGGTACACGTCTGTTGATTGGCTTTAAAAACTGAGCCACTTTGATAGGAATTTGCATCCAAATTTGAGCCACTTCATTGGCCTATCCTGCTCATTTTTTGAGCAAGGGTGGCCGGGAGTGATCAACGTGGGAACTTTGAGTAAATTACGCCGCCTCGTCTTGCGAGATGGCCTGTCAGTGCGCCAAGCCAGCCTCAGGCTTGGAATTTCCAGAAACACGGCCACCAAATGGCTCAGCGAGCCTGAGATGGTTGAGCCCCAATACCCTGTTCGGCAAAGCGCAGCCAGTGTGCTGGACCCATACAAGGAGCAGCTTGTCACCTGGCTTAAAGCGGACAGCCACCGCAACAAGCGCGAGCGACGTGGAACCAAGGCCTTGTTTGAGGCTTTGCGCGCCATGGGCTACGGCGGTAGTTCGACGCCGGTGTACCGGTTTGCTCGGCGCTGGAAGCATGAGCAAAGCCATGCGCCCAAGAACGTTGGGTTTGTGCCGCTGCACTTTGAGCTGGGAGAGGCCTTCCAGTTTGACTGGAGCTGTGAGTACGCCTTCATTGGAGGGTTGCGCCGCCGATTGGAGGTGGCGCACATCAAACTGGCTGCCAGTCGGGCGTTCTTACTGGTGGCCTACTTCACGCAAACCCATGAGATGCTGTTTGATGCCCATGCCAGAGGCTTTGCCGTGTTTGGCGGCGTGCCCAAACGGGGTATTTACGACAACATGAAGACGGCGGTGGACAAGATTGGCAAGGGCAAGCAGCGCAGTGTCAACGCGCGGTTTGAGGCGATGACGGGGCATTATTTGTTTGATCCCGAGTTTTGCAACCGTGCGGCTGGGTGGGAGAAGGGCATCGTCGAGAAGAACGTGCAAGACCGCAGGCGAGGTGTGGTGCGCGAGATCACTGAGCGGCGCTGGAGCAGTCTGGCCGAGCTCAATGACTGGCTCCAGCGTGCCTGCCAAGATGCCTGGCAGGAGTTGGCACACCCAGAGTGGCCAGAGCTGAGCATTGCCGATGTTTGGCAAGATGAGGCAAGCCGCTTGATGCCTTGCCCCAAGCCCTTTGATGGGTACGTTGAACAACCGATTCGGGTGACCTCTACATCGCTGATTCAATACCAACGCAACCGCTACAGCGTGCCTTGCGAGTGGGTGCATGGGGTGGTGAGTTTGCGCGTCTACCCAGAGTACCTGTTGGTAGTGGGGCTCGATGGGCACAGTGCCCGGTTGGAGCGTCACTTTGGGCGGGATCAAACCATTTACGACTGGCAGCACTACATTGCCTTGGTCGAGCGCAAGCCCGGGGCGTTGCGCAATGGCGCCCCCTTCAGGGAAATGCCCGAGCCCTTGTTGGAGTTGCAGCGTCAATTACTCAAACACCCAGGAGGGGACCGGGTGATGGCGCAGGTGCTGTTGGCGGTGAACTTACACGGGCTCGAAGAAGTATTGGTGGCCACCGAGTTGGCACTGCAGGCGGGTCGGGTAAGTGCCGAGCACGTGCTCAATGTGATTGCCCGGCTTAAGGAGCCTGCGCCTGCGCGCCTGGAAGTCAGCACCCCGCTGCAACTGAACACGCCAGCGATTGCCAACTTGGAGCGCTATGACGCTTTGAGAGATGAACAGGAGGCGCGCCATGAGTGATGTGGTCGATGGGCTCAAATCATTGAGTCTGCATGGCATGGCCAGCGCTTGGCCGGAGGTTCTGGGAACGGCCAGGATCAAAGCGCTGGACCATGAGGTGGTGTTGCACCAACTGATCAAGTCGGAGGCTGCACAGCGCGAGGTGCGTTCCATGGCCTATCAAATGCGCATTGCCCGCTTCCCCGCGCACCGGGATTTGACGGGGTTTGACTTCGCGCAGGCGCATGTGGACGCGAATCTGGTCAAACAGTTGCATGAATTGCAGTTTGTGGACTCGGCACACAACGTGGTGTTTGTGGGTGGGCCGGGCACGGGCAAGACGCACTTGGCCACCAGCCTTGGGGTGCAAGCTATCCGCGGTAAGGGCAAGCGGGTGCGTTTCTTCTCCACGGTGGAACTGGTCAATGCCTTGGAGCTTGAGAAATCTCAGAACAAGCATGGGCAGTTGGCCAATCGCTTGATGTATGTGGATTTGGTGATCTTGGATGAGATGGGGTATTTGCCGTTCACCCAATCAGGCGGCGCGTTGCTGTTTCATTTGCTGTCCAAGCTATACGAGCGAACCA
>JACCDN010049169.1_pt1 | contig 17725 bp, 12 predicted proteins | sample 7441691 | NCBI WGS metagenome assembly JACCDN01 (sample SAMN15323439, study PRJNA562643) | freshwater metagenome | isolation source: river surface water | place: USA:Blue River Watershed | collected 2017-08-16
GAAGCCCTGTTGTGAGAGGCTTTGAGGCGAGTAGGGTATTGTTAATGGTGGATGGTGTGCGTATGAACAGTGCTATTTTTAGAGCGGGGCATTTGCAGAATATCATCACTGTGGACAATATGATATTAGATAGAGTAGAAATTATTTATGGACCAAGTTCTACTTTATATGGTAGCGATGCATTGGGTGGTGTGGTGAATTTATTTACCAAGCAGCCGCAATTATATAAATCCAATCTTGTTTCTAAAAAAGCACCATGGAAAACGAACGGCAATCTAGTGTATCGTTATGGTAATGGTCAAAATGAAAACCGCCAACATATGGATGTCAATATTGCCAATAATAAATGGGCTTTTCTGACTTCGTTTACCAATAGTAGTTTTGGAGACATGCGTCAGGGGAATAAAAGATTGGCCGCTTATCCAGATTTTGGAAAAAGGTTTTTTTATGTTGCTCGTGAAAACAATACAGATGTTGTAAAGGACAATAGTGCATCAGTGAATATTCAAAAACTAAGTGGCTACAATCAAACAGATTTATTACAAAAAGTATTGTACAAGCCTAATGACAATACAGAGCATTTATTGAATGTACAAATCTCCAACTCTTCTGATATCAATCGTTACGATCGTTTAACCGAAACTAGTAAAGGATTACCTGTATTTTCAGAGTGGTATTATGGCCCACAAGTGCGCAATATGATTGGTTATAAATTGACTACATCTAATTTAAATGGGTACTTTCAAAAATTAACTACGAATGTCAATTACCAGCACCTCGAAGAAAGCAGGATCACTCGAAGGTTCAAGTCCAATAACAAGGATTACAGATTTGAGGCGGTGGATATTTTTGGTTTGAATATGGATTTATTGCACCAAGGAAAATCTAGTACTTTAAATATTGGAGTAGAGTCTTATTACAATCATGTTAGCTCAACTGCCTATCGAAATAATATTACTACGAATGTGCGCAGCGCAATTACCACAAGGTATAGTGATGGGCCTACCAATATGGCCAATTATGCATTGTATGCTCAACATACCCAGTTCTTAAAAGGAAATTGGGTGTTGAATAGTGGTTTGCGTTTAAACAATGTGCAATTGAATGCCAATTTCATTGATACGGCACTCATGCATTTTCCATTCACAGATGCCAATCAAAACAACACTGCCATCACGGGTAATCTAGGTATGGCCTACAATGGACCAGATGGATTAAGAGTTACTTTTGGAGTAAGCAGTGGATTTAGGGCGCCGAACGTAGATGACTTAACCAAAGTATTTGATACTAGAACGGGTTATGTCGTTGTCCCAAATAAGGATTTAAAGCCTGAGTATACCTACAATTCAGAATTGAATATTTCTAAAACTACTGAAAAATATTCCATCGGTACATCTGTATTCTTTACAAGATTTAGTAATGCATTAGTAGTAGATAAATTCAAATGGAATAATGCAAGTACTATCCTATACCAAGGTATCATGAGTGATGTATATGCAATGCAAAATAAAGCGATTGCAAATGTGTATGGCTTCAATATCAATGGGTCTGCAAACTTATCGTCCAATACAATTTTGGCTGCAACCTATTCTTATACCAAGGGTAGATATACCAATAAAGATTTGAATGGTGTGAATGCCGAAAAACCGCTAGACCATATCCCTCCAACATATGGGAGAGTCGGATTAAAGCATAATGTAAAAAAGATGACTTACGAATTGTTTACCGTATTCAATGGATGGAAGCACATAGAGGATTATAATTTAAATGGCGAAGACAACGAAATTTATGCAACTAAGGACGGTATGCCTGGATGGCAGATTTGGAATATCAATACCAGCTATCAGCCGACTAAAAAATTAAATTTAAGTTTTCAAATCGAAAACATAGCTGATTTAAATTACCGTTATTTTGCGAGTGGGATTTCTGCTTTAGGAAGAAACTACGTAGTTCAGGCTAAGTATATTTTTTAATTATTAATTGCTTAGTAATAAAAAGGGTTAGTCCAATGGACTAACCCTTTTTTGGTTGAATCATTTATGAAGCTAAATTAATTTTTAACGTATCAGTGCTCCGACATTGCTAGAGAATATTTTAACAGCAATGGCTAAAAGAATGACACCAAAAAATTTACGAACTGCTAGTAAGCCTCCAGGTCCTAGTATACGTTCAATAAAATTGAGCGACTTTAAAACTGCGTATATAATGACTAAGTTGATAATAATACCGAGTGCTATATAGAGTTCATCATAGTTTGCTTTCAAAGACATAATCGTGGTCAGGGTTCCACTTCCGGCAATAATAGGAAAGGCAATAGGCACTACTGCTCCAGATTGTGCATTTTTATCACCTTTAAATATTTCATGTCCCAATACCATTTCAAGTCCTAATAGAAAAATTACAATAGATCCACCCACGGCAAATGACCTTACATCCAAACCCAATAATTGTAAAAAAGGTTTTCCTAGAAATAAAAATAAAATCATCAAGCCTCCTGATATTAGGGTCACTTTAAGTGATTTAATGGCGCCTGATTTTTCTTTCATAGCAATTAATAGCGGAATAGAACCAACGATATCAATTACCGCGAATAATGTAAAGACAATAGTAAGTAGTTCATCTATTTTGAATCCCATAAAAAAAGCTTTGTATGAAGATACAAAGCTTTTTAGATTTACTAACCCAATTAAATTATCCTAAGTTTGATTGACAATAATTTACTATACCTATGAGCTATTTATATGATTGCAATACACTTCATTAAAACTGAACTCGTATCCCAAATTGAAGCATTCTTCCAATAGCGTTATAGCCATTGACTTCACTAAAATTGTCGTTTAGGAGATTCTGTCCATTTGCAAACAATACCAAACGTTGATTCCAATTGTAATGAATAGCAGCATTTAATAAGGTATAGTAACCCAAGGTTACGTCTGCTTTACCATAGCCACCCACATCCTTTCTATCGCTAATAAATCTTCCGGTTAAACTAGCGTTCCATTTTTTGTTGATTGCGTAATTCCATTGCGCGTTTAAACTATGTTTAGGACGCTTTAATAAATAGTTATAAGTAATGGTATCCGTTGTGGTGATTCTATTTTGATTGGTTTCTTGCCCATTCATCAAAGTATAGTTCAATGAAAAATGATGCTGCTCTGTGATGGGATGCTGTATTTCAATTTCTAATCCATTCACTTTTTGTTGGATAAAATTGAAGAAATTATAGTCTATATAATTGTAGTCAATCCCATTTTTGATATTTCTGTTGTAGTAAACCGCTCTTGCAAATACTTGTCCTTTTCTAAATGAAATACCCAACTCGGTATTGAAAGAAGTTTCTGCTTTTAATTGGTCGTTGTAGCTCAACTGATAAAGTGATGGTGCTTTAAATCCGGTCGACACACTTGCAATCAATCTTACTTGATTCGTTAACGCATAGGATGGATTAAAGGTAAAGGTTTGGTTATTGCCAAAACGATTGTGGTTATTGTATCTAGCCCCTAATTCAAGCAACCATTTTTTTGCATTGTCATTGATCAAGACAGAAGTATACAAGGCATTTTGAAATTGAAAAGTGTCTTTAAATACATCATTGTATGGTCCATATTGGCTAATGGATTCGTAGGTTTGGTTGTAAGACCCATATCTAAAATCGGTTCCAATGATCCATTGTATATTTTTATGAATAGGTGTCGATAAAAAGGCATCTGCAAAATGTGTTTTTCCTGCATACTGATTGTTTTCAAAAATGATATACTTTCTGTCGGCACTGTCATTTAAATATGTCCTGTCTTGTGTGGTATACTGGTATTGTAATTGAAAATTGGTTTTGGCTTTTTTATATTTCAAAACCAAACCACTCATGGTAGTGGCATTTTTGAATTCATTGTCTTTGTCATCCATAAAGCCCCCATAATCTATTGCAGAGGTATACGCAGTTTTTCTGCTTGACAATTGCAAATTCCATAGCGTGTCAATTTGGTATTTCGCTTTTACAAAAAAGCTATTGTTTTGATACCCATCCTTATCAAAGTTGGCCTTGTTGGTGATATCTTTCGCAGAAGAAAATCCATCTGCATTTTGATTTTCAAAACCAATTGCAAAGTCTAGCTTTTTGACATTAGCATTGAATTGAAAATTGCCTTGCTTAGTACCATAGCTACCATAACTAAATCCACCTCCGCCTCCGCCTTTTGATTTTGTAATGATATTTATTACACCACCAATCGCGTCCGATCCATAAAGTGTACTTTGTGCACCTTTTAGAATTTCAATGCGCTCTACTTGATTGAGTGGCACTAAGTTTAAATCAAATTCATTGCTAATCATAGAAGGGTCGCCAACAGGTGCGCCATCTAATAAAATCAAGGTTCTACCAGATGCAGCACCACGCATATAGATACTGGGCACAGTACCTAAATTACTTAATGTTCCTGGTAAACTTAAACCTGCTTGTTCATTCAGAATTTGTGCAATGGTTCTGCCAGCGTTTTGCTGAATCTGAGCTGCAGTAATCACGGTGATGACTTTGCTTGTACCATTTTGTTTCTGCTCTATTTTATTGGCAGTGACAATCACATCCTCCAAGAGATTTGAAGCGGTGTTTTTTTGAAGACTGTCTTTTTGTTGCCCAAAGACGAAGGGCATGGTGGCGATTAAGCACACCGAGAGCGTGATGATTTTTTTGCTCATTGTTTTGTTTTTTTTCATTTTACTGAGTGAACAATGAGCTTCCTGGAGAAAGAGAACCATAATGAATTAAGTAGGGTGACAATTTACCCGTGCTTAATTTTTTACAATCCTTGCTTTTTACCCGAAAGCTGTTGATTTCTTTAATCAGGCAGGTCTTCTGGCTCGTTCTTCTCAAAGTCATCCTTCCCAAATTGCTTCAGTGGATCTGACTTAATGCATTGGCATCGAACTTACAGCTACGGGAATAGCTCCTGGTTTGAACAGGATTCCCTTTTAATCATTTGCATGAACCTAATCGAGCACAAACTTATTCTCTTTTAAAATAGGAGATCTATTTAATTATCAACCCCTTGTTGAAAACTCCCAATAAGTTGATATATTTATATTTAAGAAAAGTTTAAAAATTTCATATGAGCACAAAAGCAAAACAAAGCATCAATTTTTTTAGCTTAACCATGATTGTGGTGAGTTTAGTGATTGGTATGGGTATTTTTAAAACCCCAGCGACCATTGCTGCGAAGTCTGGCACCCCACTCATTTTTTTTAGTGCTTGGATCATTGGTGGAATCATTGCTTTATTTGGTGCTTTAACTTATGCGGAGATTGGACAAAGATTACCTGTGATGGGCGGATATTATAAAGTGTTTGCGCATTGTTACCATCCTGGGGTTGGCTTTACCATTAATGTATTGATCTTAATTAGCAATGCCGCTTCTTTAGCAGTTGTTGCCTTAATTGGTGCAGACTATGTAAGTGATTTATTATTTGGAAGACCTTCTGGCACCTTATTCAATATTGGTGTGGCATCCTTTTCGGTCGGATTATTTTATATCGTCAATTTACTTGGATTAAAAACAAGTAGCAGAACACAGAACGTGTTGATGATTGTGAAAATTAGTTTGATTTTATTACTCATCACATCTTTGTTCAAAGGAGTGAATGTTGCGCCTCATGGATTCAATGATGGCAAAGTATATGTATATGATGGCAGCAATGGTTTGCTACTTTTATTAGTGAGTTTGGTGTCTGTATTTTTTACTTATGGTGGCTATCAACAAACCATCAATTTTGGCGCTGAAGTAAGTTCGGCTAAAACCATGCAAAGAGGCATTGTGATTGGCATTTTACTCGTTTTGTTTTTATACTTAGCAATTAATTATACTTATGTAAAAGTGATTGGGTTTGATAATATTAAAAATGCCAATGCCATTGGATCCCTTTTGTTTGAAGCATGGTTTGGCAAACTTGGTGCTAAAGTATTTGATTTCGCCATGGTCTTAAGTGTACTTGCTTATGTGAATGTTATTTTAATGAGTAATCCAAGGGTGATGTATGCCATGAGTGAGGATAAAGTACTGCCTTCGGTATTTCAAAAAAAGCATGCTAAAACGGATGCATTGGTTCCTGGACTGACCGTTTTTGCCATCGCTACTGTTTTGATCACCTTTTTTGGCAAGGGGGTAGATGACGTATTGAGTTTTAGTATCTTTTTAGATTGTTTAGGCATGAGCACTTCTGCAGCCACATTATTCATTTTAAGACGTAAAGCCCAGGGAGATGCGGCTGTAACTGGCGGATTAAAGCGTTGGACACCCATTTTTGCAGCCATTTTTGTTTTGGCTTATGCTTTTGTTGCAGTCGCTGTGGTGATCGATAAACCTTATTCTGCGCTGACTGCAGTTATTTTAGTAGCTATCGTTTTGGTGTTATATCGACTATTCTATTATAAAAAGACCTCTAATATTTAAGAGGAGCCATTTATACCCACCCATAGCTGTTCAGCCAATTGAATGTCCGTTTGTCTAAAAATTAGACAACTCCTAAGGTTTGTATTACTTTTGTACTGTATATTAGGAATTTATAATTATCAATACAGACAATGAGATACATTTTTTCGTTTATTTTTCTTGGGTTTACGATGTCTTTAACGGCACAGACACCCACACAATGGGATTTAAGAACCTGTGTGGAATACGCTATAAAGCATAATATTTCGGTACAACAAGCTGATATACAAGCAAGATTAGCCAAATTACAGGCAGATCAGGCTAAGGACAGTAGGTTACCTAATTTGACCGGATCTTCTGGTTTAGGAATGCGTTTAGGTCGTTCTATTGACCCTGTGACCAACGCTTTCACCACCACGCAATTTTTATTTAATAATTTTGGATTGAATGGAGGTGTTCAAGTATACAATAACAACAGATTAAGCAATACAGCTGCTGCAAGTAATTATAGTTGGTTGGCAAGTATCGCCGATCTTCAAACAGCGTCGAATGATATATCGGTGAATGTGGCTACCTTTTATTTACAAGTATTATCTACCATCGAACAATCAGAAATTGCCAAAATTCAAATCGCACAAACATCAGAACAATTGGCTGCTACAAAAAAGCGTGTAGAAGTCGGGTTATTGCCAGAAATTAATTTATTAGAATTAGAAACCCAATTGGCAAACGACAGTAGTAATTACATCACAGCTATTTCCAATGTGGAACAAAGTAAATTAAGTTTGAAAGCATTATTGAATTTAGATGCTTCCGAAGCGTTTGATGTATATGTGCAACCAGTGGATCAAATTAAATTACAAGGTTTTGCAGACTTGCAACCCGACTATGTTTTTAGTGTTGCAGAACAAAATCTTCCTAATATCAAAGCGGCAAACCTAAGAGTAAAGGCAGCCGAAAAAAATCAATTGGTCGCAAAAGCTGGATTTTATCCAACGTTAAGCTTTGGCTATTCTTTAAGTTCCAATTTCTCTAATGCATTTAAATATATCAGCGGTGTTGAGCCGGCAGGGTTTAGTAATATTTCACCAACAAGTCCATTTGTTACAGTAGGATCTACTAAATATTTTGTACAAAGTCCTTTATATAACACGGTTACTGCGAACAGAGATTTTAGTAATATCTGGAATGGATGGGGTAGACAATTAGACAATAACTTTGGTCAAAATTTTGGATTCCAATTATCGATTCCAATTTTCAATGCGAATCAATCTAAAGCAGCCTATCAGCAGTCAAAATTAAATTACCAGTCTGCTAGTTTACAAAAAGAAAATACACAAAGAAAGTTAAAGCAAGATATTTATGCAGCATATACCAACGCGGTGGTTGCGTTTAATAAATTGAATGCCAATCAAAAGGCTGTTGTAACTGCGGAGAAGGCTTATAGCTTTGCAACAAAGCGCTATGAATTAGGATTATTAGGAACCATAGAATTGTTAAACAATCAAAATAATTTTTTAAGGGCAAAAGTAAATTATAAATCTGCTCAATATGAGTATGTGTTTAGAATCAAATTACTTGAGTTTTATAAAGGAGAAGCACTTTCTCTTTAATCTTTTAAAAGCATCGTAAAATAAATAAAATGAATAAGAAAATCATTTGGGGTATCGTAGGTTTTGTAGTACTAGTTGTAGTATTAGTGGGCCTTAAAAAAGCAGGCGTTATTGGTAAAGAAGAAGGTATTGAAGTCACCGTAGAGAAGGTAGCACTAAGAACCATCACTGAGTCTGTAAACGCTAGTGGTAAAGTCTATCCTGAAATTGAAGTAAAAGTAAGCCCAGATATTTCTGGAGAGATTGTAAGCTTATTTGTAGAAGAGGGTGCGAAAGTGACCAAGGGACAAGTACTAGCTAAGATCTATGCAGACATTTACTCTTCTCAAAGAGATCAAGTAACTGCTTCTGTAAATCAGGTGAAAGCACAATATGAAAATGTGAAAGCAAATTTGAGCGGCTTAAAAAATGGCTACGAAAATTCTAAAGTAGCATATGAGCGTTTTAAAAAATTATTTGCAGATAAGATTGTATCAAGAGCAGAATATGAGCAAGTAGAACAAACATATCGCACAGCAGAATCAAATTACAATGCAGCTAAAGAGTCTATCAAAAGTGGTGAAGCGCAAGTACAAGGTGTGAAAGCACAATTGGCTAGAGCAGAAAAGGACTTAGCAAGAACAACCATTGTATCTCCAATGGATGGTATCATTAGCTTGATGAATGTAAAGAAAGGAGAGCGTGTGGTTGGAACAGCTCAAATGGCTGGTACTGAAATGATGCGTGTGGCTGATATGAAGAGTATAGAAGTAAGAGTGGATGTGGGTGAGAATGATATTACAAAAGTTAAATTGGGTGACACTGCGTTGGTAGAAGTGGATGCTTATAACAATAGAAAATTCAAAGGCATTGTATATAAAATTGCGAATCCAATTACTGCAGCATCAGGGATTAGTTCAGCAGCTGAAGTTGCAAATTATAAAGTGCATATTCGTTTGTTAACAGATAGCTATGCTGACTTAATTAAAGAAAACGCGATATTTCCATTTAGACCAGGTATGACTGCAAGTGCAGATATCCAAACGAAGTCTAAAGTGAATGTGGTGACAGTGCCATTGAATGCAGTAACAACAAGAGACAATGATGGCAAAGGAAAAGATACCAAAGTATCTAGCACTGCAAATAATAGCACAGAGCAAGCGCCTGCAAAAGAGGAAGTATTGAATGAAGTAGTCTTTGTTTTACAAAAAGACAACAAGGTGAAAATGGTGAAAGTGAAAACAGATATTCAGGACTTAAACTTTATCGAAGTGTCTGGATTGAAAGTGGGAGATCAAGTGATTACAGGACCTTATAGTATCGTAAGCAAGACTTTAAAAGACGGTTCTTTAGTGAAAGTAGTTACAAAAGAAAAGTTATTTGAAGAGAAATAAGGGAGTTTGATATAAAATTGACCTTAAAAAAGGGGCGCATTTAAAAAATGCGCCCCTTTTTTTATGAATTTCTTATGTTTGTACAATGGAACAAAAGCGAATTGGTATTATTGGTAGCGGAAGTTGGGCTACAGCGATAGCAAAGATTGTAACAGAAAATGGCCACCATATTACTTGGTGTCTAAGACAACAATCCAATATTGATTATTTTGAAAAACGTAAGCACAATCCACACTATTTAAGAAATGCTTATTTTGATTTACAAAAAATTAGTTTTTCTACTGATATCAAATTGGTGGTAGCGCAGTCTGATATTGTGATCGTGGCCGTCCCTTCCATCCACATTGAAACAACGCTTGCATCCCTAGATGAACAAGACCTTAAAGATAAGTCAATCGTATCGGCAGTAAAAGGGGTGTTACCTGTTCATAATATTTTATTGAATGATTGGCTTGCACAAAAATTTAATTTTCCACTTTCATCTTATTTTACCCTATTAGGCCCAAGCCATGCAGAGGAAGTAGCAGCCGAGCAATTGTCTTATTTGACTTTTTCTGGCTTGGATGTAACAGCCACCACAAATATTGCAAGTTATTTTAAATCAGAATATATCAATACGATTGTAAATAACGACGTGATTGGGGTACAATATGCTGGTGTGGCAAAAAATATTTATGCCCTTGGTGCTGGTATTGCACATGGGTTGGAATATGGTGATAATTTTTTAAGTGTATTTATTGCAAATTGCGCCAATGAGATGCAAGTATTATTAAAAGATATTGCCAATAAGGAAATAACTGGAGCAGCTTTAATGAATCACAATGCATCTGTTTATTTAGGCGATTTATTAGTGACTTGTTATTCTTTACATAGCAGAAACAGAACCTTTGGTAATATGATTGGTAAAGGGTATTCAGTAAGAGCTGCGGAATTAGAACTGAACATGGTGGCAGAAGGGTACAATGCAAGTAAGTGTATCCATACAATGAATCAAACTTTGAAAGTAAAGCTTCCTATCATGGATGCAGTGTATCAAATTCTATGGGAGGGTGCATCCCCCGATCTTACTTTTAAGAATTTGGAGCAGATTCTAATATAAAGAAATCAGAAGCAATCCCATCTGCTAAAAATTTTGCTTCGTCATTTAGGCTAAATTGATTTCCATTTTGCTTAAAAATATATTTAGTTTCCATTTCTTTTAGCATAGCTATGCTATGATCTAGATAAGGTTGTCCAAATTTTTCTGCAATCCAGTCAAGATCAAATCCTTCCATTCGTCTTAAGCTAGTCATCATGTATTCATTGTAGCGATTGGCTTCTGTGAGGATTTCAACCTCGAAATTCAATAGTCCATTTTCAATACTTTTTATGTACAATGCATTATTTGAAATATTCCACTGTCTTGAAATTGTATTGAATGAATGTGCGGAAGGGCCAAGACCAAGATAGGTTTTGCCAGACCAGTAATTGCTATTGTGTTGACTCCTAAAACCAGGCTTTGCAAAATTTGAAATTTCATAATGCTCCAAGCCCATGGCTTTTAATCTAGCACATACTATTTCAAAATGTCTGGCTTGTTTTTCTGAATCTACATTTTCTATCTGCCCTTTTTCGATACTTTTCTTTAATGCAGTTTTATCTTCTACGGTTAAAGCATAACAGGAGACATGTTTGATTTGGTAATGTGCAATCCAATCTAAGTCGGCTATCAATGCTTGGTCCGACAAACTAGGGGTACCATAAATCAAGTCAATGCTTAAATTATGAATGCCTGCATCCAACGCCATTTGAATTGCTGCATGTGATTGTGCCACGGTATGCGCGCGATTCATCCATGTTAAAGCTTCAGTCTGAAAACTTTGAATACCAATACTTAAACGATTGACACCCATTTTTTTCCATGCAACTAATTTAGCTGGATGCATGTCGTCAGGATTGGCTTCCAAAGTACATTCAATGTTATCGGCTACTTCAAAATGTGTATGAATAGCAGCCATAATAGCTGTGAGTTGCGCTTCGTCCAAAAGGGAAGGTGTCCCACCACCAAAATAGATGGTCTCAATTGGCTCATTGATATAGCTTTTCTGAAGTTCAATTTCTTGAATGAGTGCATCTACAAATTGTTGCGTGTCTGCAGTCTGCGTAGAAAAGTGAAAATTGCAGTAATGACAAGCTTTTTTGCAAAATGGAATATGTAGATAGATGCCTGCCATAAATAGAATTACCAACAAAGCTAGGCATTGTTCTTTAATTCTGCATTAGTATACTTATTTTTGCAGCAGATGTTAGCCCTACTACAAAAATTTTCCTTGGCCTGCATTGGACTCTTTGTTTTGTCCAGCTTTACCCTTGTGAAGCAGACAAATCAAAAAGACACGGGATTGCTTGCAACAGATACATCCTTAATCGTTCGAGATAGTTTATTGGTCAAAGATACTTTATGGGTGAAGTATATGCCAGTCATTCCAAAGACATTCGTTCAAGCAGATGCTTGGTATTTACAATCTATTCCAAGAGATCCCAAAGACAGTAGTTTTAATGTAATCAAATTGTACCTCAATTTCTTTGCGCAAAAACAGCATACTTATCGATTGTACAATCAAAAAATAACATCATCCAATGCAGGGGATGTGTTGTATAAAATTGAACAAAAATTTGCATTACCAGACAAGGATCTACTTTTTTATGCTGTGATCGCATTGCTTTTTTTATACGGCTTTATCATTCAAATTGCACCACAATATATTGGTAAACTTTTTAGTCAGTTTAATCAATCCTCATTAAGAATGGTGCAAAATAGAGAGCAACTTTTACAAAATAGTTTGGCTTCATTTGTGATGAACATTGGCTTTGTCATGAGCTTTTCTTTAATGGCTACATTGATCATTTTTAATGCACATTTATTGCCCATCAATTTTTGGGAAGGATTCTTGTATATGTGTTTATTTTTTTTAGGATTGTATTTTGGCAAGTTTATTTGTTTAACAATTGCGGGCTATGTGTTTAACACTTTTGAACTAGTGCAGACCTATATATTTGTGGTTTTCATGATCAATAAGGTCTTAGGTATCCTTTTTATACCATTCATTGCAATCCTGGCATTTGCAAAGCCAGCCTTGCACCCATCTGCGATATGGGGAGCGGGTTTCTTAATGGTCCTTTTGATACTATACAGGTACCTGTTTTCATTAACATCTGTTAGGAACAAATTACATATCTCTTCCTTTCATTTTTTTCTTTACCTTTGTGCTTTCGAAATAATACCACTATTGATTCTATACAAACTGATAGTGCAATATTTTGGAGGAACTTACTAAAGTAGAAAGTTTAAAATGGCAAAAGAAATGAGTGGAGAAAAAAAGGCAACCGCAACTAAGCCCATTAAGAAAATTCTAATTTCACAAGCGAAGCCTGAAAGTGAAAAATCACCTTATTTTGATTTAGAAAAAAAGTACAATGTGTCTTTATTCTTTAAACCTTTTATTGAATTAGAGCCAATTGGTGCGAAAGAATTTAGAAAAACCAAAATCGAAATAGCTTCTTATTCTGCTGTTATTTTTACTAGCAAAAATGCCATCGATCATTTTTTTAGAACCTGCGATGAATTAAAGATCAATATTAGTCAGGACACAAAATATTTCTGTATTACAGAATCTGTTGCTTTGTATTTGCAAAAGTTTATCATGTACAGAAAGCGCAAAGTATTTTTTGGCGCTGATGGGTCCAATAAAAAACTATTTGATGTTTTGAATAAGCATAAAGCCAATGAACAATTTCTTTATGTTTGTAGCGAGAACCAGCAAGACAATGAAATTGTCAATTGGTTAAAAGACCATAGCTGTTCTTTTGATTTAGCTTATATGTATCGATCTGTAAGCAGCGACATCAAGCCACTCTTAAATGAACATCATTTTGATATCATTTGTTTGTTTACCCCAAGTGGGTTAAAAAGTCTTTATGACAATCAACCTGGCTTTGTTCAAAATGGAACTACATTAGCCGCATTTGGCTCCAATACTTGTAAAGCAATCGAAGACGCAGGTTTGAATTTGCATATTAAAGTCCCAAGTCCACAAGTATCAAGTATGTTCGCCGGTCTTGATCAGTTTTTAGCGCAAAGCACTAAAAAGAAATAGACTAAATTGCACTCCATGAGTGTCAATAAAAAGTTCACCAACGATTTAAGCAAGGAGACAAGTCCTTATTTATTGCAACATGCACACAATCCAGTGCAATGGAAGCCTTGGTCCGAAACATTATTCGCAACAGCAACTGCTGCAAACAAACCTATTTTATTAAGTATTGGTTATGCTGCCTGTCATTGGTGTCATGTGATGGAACGTGAAAGTTTTGAAGATGAAGCTGTTGCTGATTACATGAATGCGCATTTCGTCAACATTAAAGTTGACAGAGAAGAACGTCCCGATATAGATCATATTTACATGGATGCATTGCAAGCGATGACTGGCTCAGGCGGGTGGCCATTAAATATTTTTTTATTACCCAATGGACAACCTTTTTATGGAGGCACTTATTTCCCGCCAAACGCCATGCAAAATCGGGCTTCTTGGATGGATGTCTTAAAAGGAGTAAAAGCTGCTTTTGATAGTAATAGAGAAAAATTAGTTGAACAAGCCACACATTTAACGCAACATTTGTTACAAAGCAATATCAAAGCGCAGCAAAGTCAAGCGATTGAAACTATCGCCACAAACGATGAATTTAAAATGATCGCAGAAAGATTATTGCAAAATGCAGATACGCAATGGGGCGGATTTGGTGTTGCGCCAAAATTTCCTCAAACATTTTCGATTCAGGTTTTATTCAGAAACTATTTTCAAAATAAAGACCAAGCATCTATTGTGCATGCCATTAGATCTGTTGATAAAATGATACAAGGAGGTATCTATGATCATGTGGGTGGTGGATTTTCAAGGTACAGTGTGGATGCGATGTGGCAGGCGCCACATTTTGAAAAAATGTTGTATGATAATGCATTGATTTTAGGCACACTTGCGGAAGCATACCAGCTCACAAAAAAGCCTATTTACAAAGATGTCATCCATGCCACTTTTGTTTTTTTACAGAGAGAATTATTCAATGGAGCAGGTGGTTACTATGCTGCCTTAGATGCAGATTCCGAAGGGGTGGAAGGCAAATTTTATACTTGGTCCTATGACGAATTGAAGGCAGTGATTGATCCTACCATCTTTGATGATTTTATAGCCTATTATCAAGTCACGCCAAATGGCAATTGGGAACATACCAATATTCTTTGGACACAAAATGCGCTTGAAAAAGAATGGGAACCAGCTTGGCAAAATGCACTTAAAAAATTATTCGATACCCGCTCGGTGAGGATTCGTCCCGCATTGGATCATAAAGTTATTTTGGGCTGGAATGCGATGTTGATTGTAGGCTTCTGTAAAATTAATGCTGCCACAGGAAATGAAATTTATAAGAAAGCGGCAATTGAATGCATTGACTGGTTAGAAGCAAATTTATACCATGCGGATGAACATTATTTTTACCATAGCATTGCAAATGGTGTTCCAAAAGCGCATGCCTTTTTGGATGATTATGCCAATTTAATCCAAGCTTATATCCAATTACAAACAATCACGGGTGATCCTAGTTATTTGTTTAAAGCAAAAAAATGGATGGACTACCTGTTGATCCATTTTATAGACGAGGATGGGTTGTATTTTTATTATACGGCATCTTATCAAAAGGATGTCATCATCCGAAAAAAAGAAAGTTATGATGGGGCGCAGCCAAGTGGCAATGCCCTAGTATGTTCAAATTTGTATTATCTAGGACAGGTTTTTGATCTAGCTCAATGGCGCCAACAGGCCGAAAAAATGATCCATTCTATCCGACCAACCTTACTCCAATATCCTGGCTCTTTCGGCTTCTGGGCCCAAAGCTTTTACCAAATGTCTACGGGCTTGATCGAATTGGTTGGGGTAGGCCCAACGATCCACGAAAGCTTGGCGGCCTTGAATGCACCCTTTTTGCCCCACACAATTCGTATATTGAGTCAGGTTGAAGATGACCGAATCCCACTCTTAAAAGGCAAAAAAAGCGTTGAAAATCAGTTTTTTATATGCAAAAACAGCAGTTGCTCGGCGCCAATGCCTCTTGTCGACCTGATTTTAGCAAATATCTAACAACTTATATCTTAATTTGCATTTCCAAAAACAGATGAAAATCAATTCATTCAGGTTTAAAATAGCGCATAAATAATCCGCTAATTTTACCCCTAAAATGTAATTTTTTGTAAAAAAAATCGTTTTAAACCAATATGATATCATTTTTAAAAAATAAAAGGTTCAATTTCCCCGTTGCGGCCTTGAGCATTTTGATCTTATCGCTTCTTGTGCTTGCATTTGCAGATCCTAAAAAAAGTAGACGCAAAAGCAATAACAATCGTATAGATCCTCTGGCGGTATCCATCCCAAGTGGCTCTTTCTACATGGGTGCAAGTGATGAACAGATGGATTTATCCATGGTCAATCGTAAGAAATTAGTTTCAGTTCAAAGTTTTTGGATGGATAGAACAGAAGTAACCAACGAACAGTACAGAAGATTTGTGAGATATGTAGCTGATTCTTTGAAATATTTGGCTATTTATGGTGGAGGTATCAACCAAAATGAAGACACAATTCGTGTGGATTGGGCTAGAGCAGCAAGAATTAACCAAAATAGCAAAGCGGTTTTAGAAAAATTAAATGAGCTTTTATTGAGCCCAGACAATCGCATTCAAGGAAAAATTGAGATCGATCCTAATAAATTAATTTACAAATATTCTTTTGTTGATTTAAAAGCAGCTGCTAAAGCTTCTAAAGGGCTTGAGCAATCACTTGGAGATTATTTAATCACGGTGAATCAAAATGTATATCCTGATACATTGGTTTGGATGCGTGATTTCTCTTATTCTTACAATGAACCATTGACTAGATTGTATTTTAGTCATCCTGCATACAATGAATATCCTGTGGTGGGTGTCACTTGGAAACAAGCAGTTGCATTCACACATTGGAGAACCAATAACAGTGACTATTATGCTGGTAAGCCTGGCAGAGCAGATCAAAAAATTGACGGTATCTATCGCTTGCCAACAGAAGCAGAATGGGAATATGCTGCAAGAGGCAATTCAAAATCTAATGCAATGTATCCATGGGGATCTCCTTATACAAAAACCAAAGAAGGCCGTTTGTTAGCCAACTTTAAACCAGGTAGAGGCGATTATTTTGGTGGTGATGCAAAGAACGATAATATTTACACCACAAAAGTGAAAGCCTATACCGAAAATGATTTCAAATTATTTGACATGGCGGGTAATGTAGCGGAGTGGACTAGTTCTGTATTTTATGAAGGTAGCTATAACTTTTTTGGAGACTTTAGCCCAGATGTACAATACAACGCCAAAGATTCCGATCCTATTTTGATGAAAAGAAAAGTGATCAGAGGAGGTTCATGGAAAGACATTGCATACAATTGTCAAGTAAGTTCTCGCAACTATGAATACCAAGACACTGCTAAATCTTATATCGGATTTAGATGTGTGCTTTCAATGGCTCCAAGAATTAACTAAGTAAATTCAAACTATCAACAAACTTTTAATTTTATAAATTTTCCTAATGGCAAAGACAATTTCAGAAAAAACAAATAAGATCGTAAACGTCATCATCTCTTTAGGTGCCGCTGTGGTAATCATGGGAGCGTTGGCAAAAATCATCCACTTATCTTGGGCAGATTGGGCTTTGATTGTCGGTTTAACAACAGAGGCTGGAATATTTGTCATTTATGCATTCTTGCCGCCTCCTCCAGTAGACCATGGTGGTGGTGCAATGGGTGGTGGAAAAGTAGATGCGACTGAATTGGTGCATGCTTTGAACGGAGTTCAAAAAACAGTGCAAGATGTGTCCAATAATTTAGGCACTATCAATAGCTCAACTGAAGGATTAAAGAATTTGAACAATCAGTTTTTGTCTATGGGGAAGACGATGGAAGAGATGAATCATTTTTACGGTAGTTTAAAAGACATGTCTACCTCAATGAGTTCTACGGTGCATGAAGCAGCAAGAACAAAAGAGCAAATGACTCAATTAGCCGATAACTTGACACAATTAAATCAAGTGTATAGTAGGATGATCAGTGCAATGCAAGGAAAATAATAACAAAGGGTTATTGACTCAAACATTTTAATTCACTTAATAAAATATAGCGTAAATGTCGTTACCTAAAGAACCAAGGCAGAAAATGATTAACATCATGTACTTGGTGTTGACTGCGCTCTTGGCATTGAATGTATCTA
>JACCDN010120325.1_pt1 | contig 17721 bp, 20 predicted proteins | sample 7441691 | NCBI WGS metagenome assembly JACCDN01 (sample SAMN15323439, study PRJNA562643) | freshwater metagenome | isolation source: river surface water | place: USA:Blue River Watershed | collected 2017-08-16
AGGAAGCCAAATTGGCTATCCCTACTGATGACGACATCGTTACAGCTTGCTTGATGTGTCAAAGTGGTCAAGTTCTTCGCCAGAACGCATAAGAAGAATTAAAAGGAAAAAATCATGGACATGATCAGCCCAACTATATATAACCTAATCATCTTCGTTTTAGCCATTTATGTTGGTTATCACGTTGTTTGGAACGTAACCCCAGCATTACACACGCCTCTAATGGCTGTGACGAATGCGATTTCTGCCATCATCATCGTTGGCGCCATGCTAGCTGCCGCATTAACTGAAGGCGCACTAGGTAAATCAATGGGTACGATTGCTGTAGCACTTGCTGCTGTGAACGTATTCGGCGGATTCTTAGTTACAAGACGCATGCTAGAAATGTTTAAGAAAAAAGATAAAAAAGCTAAGGGAGAAACAGCATGAGCTTAAATCTTGTCACGCTGCTCTATTTAGTAGCTTCTATCTGTTTTATTCAAGCCCTTAAAGGCTTATCTCACCCAACCACATCAATTAAAGGTAATTTATTTGGTATGACTGGTATGGCAATTGCAATTGCCACCACTGTTGGTCTCGTGATGATGCTTGCACAAGAGTCAGCTGTTTCAGGCATGACTTATGTACTAGCTGGCTTAGTGATTGGTGGCGGTGCTGGTGCCATCATGGCTAAACGGGTCGAGATGACAAAAATGCCAGAGCTAGTTGCTTTCATGCACAGCATGATTGGTTTGGCTGCCGTGTGTATTGCAGTTGCTGCCGTTGCAGAACCAAATGCATTTGGTATTGTTGCCGCAGGACAACCTATCCCCCTGGGCAATCGTCTTGAACTATTCATTGGTACATTTGTTGGCGCCATCACTTTCTCAGGATCCGTGATTGCGTTTGGCAAACTATCTGGTAAATACAAATTCCGCTTATTCCAAGGCGCGCCAGTGACATTCCCTGGTCAGCACATGCTTAACCTTGCCTTAGCGATTGTGATGGTTGGCAGTGGCGTTATGTTCGCAATTGCTCCAGGTGCTGAACCAGCATGGAATTACTTTGTTGTGATGACAGTAGTAGCTTTCATTCTTGGTGTTCTCATCATCATTCCAATTGGTGGTGCTGATATGCCTGTGGTGGTTTCAATGTTGAACTCATACTCTGGCTGGGCTGCAGCAGGTATCGGTTTCTCATTAAATAACTCCATGTTAATTGTGGCCGGTTCATTAGTTGGCTCTTCTGGCGCCATCTTGTCTTACATCATGTGTAAAGCGATGAACCGCTCATTCTTTAATGTGATTCTTGGTGGCTTTGGTGGCGATGCGGCAGCTGGTGCTGCTGGTGGCTCACAAGAGCAACGTAACGTTAAATCAGGCTCTGCTGATGACGCTGCATTCTTGATGACTAATGCTGAAACAGTGATTATTGTTCCAGGCTACGGTCTTGCGGTTGCTCGTGCACAACACGCTCTAAAAGAATTAACAGAGAAGCTAACTCATGCTGGTGTTACTGTTAAATATGCGATTCATCCAGTGGCTGGTCGTATGCCAGGTCACATGAACGTCCTATTAGCGGAAGCTGAAGTTCCATACGATCAAGTATTCGAAATGGAAGATATCAATAGCGAATTCGGTCAAGCAGACGTTGTACTGATTCTTGGCGCCAATGACGTTGTTAACCCGGCAGCCAGAACACCTGGCAGTCCAATCTTTGGCATGCCAATTCTAGAAGCGTACAAAGCTAAGACTGTGATTGTTAATAAGCGTTCAATGGCATCTGGTTATGCTGGTTTAGATAACGAGTTGTTCTACATGGACAAGACAATGATGGTCTTCGGTGATGCGAAGAAGGTGATTGAAGACATGGTCAAAGCTGTGGAGTAATCCAAAAGCTTTAAGAGAAACAACAACATAGAGAAGCAAGCGGGGAATCTGTCCAAATCCTGTCCAAATGGAGCAGGTAAATGGCATCGATTCGTAACAGAGGTGGTAAGTGGCAAGCTCGTATTACACGCCAAGGACATTCCCCAATCTCTAAATCATTCCAGACAAAACAAGATGCAGAACGATGGGCAAGGCAAGTCGAAGCCGACATCGATAAGGGAAGCTACACCAACGTAGCGCTAGCTGAACGCACACTACTTAAAGACATCATCGAACGTTACATCCAAGAAGTCACACTCCAAACCAGAAGCATGAAAGAAGACCGTTATCGCCTTGGTGCGATGATGAGGCACTGGATTGGCTCTTTAACCATGATTCAACTAACACCTGCTAAGGTTGCACAGTACCGAGATGAGCGCTTAAAGAAAGTTTCAGCAGGTGCAGTCATAAGAGAGCTAGCCTACATATCAAGCATCATCAATCACTCAAGACGTGAATGGGGTATCAATATGACCAACCCTGTGCCCCTCGTTAAGAAACCACCAAGCCCTCAAGGCAGAAATAGAACACTTAACAGCGATGAGCTAGAGCGTTTATTTAAGGCATGTATGCCAAGAGTTAAGAACGGAAACATATGGGTGCTACCAATTGTTAAATTTGCTTTAGCCAGCGCGATGAGACGGGGTGAAATACTAGGCTTGCACTGGCACGAGGTGGATTTTCAGAAGCGCACGGCTCACATACCTCTCACGAAGAATGGCGAACCCAGAACAGTACCTCTATCAACCGAAGCATTAACCATATTGAATGGTTTACCAAGAAGTCTGGATGGTCGAGTATTCCCTATTAATGGACCCAACTTATCAGAGCGCTTTGAGAAAGCTCGCACAAAAGCAAAGATAGATGATTTTCACTTTCATGACCTAAGACACATGGCAATTACACGCATGGCTGAGAAGCTATCTAACGTTATTGAACTAAGTGCAGTGAGTGGTCACAAGAGTCTAGCCATGCTGAAACGCTATTACCATCCAAACCCTGAGCAGCTAGCTGAGAAATTAGGTTAAACAACCAAAATGGTGCATAGAAAAATGCCTATTCTGGGGATTTCGATAGGCATTTATAAAAAAACTGGACAGCATTCGATAACTTTTTTTGATACAGTTTAATTGTGAGCAGTACTAGATTAGCTTGGACGAGTTGAAATGCACCGCCCCAACTTGAGACCGATAAGAGTGGTATTGATATTCTCACGACACCGAGACTGAGTATTCATGCAGCTAACCAAGTGTTAGTGGGCGCTTTCAGACGGGGTTCTTAACAACGCATTTGATTGTGAGAACCCCATATGCATTTAATTACAGAATTAATTCAACGAGCCCAGATTCGCTCTGAATACGGCATCCCTACTTCTACACTTAACAGATGGATAAAACTAGGTATTTGGCCAAAACCCATCAAACTAGGAGGTAAATCCGTCTGGCGACGAATAGATATTGAACAGTTTTTAGAAACAAAAGCTGGAGGTGCAAAATGACCTCAAAGATATATACCTATCATCAAGAGCAAGCACTCAAAAGAGTATTCTCAAACTTACCTAACCCCAAAGCTTTCACTGTTTACGGTAACAGTAAGGGTGACATTCGAAACCCTCAAAAACCCACAATTAGATGGACGGGGGCTTGGACATCTGAAAAATGTTCGAATTTATTAAGCATCACCGATGCACTATCACTATTAGATACGATTGAAGGACTATCAGGTATTGCACTCTGCTTCTACCCGAACTGTGGATATGGAGCACTTGATTATGACAAGTGCGGCGCGGAATTAACTGAAGCCAGCGATAGCCAAAAAGAAGTATTTAATCTAATCCGCACGGCTCCATGTGAAATCAGCAAAAGCGGGAGTGGATTGCACCAGTTTTTCATTGCGAATGGCGAATCTCAAAAAGATAATGGCCATCTTGAGCTTTTTATGAGCAATGGGTACGTATGCCTAACTGGCGATTTCAAAAGCGAAGCCCAAGACTTACCAGAATTCAGCGATGAAATCATTCAAAAAATATCTGAAATCATCAAACCCTCAAGAGTTATTGAGAAGTCGAAACATACTGCCATTCAAGTAAAACATAATGTGTCTTCTGCAAATGTGCTCGCACTACTACACAACTGCAACCCCAACTCAAAATACGACGAATGGCTCAATATCTGTTTTGCTTTCCAAGCTAACTACCCTCTCGAAGATGGCTATGAGCAATTTGATAAATTCTCACAGAGAGGCCAATCTTACGACCCACAATCAACGAGAACCCTCTGGGAGTCATACAACCCCAGCAAGTCAAATCACTCATTAGGTACCTTAATTTATGAAGCTAATAAATTTAAAGGAGTTCCATTCAATTTCGGGGCACAAGCTAAATCAGCCATCTCAACCCTTAATGATGCAGGTAATGCAGAGCGGCTTGCGATGCAACTCAACAATAAGTTTTTATACGTTCCCGAATTAAAAACATGGCTTTATTGGCGAGATGAGTATTGGCAAGCAGATCTTAAAAGCTTCGTTAAAAAAGCTGCAATCGATGTTGCAAAGACCATATTCAATGAAGCATCGCAAGCTGACCCGCAACTGGCGCCAAAAATTGCAATGTGGGCTAATGCAAGCCTCCAAAAAGGTCATATTGATGCAATGATTGAATTAGCAAAACCACTGCTATCGGTATCTGTTAGCGAATTAGATAAAGACCCTATGATGCTGGGCGTCAAAAATGGAGTGATTGATTTAAGAACTGGCACATTCAGACCTGCATTACCCGAGGACTTAATTACTCAACAATGTAATGTGACCTATGACCCTGATGCATCAGCACCATTATGGGAGCAATTCATCATCCAAGTATCGAATGGTGACGTTAATTTAGCAAACTACAAACAGCTCTGTTGGGGCTACTCACTAACTGGCGAAACTTCAGAGCAATGCTTCTTTTTTCTCTATGGTTGGGGTTGTAATGGCAAGTCTACAGAGACAGGTGTAATGCAAGAGCTAATGGGGTCTTACGCCAAAACCATTTCATCAAGTGTATTGATGGTCAAACAAAACTACGGAAGCCAAGGACCAACTCCTGAAATAGCTAGATTAGTCGGGGCGCGCCTTGTAACAGCCAATGAAACAGAAGACGGCGCACGGTTAGCTGAAGCACAAATAAAAGCTATGACTGGTCAAGATATGTTGACAGCCCGAGTTCTTCAAGGAAACCCTTTTGACTTCAAGCCAAAGTTCAAACTATTCATCAGCGGGAATCATAAGCCCGTAATTCGAGGTGAAGATGATGGCATCTGGCGACGCATCAAGGTTATTCCATTCGAAATGCAGGTTAAAGATTCTGATATCGATAAGCAGCTATTTCAAAAACTAATGGCTGAAAAGTCAGGAATTTTGAACTGGGCCATTCAGGGATGTTTACTCTGGCAAGCAAATAGCAAGTTACTTGAACCTCAAATCGTTAAGACTGAAGTTGCCAGCTATAGGTCAGACCAAGACATTATGGGTGCATGGCTCCAAGAAAAATGTGTTTTAACCCCAGAAAAACAATGTTCGACTCGTGATTTGTACATGAACTACTCTGAATGGGTAAAAGCGTCAGGGTCCACCCCCGTTGCCGAAACAAGATTTTCTACTCGACTTATTGAACGGGGTTTAACCAAACGAAGGATTAACCAAAAAATGACCTTTATTGGTATTGGTCTTGTTAGGTAATTTAATTAATAACGTGCAGGGCATGCAGGGTTTGAGTAATTTTTATAGTTCTCTCTTAAGAGAGTTATAAGAAATAACTTAGAAAAAGAGCTTAACCCTGCATACCCTGCACCACAGGAAAATATATGCAGCCACCACTGATAAAACAACCGCTTTATCTTCGGATACGCGCACTAAAAGAAGAAGCTGAACGTCAGGCACAACGACCTATCACGCCCGCTACACCGGTGAACCAATCTAACTCACTTTACGAGGGGGTGAAGTATTGGAAGGAGTCAATGATACCGGAGCAACTAAAGAGACGTTACAGCACGATAGAAGTCATACAACTAGCCAACCTGAAAGGAAAGTACAGAGATATGCCAGCACGTCAAGAAGTAGCTACAGCACTACGAAAAAACGGCTTTGAACACAAACGGTCTTGGACCAATAACAACCGTAACCGCAGATTTTGGATTTTTAAAGGAGAGATGAAATGACTTTTATAGAAACACTTCAAGAAATTAAAAAAATTCACTCAACATTAGCAACGGGCACTGATTACTTAGAGAAGGCCCTTTCTCCACTAAGTAATAAAAGAAATGGCCGCCTAGCAGTTAATGTGGCAGATTTAAACGACTTATGGATTCTGTTCAAAATACTTGAAAACCAATTAACTGAACTACACGAACAGGTACAAGATTTTGAGGAAAACATACTTGCAAATTTGGTGAATGGATCAAACCTATAACACAGACACAACTATCTCATATTGCGAAATGTAATTATGCTAGGCTAGTCAGATGACTAAAAAAAATTTATCAGGGTCTGCAAATCATCAAACCCAACGAACCCTCGAAGAAATAGCGAGCATGTTTGATGTGACTCGTGAGCGTGTGAGGCAGATAGAAGCAAAAGCTTTAAAGAAAGTACGCCAAAGACTAATTAGCAGAGGCATATGCCATGACATGTTGCGTGATTAAAGCTTAGCTTTGGCTAATAACTGACTAACGCTTAAATTCAATGTTTTAGAAATCTTCAGGAGATTCATTAATGCAAGATTATGCTCACCACGTTCGATACCACCAACATAACTTCGGTCAATGCCAACTGCGTCAGCAAATGCCTCTTGAGAATAATCAAACTCTAAACGCAAATCACGAATAACACGTCCAAGAGCCACTAACTCTTTTGCACCAGCATATGTAGGTGAGGGTTTTGCCATAGGCAATATGTTTGCCTATAGACGTTTTTAATACCACGGGATAAGATACCCACAAATACAAGCTAACGAATAAAACTAAGTCAATCAGATATGAAGCCAGCACAACTATTAATAGCTTTAAGCATATCTTTTTTGATGGGGGCAAAAGCCTGGGGAGCAACCTACACAGAACTAAGAAAAGTCGGCGTGAATTACCTCATCGCATCACTGGCAATCGAGTCCATTAAGAAAACAGAGTGTTCATATGTCTTAAAAACATCAAAACTAACATCTCATCGCGAAGTGTTAAACAAGGTGCAAAAAAAACTTAATCCAGCCGATAACTATGAATTACCAAACCAAGTCACTAACATTCAAAAACAAATGGATATAGATATCAAGACACAACTACTAGAGTTCAAATTAAAAATCGATGAAAAAACAGCCTGCGGCATGTTAACCAGCCATGCAATAAATAAATTTCTGGAATCAGAAGCAGAATGGTACAAAAAATTATCAAACTAACCATGCAACTACATATGAAATTAAAATTAATAGCTATTACCTTAATTCTACTGAGCACTCATTGCTATGCTGAAAAGTGGGTATATGTAGATAGCGGTTTTTACATTGATACCGACTCAAAAAAAACCAACGGAGATTTAACAGATATTTTAATTAAAAGTGATTCTATGCATGGCGCAGGGTGGATTACTTTTGACTGCAAAAGAAAAACAATTCTCTCTGATAACGGTACTGTACATATAAATAAAAATACCGTACAAGAAAAAGTATTAATTGCAGCATGCAAAAAATCTTGGGAAATTTGGAAATAATTACAAGCAGCATTATTTATATGAATAAATATTGGTGGGCTCTCATTCCACTGGCTGCTTTAGCCGGTTATTCATTTAGAAAACATCAAATTTATCGATTCCAAAATTGCGGCGAAGAACTATTAAGAAGAACTTTAACCACAAAACTACCCTCACCCTCATGGCATTTACTAAACAATGTCACCCTACCGATTGCTAACGGTACAACTCAAATTGACCATGTACTGGTATCGCGATATGGGGTTTTTGTAATTGAAACGAAGGACTATAGTGGCTGGATATTCGGTTCTTCCCGATCAAAGCGTTGGATGCAAATCACTCGAAGAGGCAGATATCCTTTTCAAAATCCCATACATCAAAACTACCAACACCTAAAAGTAGTGCAATCACTTTTAGACTTTTTACCCCCAGAACATATTACCGGTTTAGTGGTATTTACCGGTGATGCAGACTTCAAAACAATCAGGCCACTAGGCGTATATTCACTTGAATCCGTCATAGAGTATCTAACCAACTTTAAAGAAGAACTTATAACCGAGAACCGTATGCAACTTTGTGTTGGTCGCTTGGAATGTAAACGTTTAGCTCTCACAAAAGAAACTGACGTTGAACACGTAGAAAACTTAAACAAAAAATAAATTGTTTAATACACAACATATACACTCAAGCAATAATGCCCCACGCATTACAAGCACTACCTATTGATAGCCCGCCTTACCCTCATGAATTGTCCACCTCTACCCCCCACCCCACACCTCCACGGCTAATAGTGAAGTTAATTCAGGAATACACTCGCACACTCCTCTGATATTCAGCTTGATGTATGCTTCGGTTCTGTCCAAATTCTGTCCAAATGAATAGTAGATTTTGGGTATTTTTAAACGCAACAGGTTTTGAATAGATTTTGCATTGTTTGTTTTTTGATGTTGTAAGTTGTTGTTTTAATGGTCGAACTCATTACAGTCTTAAGGTGTTGATACCTATTTGGTGATGCGAAGAAGGTGATTGAAGACATGGTCAAAGCAGTTGAGTAATCACAGTTATTGATAGAGAATCTTTCTCACTTAAAAACCACTCTGCGGAGTGGTTTTTTTGTACCCATGACTTGCTTGCCGTATAGTCATCACATGAATATTAAAAAACGCTTAACCATCTCTCAAATCAAAAGGCATGCCTTATTAACGGCAGGAATATCTCCAAATGTATATGGCCAAAAGAAATCAACCAAATTAATCAAGAGTCGTAAAAACGCGTTGGTTACGAGGGGTCAAAAACATAAACATCAAATAGATTAATTAAAAACATGGCAAATAAAAAAGGCGCCGAAGCGCCTTTTTTATTGAGTATGGACTCAAATTACATCATGCCGCCCATACCACCCATGCCACCCATACCGCCGCCCATATCAGGCATTGCAGGAGCGTCATCCTTTGGAGCTTCTACAACTGAGCAATCTGTTGTTAACAACAAACCTGCTACAGAAGCAGCATTTACCAAAGCAGTCTTAGTTACTTTAGCTGGATCGATAACACCCATCTCAACCATATCACCGTACTCACCGCTTGCAGCGTTGTAACCATAGTTAGCTTTACCAGCTGCTACGTTATTAACAACAACACTTGCTTCATCACCAGCGTTAGAAACGATGATACGTAATGGCTCTTCCATAGCGCGCAACACAATGCTAATACCAGCATTTTGATCTGCGTTATCACCCTTCAATGAAGTGATTGCTTGTTTAGCGCGAACCAAGGCAACACCACCACCAGGAACAATACCTTCTTCAACAGCAGCGCGTGTAGCGTGCAATGCGTCATCTACACGTGCTTTCTTTTCTTTCATTTCCACTTCTGTTGCAGCACCAACGCGAAGAACTGCTACACCACCAGCTAATTTAGCAACGCGCTCTTGAAGTTTTTCACGATCGTAGTCGCTTGTAGCTTCTTCGATTTGTGCACGAATTTGTTTAACACGTGCTTCGATGTTTTTAGCGTCACCAGCACCATCGATGATGGTTGTGTTTTCTTTACCAATTTCAACTCGCTTAGCTTGACCTAAATCTTGCAACGTTGCTTTTTCTAGTGTCAAACCAACTTCTTCAGCAATCACTTGACCGCCAGTCAAGATAGCGATGTCTTCTAGCATTGCTTTACGACGATCACCAAAGCCTGGTGCTTTCACTGCGCAAGTTTTCAAGATGCCACGGATATTGTTAACAACCAATGTTGCTAATGCTTCACCTTCAATGTCTTCAGCAATGATCAATAGTGGACGACCTGCTTTAGCTACTTGCTCTAATACTGGCAACAAATCACGAATGTTGCTGATCTTCTTATCAAACAACAAGATGAATGGGTTTTCTAAAACAGCAACTTGCTTTTCTGGGTTGCTGATGAAGTATGGTGACAGGTAGCCACGATCAAATTGCATACCTTCAACAACATCTAACTCATCGGCTAATGACTTACCATCTTCAACAGTAATCACGCCTTCTTTACCTACTTTTTCCATTGCTTCTGCAATGCGCTCACCAATGCTGTAGTCGCTATTTGCTGAGATAGAACCAACTTGAGCGATTTCCTTTGTAGTTGTACATGGCTTACTAATTTTTGTAATTTCTTCGATGGCTGCAGTTACTGCTTTATCGATACCGCGCTTCAAATCCATTGGATTGTGGCCAGCAACTACATATTTCATGCCTTCACGAACAATTGATTGAGCCAACACTGTTGCAGTTGTTGTACCGTCACCAGCGTTATCAGCTGTTTTAGATGCAACTTCTTTAACCATTTGTGCGCCCATATTTTGAAGCTTGTCTTTAAGCTCAATTTCTTTAGCAACAGACACGCCGTCTTTTGTTACCAATGGACCACCAAATGAACGCTCTAGAACTACGTTACGACCTTTAGGGCCTAGAGTTACCTTAACTGCGTTAGCCAAAATGTTAACGCCTTCGACCATGCGCGTACGAGCGCTGTCACCAAAAAATACTTCTTTTGCTGCCATTTGAATTCCTTTCGATGTCTCTTATTAATTACTTCTGAACAACAGCCATGATGTCTTCTTCGCGCATAACGAGAAGCTCATTGCCATCAACTTTTACTGTTTGACCTGCATACTTGCCAAATAAAACACGATCACCCACTTTGACGTCCAAAGGGATCACCTTGCCAGAATCATCTTTTTTACCTGTACCAACAGCCAAAATTTCACCTTGGTCTGGTTTCTCAGCAGCTGTATCAGGAATCACTAGTCCTGAAGCAGTTTTAGTTTCATTGTCTAAACGCTTGATGATCACACGATCATGTAAAGGGCGTAGATTCATATAGACTCCTTTAGTATGTTAGTAAGTATTAACTTATCAGTTAGTAAAAATAATTAATTATAATTTCCAGAAGTAGTTCAAACAGATTGTTAGCACTCTTACTGGTTGAGTGCTAATTATAAGGACGCTACCCCACCTTTTCAAGGGTAGCTACAACATCAACCCCTTAAAAAATCTTTCTCAAAGATCGATATGGGAAAGGTTTTTCGAGGATTTTTACCTACATCACATACTAAAAACCTAAAAAAACACATAACTCACTGATTTTATTGGATTTAATTATGAAGCCCAAGTCCCGCTTATATACCCTAGTTAAAAATTGGAGCAAAAAACCTCCATCGGTTGTTAAAGAGGCAGGGAATACCAAGCTTTATAGTTCTGCCACTCAAAACCTGAACGAACAAGTGACAAACTGGGCAAGGACGCAAGATCTATTCTTCGAACTTGCTCTTGAGGCTCAAACTCAATTAACCGAGTTTGTCATTCTGAATTCACTGATTGATTGCCAAGAGGAAGATGTCTTAAGGCTATTTAATGATGGCATTCGAGCATCCTGCTACTGGCATAGCTATAGCAAACCAACTGCCATCATGATCCCCATGAAATATGAGTGGCTGATTAATCAAGACATCTTAAAAGGGCTTCAAAATGCCTTATTGAACTGTCACCTACCAATTGGGCTCATCAATGTTGGTCTAATGAATAGACCAACAGCAGACGATAAGATCAAACTTCAAGATTCAATCATCAAACTACAACGATTAGGTGTATTGCTTCATCTCATGAATTTTGATGGCACAACTATTGATTGTGAATTATTGAATGATCACGACTTCAGATATGTGTATCTTGCTGGGGCGCTATTAAGGCAAGCCATCCCTGGCAGTCAATGTGAAGAAAAACTATTGACTCTCATGAAGATTGCAAAAAGTTATGACTGCAAAGTTGTAGCAGGGCCCATCAAATTAATCTATGAAAAATTAGCCGCAGAAAAGTGGGGGGTTGATAGTTACTTTGGTCAACACATCATGCCAGCAATGACTATTCATCAAGTCGTGAAGCTAGGCAAGAGTGCCAAGCAACAAACTGCTATGCGTAGTCACTTGAATAAAAAGCCATCATGAAAACTACTCCCAGAAAAAAAGTTCTTCTCGTTGATGATCATCCTGCGATGATTTGGGCATTAAAAAATATGCTCAGTGAAAACGCTCATTTCGAGATAGCGGGTGAGGCTACAAACGGTGAAGAATGCATTGAGTTCTCAAGGTTAAATCCTCCAGATCTGATAATTTTAGACCTAGACATGCCAAGAACAGATGGTATTGATGTTATTCGTCGACTACGCATTGCATCATCACAAATTCGTATTCTTGTGGTATCCAGTCTGGACCCCAAGATTTATGGCACCAGAATTAGAACAGTTGGCGGACATGGCTTTATCAGCAAAACTGCTAACTCAGATATTATTTTGGCGGCATGCTTAGCCGTATCCCAAGGATATACGTTCTTTCACGTAAATGATGAGGGAGACCCTCCAAATAGTGACGAGGAAATCATTGCCTCTTTTTCCCCACGTGAATTTCAAGTAATGAAATACCTGGCAGACGGCTACTGTAATTCCGACATATCTGAGTTTTTACATATCAGCGGGAAAACTGTATCGACATATAAATACCGCGTGTATAAAAAAATTGGGGTTAGCAATCTAGCTGACATGATTTCATTTTGTAGATCAAACAAAATCATCGATGTCTAACATCCTTTTATTCATCCCAATTTTGGTTGTCATCAATCTAGCATTCATTGTTTACCTTATTGCAAAGAGTAAACAACTAGAAAAAGTCGCACTCATTAAGTCAAATGAGAATGAAAAACTAAGAAAATTAGTTATATCAAAAGATGTGACGCTATCTAACGTTAGCCACGAAATTAAGAACCCAATTAGTGCAATTATTGGTATACATGAAAAAATATTAGCCAATAAGACATTACCTAGCTACGAACATAAGATTCTTGAAAGTGCCAAAGAGTCTGCGCAATCAATGCTAGAGATGCTCAATCAAGTACTAGACGCGTCAAAGATAGCGGCAGGAAAGGTACAACTCGAAGCAACAGCTAGCGACCTCAAAAATTTATTAAAAAATATTGATAGAACCCTATCGATTACAGCAACAAAGTCAGAAGTAAGACTGATAACAAATATTTGCTCAGAAATTGCGCCGAGCCTGATATTTGACGGAGTTAAGCTCAATCAGATTTTGCACAATTTAATTATTAATGCCATTAAATTTTCCAATAAAGGGCAAGTAATCGTAACAACTCGCGTCATTGCTAATGATCACTTTGCACAGATGATTTATTTTGAGATATCTGATGACGGCATAGGCATGCCATCAGAACAAATCAAAAGACTCATACGCCCCTTTGAACAAATTAATTCTAAGCACTTAAATGTTGAGAATATTGGTACTGGCTTAGGCTTAGGAATCACAGACCATCTATTGAAACTTATGAATAGTCAGCTATCCATTGAATCTGAAATCAATCAAGGGACAACTGTCAGCTTTCAGTTAATGCTGGCTAGATCGACTGATGAGCCAAAATATTCGACAAAGACGGTCAAAGAGAACTCGCCCTTGATTAAAGCTAGAAATAGCAAAACAGTACTCATTATTGATGACCACGCCCCTAGCAGACTTATTACTGAATCTCAATTTAAAGATATGGGCTACTGCGTCCATAGCTATCAAAACGCATTATTGGCAAAAGACTTTTTATTAAATACACCTTTTGACATATTAGTTACTGATTTCTCAATGCCAGAGATAGATGGTGAGAAGTTAGCTCAACTTGCCAGGGGTTCTTACTTTGAAAAAATTCAAATATACGGAATAACTGCTCACACAGATGGGGCAAAAAAATTACTACACGAAAACACACCTTTTGACTCTATTTTGATTAAGCCAGCGTCAATATCTGACTGGAAGAGAGAGTTAAATTTGTACAACACCTATACAGATTCAATCATTCAATTAGGCAGCTGTAAATCGGGTATTTATTTAACGATTGCAAAAGAGATTCTTTCTTTTCAAGAAGAAGCCCTCAGATTAATGAATGCTGGCTTACTTAATCATCACGTAAAACTTCCTGAAAAAGAACTAAAAGCCATGGCTCACAAAGTCCTTGGCGGAGCCAACTTAACCAAAGACCAGAACTTAATTAGAGTGGCTGGCCAATTTGAAAAGAATTGTCCACAACCTAACAAACCGCTTTTTAGTGAGATGTGCATTGCACTCTGCAAATCAAACAAGATTCTTAAAAAATTTATTACAGAAAAAACATTCATTAATTGAATTATTTGGCTATATTATTAGCCATGCCAAAAAACAAAATATCTATAGCCATAGCCAGTTTCCTGTGGATTATCTCGTGCTCATATGCATCCACAGAAATCAAACTACCAGTAGATGTTGAACGAGCCATCAGTAAAAGTAATATCCCCAAAGATGCTATTTCTATTTCCGTAAAAAAAGTTGTTCCCCAAGATATTTCCACCAAAACATTTAAATCAACTGAAGTAGTGGACTGGCAAGAAGATGTGGCAATGAACCCTGCATCAACGATGAAGCTGCTCACTAGCTTAGCAGCCATGGAAATACTGGGGCCTCAATATCGCTGGAAAACGGATATCTTTACTAATGGAAAAATCCAAGCAGAGACGCTCAAAGGTGACCTGCTCGTTAGAGGTAGCGGCGATCCCAAATTAATTCCGGAAGAAATTAACAAGATTCTTAATAATCTCAAAGACTTTGGAATAAAAAAAATTGACGGCGATTTAATCTTTGATCGTAGTGCCTATGATTCATCTGTCAAAGAATCCTCATTCTCAGATGGAGAAATGACTAGGTCATACAACGTGCTACCCGATGCACTGTTATTTGCATTTAATAGTTTTAGTTTCCAATTTTTTCCAAGTATTGATAGCCAGTACGTCATCATCAAACAAACGCCTAGAATTGCCAACTTAAAAATTGATAACAATTTAAAGGTGATAGATGCTCCATGTAACGATTGGCGAAAAAATATATCTATGTCGATCAATATGGAAAAGAACGGTTCTTGGTTAGCAAGCTTTGATGGTGAGTTTCCTAATGGTTGTCCTACAGCCAACTGGAATGTAGTTGCGTCAAACAGCGATGATTTTCTATCTCAAAGCATCATAGCGGCCTGGGAGGATATTGGAGGACGCTGGATCAGAAAACCTAAAGTTAAAGCCGCCACGATGGATAACTCTTTTAAACCTATTGTTACCCACCTTGGTGTACCGCTATATGAATCGATTAAGGACATTAATAAGCTATCCAATAATGTAATGGCTAGACAAGTTCTCTTAACAATTGCACTTGAAAAATCAGGCAAACCTGGCAACACCAGCAACGGAACTAAATTAGTTAAAGAGTGGCTTAGAAAGTATCAGTTAGATATGCCAGAACTAATTATTGAGAATGGCTCAGGCCTTTCTAGAATCGAAAGAATCAGCCCAAAACATTTAAATCAAGTTCTCCTACTCGGCCTAAACTCTGCGTCGAGAGACTACTATGTTGAGTCACTACCGATTGCCGGCGTAGATGGCACGATGAAACATCGACTTTTAGATAAATTTAGAAAATATGTACCCAAACGCAGTGAAACAGAAGCTTTAGAAAAAAATACGTCTTCTCTACCCAGCTCAATTAGAAAGTATGGGGCTTATATTAAAACTGGATCCCTAGCAGATGTCAGATCAATCTCTGGCTATGTAGTCAGCAGAACTGGGCATACATACACCGTGACATCATTTATTAATCATAAAAACGCTAGCTCAGGCAGAGGTATTCATGATGCATTGTTAACGTGGCTTCTAGATGATGGGCCACTTCAGCTATCAAGTACCAGAACCCACTGACGCTCTACCTAATCTATCTCTAACAGCATCCCATTGCTCAGAGTCTGGCAGCTTCTCAAAATAAATCACATCAACATTTAAATGATCTAGTGTACGTAAGGTTGCATACAAACATTTTGCCAAGTCGTTTGAAGTGCCTGGCAAAAGAACTTCATCCAGGTGGCTAGCTAGAGAAAAATCAATTGTGTGGGAGTTTTTAAAATGGGCCCACGCCACGCTCTTACCCTTGTAATCAGCCAAGTTTATTGACTTAATATTAACCGGGTCATACAAAACCAGCTTGGTTTTAGGGGCGTAATGCGCACTTAAACTGCCAGAAACTCTCGGTTGAGAAATATCGCCTTGATTAGATAATTGTGATGCGGCACTAGAAACTAAATTACCTAAAACTTGATCGATCATCGCCTTTGATATAGCACCCGGTCTCAATATCACAGCACCGTGACTATCCCATCTAGATAAGTCAACTATCGTAGATTCAATTCCAACATCGCACGCACCACCATCAAGAATCAAAATGTCTCCATCAGGAAACTCATTCCTAACATGATCTGCAGTAGTTGGAGAAATTCTGCCAAAGCGATTAGCTGATGGTGCAACCACTGCGCCATCAAATAACTTCAGCAACTCTTGAGTAAGAGGATGATTTGGACAACGAACACCTACAGTTTCCTGCCCACCAGTCACCTCCATCAAAACACTCTTTGCTTTAGGCAAAATAATCGTTAAAGGTCCTGGCCAAAAAGCCTGTGCCAACGCTAAGGCTTGGGGGGATACATCTCTAGACCAGTTGAGCAATAATTGTTGCCAAGCATTTTGCGATTCAAGACTGCTCATAGTTGGCAAAACTGGATTGGCAATATGAACAATTAAAGGATGTCCACTAGGTCGCCCTTTGGCTGTAAAAACCTGATTAACTGCAACTACATTTTTTGCGTCCGCAGCAAGGCCATAAACAGTTTCCGTGGGTATGGCAACTAGATGACCATCTCGTAGTTGCTTAACTGCCGAATCCAATAAATCAGGCATGATTAACGCGTAATACGCAATACCTTTACGGCGTTTTCACAAGCAATCTTTACTTCGTTAGCAGTTGCACCAACAAAATTGATATGACCCATCTTTCTACCATGACGAGGCTCAGCCTTGCCATAAAGATGTAATTTTGTTTTTGGCTCTTTAAGAATCTCATTCCAAAGTGGCTCTGACTGTTGCCCATTGATCAACCACTCATCACCCAAAATATTCAACATGATGGTTGATTGAACCAATTCAGTACTACCCAAAGGAATTCTGGCCATTGCTCGAACTTGTTGCTCAAACTGGCTAGTAACACATGCGTTTTGTGTGTAGTGCCCAGAATTATGCGGACGCGGGGCAATTTCATTGGCAACAATGTCGCCACTCTTGAGCACAAAGAATTCCACACATAAAACACCGACATAATCTAAGCGCCTAATAATCGCCTTAGCAGCCTCAACAATCTTTTTTTCTTGCGCTGGATTAATTGATGGTGCAGGTACCGTCGTCGTATGCAAGATACCAGACTTATGAATGTTTTCAGCAACGGGGTAAGCCACTACCTGGTCATCATGACCTCTAACCACCAACGCGGAAACCTCAAAATCCAAATCCATGCGTTTTTCTAGAACGCAAATAACTCGATTAAATTTTTCCCAGGCCTGGCTCAACTCATCTCGAGTATGAACAGTCACTTGACCTTTACCATCGTAGCCCATTCGAGCTGTTTTCAAAATACCAGGAAATAAATCATCCGGAACATGAGCAATATCAGAGTCATGTTCAAT
>JACCDN011183770.1_pt1 | contig 17714 bp, 16 predicted proteins | sample 7441691 | NCBI WGS metagenome assembly JACCDN01 (sample SAMN15323439, study PRJNA562643) | freshwater metagenome | isolation source: river surface water | place: USA:Blue River Watershed | collected 2017-08-16
CTTTGAAGCCATCGAGATGGCCAAGCGCGCCGGCTACACCGCCGTCATCAGCCACCGCTCTGGCGAAACCGAAGACAGCACCATTGCCGACATTGCCGTGGGTCTGAATGCCGGCCAAATCAAGACCGGCTCGATGAGCCGCTCTGACCGCATGGCCAAATACAACCAGCTGCTGCGCATCGAAGAAGACTTGGGCGAAGTGGCGGTCTACCCTGGCCGCAGCGCGTTTTACAACCTGCGCTGACCTCCATGGGCAATCGCACCGTCCCCATCGTGCTGGTCGCCTTGCTGGTGATCTTGCAGGGCCAACTTTGGTTGGGCCGGGGCGGTGTACCCACTGTGGCTGAGCTGGAGCGAGAGCTGCAGCAACAAAAAGCGACCAACGAAGAAGCACGCCGCAAGATCGAACAACTCAGCGCCGAGGTCAACGACCTCAAAGAAGGCCTGAACATGGTGGAAGAGCGTGCTCGCCACGAGTTGGGCATGGTCAAACCGAATGAAATCTACGTTCAGATCGCCAAGTGAGTGTGCAGGTCTGACGGCCAGACCGGATCTTGGCGATGTGAGTGCATTAAACGAAGCACGCGCGACACGTTCACCATCGCACTCACCCTCCCAAACGTCATCCCATCCACCATCCGATTCGCCCTCGTACTCCAGGCACCCCTTCGGCACGCGCCGTGTGGCCATTTTGGGGGCCGATCAAACTGGCAAAACATGGCTGGCGAAGGCCTTGGCCGCCACATTTGCACAGGTCGCACCGGGCTGGTCTATTGCCGACGGCACCCCCCTCCTGAACGCGGCTTTGGCCGAGCAGCGCTTCAACGACAGCACGCTGTACCCTATGGCTTTGGCGCAGCAAGCGCAGTTTGATTTCACTTTGTTGATGGGCTTGGATGGTGCATGGCTGAGCGCGCCGCCAGATCCCGATAACCCAAAGAACTCACAAGACGCAGCCAAACGAAGCCACACCGACACCCTGCTCAGGCAAGCACTGCACCGTGCAGGCCTGGCTTTTCATGTGGTGTATGGGCAAGGGCCGCAAAGGCTGAACAACGCTTTGCTGGCCCTCGGCTTACCCAGCCAAGACTTGGCGGCTCTGGAAATGCGCGAGCAGTCTCAATTTGCCATTCACCAAGGTCGCACGGTGTGGCAGTGCAACGATTGCAGCGACCCCGAGTGCGAGCACCGTTTGTTTACGGGCCTGCTGGCACAGCGCTGAGATAAAAGGTTCAGTGCACCGGCCCACCGGGCACATTGGTCGGCAAATCGGCCGGCAAACCGGTGAACAAGCCCGCCGCATCGACGGGATCAAACCGGTACTGAGCGCCGCAAAAGTCGCAACCGACTTCTACTTGCCCTTGCTCGGCAATGATGCCTTCGACTTCTTCGGTGCCCAAACTGCGGATCATCCGCCCCACCCGCTCTCGGTTGCAGCGACAAGCAAAGCGCGGACCGGTCTCGCCGATGAAGGGCTCAAATCGGGCCAAAGGCTCTTCCCAATACAAACGGTGCAAGATGGTTTCTGCGTCCAAAGTCAACAACTCGTCACGCTTCAGGCTCTTGCTCAAAATGGCAATGCGGCTGAAATCCTCGCTTTTTCCCAGCACCGACTCGCGCATGAGTGAATCGGTTTTTCCGGCCAGGTTGTCTTCGCCTTCCACAGGCAAGCGTTGAATCAACAAACCCGCTGCCACTTTGTCGTCGGCCGCCAGCACCAGCACCGTGTCCAATTGCTCAGACTGCAGCATGTAGTGCTCCAGCACCTCGCTGATGTTTTCCAACTTTTCGCCTTGGTCACCAAACAACGGCACCACGCCTTGATAGGGCTGCTGTCCGGGCAATCGGTCTTGCGGATCCAAGGTGATGGCGCAACGCCCCTCGTTGTTCACGTTGACCATTTGGCTCAGGCTGGCGTTTGGCGCCACTTCGCCCACTTGCGTGCACGTGGCCCGCAGACTGAGGTCAGGCTGCACCTCCACCACGCCCAACTTCACCGGGCCATCGCCAAATATTTGCAACACCAGCGCACCATTGAACTTGATATTGCCTTGCATCAGCACGCCGGCCGCCGCCATTTCGCCCAGCAATTGCCGCACTGGCGCGGGGTAAGCGCCGGTCTCTGTGTTGGCCGCACGACGCGCCAAAATGTCTTGCCAAGCGTCGGTCAAACGCACCAGCATGCCGCGCACAGGAAGGCCTTCGAAAATGAATTTATGGAGTTCTGACAAAGTGCATTTGACAGCCTCAGGGGCTGTTCCTTGAAAAAATGAAAAGGGGGTTGGTTGGCAGGGTCTCAGTCCAAGCGCTTCAAGCCGGCTTTGAATCGGCGTGCATTCTCGATGTAGTGCTGGGCACTCAATCGCAAACCTTGAATCTGTTCGGGCGTCAATTCGCGCACCACCTTGGCGGGGGAGCCCATGATCATCGAGCCATCCGGAAATTCTTTGCCTTCCGTCACCAAAGAGCCCGCACCAACCAAGCAATTTTTACCGATTTTGGCGCCATTCAAGACCACGGCCCCAATGCCAATCAGCGACTCGTCCCCGATGGTGCAGCCATGCAACATGACCATGTGGCCCACCGTGACGTGCTTGCCCACCGTGAGGGGTTTGCCATGGTCGGCATGCATAACGCTGCCGTCTTGAATGTTGCTGCCCTCGCCAATCGAGATGGTCTCGGTGTCGCCGCGCACCGTGACGCCAAACCAAACACTGGCATCGGCCGCCACTTTAACTGCCCCCATCACTTGCGCGTTGTCGGCAATCCAAGCACTGTCGGCCACTTCGGGGCAGTGCGCGTCCAATTGGTAAAGGGCCACGGGCATCTCCTGTCGGTTGTCGTGATCTGAAAACCTACAATTGTAGGGATGCCCACACCCTGTCGTGGGCCCAATTGCTGATCACCATGTCGACCTTGCGCACCGCGGCCCTGATTCCTTGGGGCCAAACTGATCCTGTTTTGAAGGCCCAGACCACCTTGGCACTGGACCTCGGTCTGCCCGTGGGCGCAGACACGCCGCTGACGGCCCCCAGCGCAGGGCCCGGCAGAGCCGCCAAGCCCGAGCTGGTGCCGCATACACAGCTCAAGGCCAAGTCGATGGCCAGCCCGGAGGGCCGGGCCATGTTGGTGCACTCGATTGCCCACATTGAGCTGAACGCCATTGATTTGGCGCTGGACGTGGTTTGGCGCTTTGCCGGCATGCCCGAGGCTTTTTATACCGATTGGGTGCGCATTGCCCAAGAAGAAGCCAAACACTTCACGTTGCTGCGCAACCACTTGGTCAGCATGGGTTTTGACTATGGTGATTTTCCGGCGCACAACACCCTGTGGGACATGGCCGAGCGCACGCAAGGTGATTTGTTGGCCCGCATCGGCATCGTGCCCCGCACCATGGAGGCACGTGGTTTGGACGCTTCGCCGGGAGTGAAAAACAAATTGGTCAGCGTGGGCGACCACCGGGCAGGCGATATCTTGGACATCATCTTGGCCGAAGAAATTGGCCATGTGGCCGCGGGCAACCGTTGGTACCGCTATTTGTGCGCCCAGCGGGGGCTTGACCCCGTCAGCACCTATGCCGAGCTGATTGCGCAATACGATGCACCCAAACTTCGCCCCCCTTTCAACATGGCTGCGCGCCGCTTGGCGGGGTTTGAAGAAATCGAGTTGGCCGCGCTCAGCTGAATATTATTAAGCCAACGCCCAAGCACTAGCCCCTCGGGTGGTGCTGTGCGTGCAAAGTCTTCAGACGCTCTCTGGCCACGTGGGTGTAAATGGTGGTGGTCGATATATCGGCATGACCCAACAGCATTTGCACCGCCCGCAAATCAGCGCCATGGTTCAGCAAGTGCGTGGCAAACGCGTGCCGCAACGTGTGCGGCGACAGGGGGGCCGTGATGCCTGCCTGAATGGCGTAACGCTTCACCAAGTTCCAAAACATGACGCGTGACATGCCCGTGCCCGGTTTGGGTCCGCTGCTGGTGATGAACAAGTCTTCGGTTTGGCGTTGACCCAATAGCGCGGGACGCGCACGTTGCATGTAGCGCTGCAGCCATTCACGCGCCTCTTCGCCAAAAGGCACCAAGCGTTCTTTGCTGCCTTTGCCCAAAATGCGCAGCACCCCTTCGTTGAGCGAGACATGCAGTGCTTTGAGTTGCACCAACTCGCTCACCCGCAACCCGCTGGCATACATCAGCTCCAACATGGCGCGGTCGCGCGTGCCCAAGTCGGTGTCCACATCGGGTGCGCGCAACAAGGCGTCCACTTGCGATTCGCCCAAAATTTTGGGCACGCGCAGGGCCTGCTTGGCGGCCAACATGCGCAAGGTGGGGTCCGCTTGCACCAGAGCCTCGCGCAAGGCCCAGCGAAAGTAGCGTTTGAACACCGTCAGCCTGCGGTTGGCTGAGGTGGCCTTGGTTTTGGGGTGCCGCTCTGCAAAATAGCCTTGCAGATGGTGCTCTTGCGTGCTGTTCAGCGACTGGCCGTGAGCCAACAACAACCAGCCGGAGAACAGCTCTAAATCTCGGCGATAGGCTGACAAACTGTTTGCGGCCAGCCCATCTTCCAGCCAGAGGGCTTCGATGAATCGATCAACCGAAGTCTGGCTGGCCTCGTGCATCAGTCGAGTTTGAGTTTTTGCTGGTCGACGACCTTTTTGTAAACCTCAAACTCGGCCTTGATTTGCGCCGCAAACTCTTCGGGGGTATTGGCCACCACCAAAGAACCTGTGTCTTGAATGCGTTTGGTCACTGCGGGATCTTGCAAGGCTTTTTTCACGCCACTGCTGATTTTGTCGACCACTTCTTTGGGCAAGTTCTTGGGGCCCAAGATGCCGTAATAAGCCATGCGGTTAACGGGCTCCAAGCCAATTTCCTTGAAGGTCGGAATGTTGGGCAACTGGGGTAAGCGCTGGGGCGCGGCGATCACGATGGCCACCAACTTGCCCGATTGAATGAAGGGCAAAGCCGAGGGCAGATTGTCAAAAATGATCGGCACCTGACCCGCCACGGTGTCATTCAGGGCTGGGCCCGCGCCGCGGTAAGGAATGTGGGTGATGAAGACGCCTTCCAAGCTCTTCCAGAGCTCGGTTTGCAGGTGCCCAATGCCGCCAGTGCCCGACGAGGCGTAAGAGTATTTGCCGGGGTTCTTTTTGATTTCAGCCAAAAAGCCTTTGTAGTCTTTGGCCGGAAAGCTGGGGTGCACCGCGATCACATTGGGGGTGGCCGCAATGTTGATGATGGGCGTGAAATCGGTGAGCGGGTTGTACGGAATTTTGGGGTTGATGGCCGGGTTAGCCGCGGTGGTGGAAACGGTGGCCATGCCCAGGTTGTAACCATCGGGAACTGCGCGCACAGTTTCGGTGGCGCCCACCACGCCGCCGCCGCCCGCCTTGTTCTCAACCACCACGCTTTGGCCCAGAGCCTTGCCCAGTGGCTCAGAAATCACCCGTGCCACGATGTCCGTGGTGCCACCGGGTGCAAATGGCACTTGCAATTTGATGGGTTTGTTGGGGTAAGCCTGCGCAAAAACCGAGCCCGAAGCCAGCACAGTGGCCGCCAAACCGACGACCGAAAACACAGCACGACGTTTCATTCGAAAACTCCTAGAAAGTGCCCACATGATATTCAAAAAACGTCCGCCGCCATGAAGGGAAAACCCACAAAAGTCCTAAATCAGGCAGGCCGATGTTGCCGGCGTGACTCAGGCCTTCAAGACGCATCGGACACTCAGTTATCCTAGCCTCGTGAACTTTGCCCAACTCCTCTTTCCCGATTTTTCCCTGATTTTGTGCGGCTATTTGATCTGCCGTTTCACGGCCCTCAACCGGCCGGTTTGGCAACAGGTCGAGAACTTGGTTTATTTCTTCTTGTTCCCGGTGCTGCTGTTTCACTCGATTGTGAAAAGCCCACTGGACTTGCAAGCGGCCTCCAGCCTGATCGGTGCTGGCCTGAGTTTGGGCGTTTGCGCCATTGCCCTGTCGTACAGCCTGCCTTACTGGCCGATTTTGGGCAAACGCCTTGACCGAAGGGACCACGCGGCCAGCGCGCAGGTGGGGTTCAGGTTCAACTCCTTCATCGCCTTGGCTTTGGCCGAACGCATTGCCGGGCCTCAAGGTTTGCTCATGATTTCGGTGCTGATTGGGGTTTGTGTGCCGTTGTTCAACATCGGCGCCGTTTGGCCGATGGCCCGACATGGCAACACCGGGTTCATGCGCGAATTGGTGCGCAATCCCTTGATCATTGCCACCGGCTCTGGGCTGGTCGCCAACCTGATGGGGTTTCGCATTCCTGTGTGGCTCGACCCCAGTGTGAGCCGCATTGGCGCTGCTTCGTTGGCCTTGGGCTTGATGGCTGCAGGCGCCGGCATGCAACTGGGCACCTTAAAGCAAGGCAAATTGCTGGGCCTGAGCGTGCTCACGGTCAAGCACTTGCTGTTGCCCTTGATCGCCCTCGGCATGGCCCAATTGTTTCAACTGGGGCAAGCGCAAACCACGATTTTGTTGGCGTTTTCGGCTTTACCCACGGCCTCCACTTGCTATGTGTTGGCCGCGCGCATGGGCTACAACGGCCCCTATGTGGCGGGCTTGGTCACGCTGTCCACCTTGGCCGGCATGTTGAGCTTGCCGTTTGCATTAGGGGTTTTGCGCGGTTGAGCGGTTTGCGCTTTGCACTGTGCGCTTTGCGAACAAAGATCAAGCCTTGGCCATCGACCAAGCCACTTGTTCTTGGACCACCGCATCGGGGTGCGCAGCGTGCGCGCTGAGGGCAAGCAGCAGGGCATGGCGATCAGGTGGGGACAACGCCGATGAAGCCAGCGCGTTGCCGGCGGCCAACGCCAAATTGCGCACCCAACGCGCATGCCCTATGCGGCGAATGGCGCTGCCTTCGGTGCGGTGCAAAAACTCGGCCTCTGACCATCCCAGCAAAGTGACCAGACTGCCAGCGCCCAAACCCTCGCGGGCTTGCCAATCGGGCAGCGGGCTGGTTTGTGCAAATTTGTTCCACGGGCAAGCCAACTGGCAATCGTCGCAACCGTAAATTCGGTTGCCAATCAAAGGCCGCAAAGACGGGTCAATTGGCCCGGCGTGCTCAATCGTCAAATAGGAAATGCAACGCCGTGCATCCAAACGATAGGGTGCCACGATGGCCTGCGTGGGGCAGATGTCGATGCACGCGTTGCACTCGCCGCAATGGGCCGAAACGGCAGGCGTTGCGGGCAGGGCAAAGTCCACAAACAACTCGCCCAAAAAGAACATCGAACCGGCTGTGCGGTTCAGTACCAAGGTGTGTTTGCCACGCCAGCCCATGCCGCTGCGGGTGGCCAATTCGGCCTCCATCACGGGTGCCGAATCGGTGAAGACACGGTGACCAAACGCCCCGATGGCTTGCGCAATGCGCTCTTGCAGTTTTTGCAAACGGCTGCGCAGCACCTTGTGGTAATCGCGGCCACGGGCGTACACCGAGACAACCGCCTCACCGGGCTGCAGCAGCCTGGCCGTTTCTTGCGCAAGCCAATCGGGGGGGGTGTCTTGCGGCAAATAATCCATGCGCGCCGTGATGACGCTGACCGTGCCCGGCTGCAACTCGGCAGGACGCGCCCGTTTCAAGCCATGGCTTTGCATGTAGCCCATGCTGCCGTGAAAGCCCGCCGCCAACCATGCCTGCAATCCGGGCTCGGCAGAGGACAAATCAATGCCCGTCACGCCAATTTGGGACAATCCAAGCTCACGCGCCCAGATCTGGATCTGGGGCCAGAGTTCAAGAAGGTCGTTTTGAGTACGTTCAGCAGCCACCCGCCGATTGTAGAAAGCCCTGCCCTCCCCCCCGTTTGGGAGCTGGTCTGGGCGGACGAATCCGCCACGCAAGCTTTTGCCACGCAACTGGCACATGCATTGGCGACGTGGGTGGGCGGACGCGATGCCAGCATCGAGCTGCGCGGCCAATTGGGCGCGGGCAAAACCACCTTGGTGCGCCACTTGCTGCGGGCTGCCGGGGTGCAAGGGCGCATCAAAAGCCCCACCTACGCTGTGGTCGAACCGCACCAAGCCGTCTCCGAATCGGGGGTCTGGCCGATTTGGCATTTTGATTTTTACCGCTTCAACGATCCGCAAGAATGGGAAGACGCAGGCTTTCGGGACATTTTTGCTGGGCCAGGATTAAAGCTCATGGAGTGGCCCGACAAAGTTGCAGGGCAACTGCCACCACCCGACTGGGTGATCACGCTGGAAGCCATTGACGAAGACCAGCGCCGCGTGCGCATCCACGCCCCGACAACCAGAGGCCAGGCCTGGCTACTCGCGCACATGAAAGGCGCAGCCCATGGCGCTTGACCGCCGCCGCTTGCTCAAAACAGGCTTGCTGGTGCTCAGCTTGGGGGCCGCACAGCTGGCCCGCGGTGCCAGCATGTTGGCGGTGCGCATTTGGCCGGCATCGGATTACAGCCGGGTCACGCTCGAATCAGACACACCCCTCAAAACCACGCAAACCTTGGTCGATTCACCGCCACGCTTGGCCGTTGACATTGAAGGCATGGCGCTCAATGCCGCGTTGCGCGAACTGGTGGGCAAGGTGCAAGCGTCTGACCCCAACATCGCAGGCATTCGGGTGGGCCAGTTCAACCCCAACACCGTGCGATTGGTGATTGACCTGAAGCGCCCCATTGCCCCGCAAGTGTTCACTCTGCAACCGGTGGCGGCTTATGCCCACCGGTTGGTGCTCGATCTTTACCCGGCGCAAGCTTTGGATCCCTTGGAGCAACTCATCCAAGAGCGCTCGGGCAGCAAACCCGCCATGCCGCCCAGCCCTCCAGCCAAAAGCGCACCGAACGACCCCTTGGGCGATTTGATTGCCCAACAAGGCCAACCCGCCGCCAAGCCGCCCGCACCGATCACCCGCAAACAAGACATGGCCCCGCCCGGCTCTGCTTCGGTGGACTCGCCCAACCACCCGCCCCGCGCGACGGCCCCGGCAAGCACCGACCGTTTGATCGTGATTGCGCTCGACCCCGGGCATGGTGGCGAGGACCCCGGCGCTGTGGGCCCCGGGGGCACGCGCGAAAAAGATGTGGTGCTGAAGATCGCCAAAATGTTGCGCGACCAAATCAACGCCAGCAGTGTGAATGGCAACCCGATGCGCGCCTTCATGACGCGCGATGCCGATTTTTTTGTGCCACTGCATGTGCGGGTACAAAAAGCCCGACGGGTGCAGGCCGACTTGTTTGTCAGCATCCATGCCGACGCCTTTTTCACCCCCCAAGCCAGTGGCGCCAGCGTGTTTGCGCTCAGCCATGGCGCCGCCTCCAGTAGCGCGGCGCGCTGGATGGCACAAAAAGAAAACAAGGCCGATTTGATTGGTGGCATCAACTTGGGTGCGCAAGATGCACAAGTGCAACGCGCTATGTTGGAAATGAGCACCGATGCCCAAATCAAGGACAGTCTGAATTTGGGCAACAGTTTGCTGCGCGAGATGGGCAGCGTGGGCCGCCTGCACAAACCCCGGGTTGAGCAAGCCGGGTTTGCCGTGCTCAAAGCACCGGATATCCCCAGCGTTTTGGTGGAGACCGCCTTCATCAGCAACCCCGCCGAAGAAGAAAAACTGCGCAGCGAGGCCTACCAACAAAAAATGACCGACGCCCTGATGCGCGGCATCCTGAATTATTTTGCGCGCAACCCGCCTCTGGCGCGCAATCGCAGCATCTGATCGCCCACTTGGCGCGAAAGACGCGAAAGGCGCGAAAGACGCGAAAGAATGGCAAGGTACGGCACACCTTCTGCAGTTCACTTTCTGCAGTTCGCCTCACACAGCGCGCATTGTCAGATCGCCTTCTTCCGCGCTCACGTTGCCCTGAACGCGTTTTGCCCCCTTCAACCCCTCAGACCAGCCACAAAGCAAAACGCCTGCTCAGACCAGCTGAGCAGGCGTTGAATGCTTGCCTTGATTGAAGGCCTTGGCTGTGCGGCCAAAACCCTATCTCAATGTCAGGCCTTGGCCTTGTTGTAGTTGGTCACGCCGTCCAAAATTTCTTTGTGGGCCGACTCTTTGCCTTCCCAGCCCAGCACCTTGACCCATTTGCCTTTTTCCAAGTCTTTGTAGTGCTCAAAGAAGTGGGCAATGGCGTTGCGGCGCATGGCGTTCACATCCTCAATGTCCTTCCAGTGGTCGTACATGGGCAAGATTTTGCTGGTGGGCACGGCAATCACTTTGCCGTCCACGCCGGCTTCGTCTTCCATCATCAAGATACCCAAAGCACGGCAAGGCACCACCACTCCAGGGTGCAAGGCGTAAGGGGTGATCACCAACACATCCACCGGGTCGCCATCGCCCGACAGGGTTTGGGGCACATAACCGTAGTTGGTGGGGTAGTGCATGGCGGTGGTCATGAAACGGTCCACAAACAGCGCGCCCGTTTCCTTGTCCACTTCGTACTTGATCGGATCCGCATTCATCGGAATTTCGATGATGACGTTGAAGGTTTCGGGCACATTTTTGCCGGGGGTGACGTTGTCGAGGGACATCTTTCAGGTCTCTTTGTGAAAAGTTGATAAAAGCGGAATCACTAGGGATTAACCCCGATTTTACTTTCACAGGGCTTGCGCAAACCCCAAAACGACCTCTTTAATGCCTTGTTGGCCAATCGTTCTCTGGTTTCAGTGACGAGGAAGCAACGCCCTGGAGGTGCCTCCCGAGCGTGGCCCCTCAGATCAGCGACAACCATCAAGGAGAGAACAATGGCAGGAAATTCAGCGCTCATATTGGCGCTCGTTTGTGGCTTGATTGCCGTGGCTTACGGCATTTGGGCACGAGGGTGGATCCTTTCCCAAGATGCCGGCAATGCCCGGATGCAAGAAATTGCGGCCGCTATTCAAGCCGGTGCCGCCGCTTACCTGGCTCGACAGTACAAAACCATCGCCATTGTGGGCGTGGTGTTGGCCATTTTGATGGGGCTCTTTTTGGACGGCGTCACCGCCATCGGCTTCGTCATTGGGGCGGTGTTGTCGGGGGCGTGCGGCTTCATCGGCATGAACGTGTCGGTCAAAGCCAACGTGCGCACAGCGCAAGCCGCCACCCACGGCATTGGTCCTGCACTGGACGTGGCCTTCCGAGGCGGCGCCATCACCGGCATGCTGGTCGTTGGCCTGGGCTTGCTGGGCGTGAGTGGTTTTTATTGGTTTTTGGTGGGCAACGGCAACCTGACTCCCGACAAAAACCTGGCCAATTTGCTCAACCCACTGATCGGCTTTGCCTTTGGCTCATCGCTGATCTCGATTTTTGCGCGTCTGGGCGGCGGCATCTTCACCAAAGGCGCTGACGTGGGCGCCGACTTGGTGGGCAAAGTAGAAGCCGGCATCCCAGAAGATGACCCGCGCAACCCCGCCGTGATCGCCGACAACGTGGGCGACAACGTGGGCGACTGCGCCGGCATGGCGGCTGACTTGTTTGAGACCTATGCCGTGACCCTGATCGCCACCATGGTGTTGGGCGCCTTGCTGGTGTCGGCCGCTCCCGGTCAAGCGGTGCTGTACCCACTGGCCTTGGGTGGCGTGTCGATCATCGCCTCCATCATCGGCTGCTTTTTTGTGAAAGCCTCGCCGGGCATGACCAACGTGATGCCTGCGCTCTACAAAGGCTTGGCCATCGCTGGCGGCCTGTCGCTGGTAGCCTTTTTCTTTGTCACCACTTGGTTGATGCCCGACAACGCCTTGGGCGGCACCGGCGCACAAATGAAGCTGTTTGGCGCTTGCGCCGTCGGCTTGGTGCTGACGGCCGCCTTGGTTTGGATCACTGAGTTTTACACCGGCACGCAATACGCGCCAGTGCAACACATTGCGCAAGCCTCGACCACGGGCCATGGCACCAACATCATTGCCGGCTTGGGGGTGTCCATGCGCTCCACTGCTTGGCCTGTGATGTTTGTTTGCTTGGCCATTTGGACCGCCTACGCCTTGGCTGGCCTGTACGGCATTGCCGTGGCGGCCATGTCGATGTTGAGCATGGCCGGCATTGTGGTGGCCTTGGATGCTTATGGCCCCATCACCGACAACGCGGGCGGCATCGCCGAAATGGCCGAACTGCCCAGCAGTGTGCGCGACATCACCGACCCACTGGACGCCGTGGGCAACACCACCAAGGCCGTGACCAAGGGCTACGCCATCGGTTCTGCGGGCTTGGCTTCGTTGGTGCTGTTTGCCGACTACACGCACAAACTCGAGGCCTATGGCAAAGCCATCAGCTTTGACTTGTCCGACCCCTTGGTCATCATTGGCCTCTTCATTGGCGGCTTGATCCCGTACTTGTTCGGGGCCATGGCCATGGAGGCTGTGGGTCGTGCCGCTGGCAGTGTGGTGGTGGAAGTGCGCCGCCAGTTTAAAGAGATTCCCGGCATCATGGCCGGCACCGCCAAGCCCGAATACGGCAAAGCCGTAGACATGCTGACCAGTGCGGCCATCAAGGAAATGGTCATCCCCAGCTTGTTGCCCGTGGTGGTGCCGGTGTTGGTCGGTTTGATCTTGGGCCCCAAAGCCCTTGGCGGATTGTTGATGGGCACCATCATCACCGGCTTGTTTGTCGCCATCTCGATGTGTACCGGTGGCGGGGCATGGGATAACGCCAAGAAATACATCGAAGATGGACACCACGGCGGCAAAGGCTCAGAAGCCCACAAAGCGGCAGTGACGGGCGATACCGTCGGTGACCCCTACAAGGACACCGCGGGCCCCGCCATCAACCCCTTGATCAAGATCATCAACATTGTGGCGCTCTTGATCGTCCCGTTGGTCATGAAGTTCCACAGCTGAAGCCATCAGCACCTTTGAAAGGCCCGCCTTGGCGGGCCTTTTTTATGGGCGAACGTGGGTGTAGAGATGTCCCGTGGGTGATTTTCAAAAAATCATTCCGCATCAAAATGTGCGCATGCTTTTCAATTTCATCGCCAACCAATCCACTCCCGCCCTGGCTGGGCAAACCCTGGACGTCATCGACCCCTCCGATGGCTTGGTGTTTGACCAGATACCGCGCAGCCAAGCGGCGGATATTGACCAAGCCGTGCAGGCAGCCCGTGCGGCATTCAACGGCCCTTGGGGAAAATTGAGCGCCTTGGAGCGCGGCCGGTTGTTGATGCGCCTGTCGCAAAAAATCCTGGACCACGCTGCCGAGTTGACCGCGTTGGAGCAACGCGATTGCGGCAAGCCCACCAAACAAGCCGCCGCCGACACCGTGGCGTTGGCTCGGTATTTTGAGTTTTATGCCGGCTCGTGCGACAAGCTGCATGGCGAAACCCTGCCCTACCAAAACGGCTACAGCGTGCTCACTTGGCGCGAACCGCATGGCGTGACGGGGCACGTGATTCCTTGGAATTACCCCATGCAAATTTTTGGCCGCAGCGTGGGTGGCGCATTGGCCGCGGGCAACGCGTGTGTGGTCAAACCCGCTGAAGATGCCTGCATGAGTTTGATCCGGGTGGCCCAATTGGCGGCCGAGGTCGGCTTTCCTGCTGGTGCCATCAACATCGTGACCGGCTATGGCCATGAAGTCGGCGATGCGCTGGCCCGACACCCGGGCATCGACCACATCAGTTTCACCGGCAGCCCCGGTGTGGGCACCTTGATTCAACAAGTCGCCGCCGAAAGGCACTGCCCAGTCACCCTCGAATTGGGCGGCAAAAGCCCTCAAATTGTGTTTGCAGACGCCGACTTGGACGCGGCGGTGCCGGTGGTGATCAATGCCATCGTTCAAAACTCAGGGCAAACCTGCAGTGCAGGCTCGCGGGTGCTGATTGAACAAGCCATTTATGAGCCACTGCTGAAACGCTTGGGCGAAGCGTTTTCACGCTTGCAAGTGGGCTCAGCCGCCATGAATTTGGACTTGGGACCGCTGATTCGGGCCAGCCAATTGGCCCGAGTGAGTGGCTTTTTGGAGCAAGCCAAAGCCGATGGCATTGCCACCGTGGCGCAAGGCCACATTGCGCCGGGCGTGCCCAGCGGGGGCTTTTACCAAGCCCCCACTTTGCTGCGCGATGTGCCGGTGATGCACCGATTGGCCCAAGAAGAAGTCTTTGGGCCCGTGCTCTCGGCCATGAGTTTTCAAGACGAAGACCATGCCGTCGAGTTGGCCAATGCCACTGCCTTTGGCTTGGTGGCTGGCATCTGGACGCGCGAGGGTGGCCGTCAATTCCGCATGGCCAAGCGGGTCCGCAGTGGTCAGGTCTTCATCAACAACTATGGTGCGGGCGGCGGCGTGGAGTTGCCTTTTGGCGGGGTCAAGTCTTCAGGCTATGGCCGCGAAAAAGGTTTTGAAGCCCTGCTGGGCTTCACCACACTCAAAACGGTGGCCATTCAACACGGTTAAGTTCACCCCCAGCCCACCCAGAACCATACGCTGGGGCACAATAAAGCCATGTCTGAACGCGTCATTCCGCTGGTTGACCAGCGCCACCCCAGTTTGCCTTTGCCCCGAGTGGTGGCAGGCTCAACACTGTCCGAGTTGCCGCTGGATGCACTGCGACGCCCGCTGACCGATTTGCGCATCAGCGTCACCGACCGTTGCAACTTTCGCTGCAGCTATTGCATGCCCAAAGAAGTCTTCGACAAAGACTACGCCTATTTGCCGCAGCACCATTTGCTGAGCTTTGAGGAAATCACCCGCATTGCAGGCGTGTTTGTTGAGCGGGGCGTCCGCAAAATCCGCCTCACCGGGGGCGAACCTTTGCTGCGCAAAAACATCGAGATCTTGATCGAGCAACTGGCCGCGCTGCGCACGCCTGACGGCCATCCGCTGGATTTGACACTGACCACCAACGGCTCTTTGTTGGCACGCAAAGCGCAAGGTCTGAAAGACGCGGGCCTGCAACGGGTCACCGTCAGTTTGGATGGCCTCGACGACTCGGTGTTTCGGCGCATGAACGATGTCGACTTTCCGGTGGCCGACGTGCTGGCCGGCATTGAAGCCGCACAAGCGGCCGGCTTGGGGCCCATCAAGGTGAACATGGTCGTCAAGCGTGGCACCAATGAACAAGAAATCTTGCCCATGGCGCGGCACTTCCGCGGCTCTGGCATTGTGCTGCGCTTCATCGAATACATGGATGTTGGTGCCACCAACGGCTGGTGCATGGACGAGGTCTTGCCCAGCGCCGAGGTTGTCCGCTTGATCAACTCCGAATTACCGCTGGTGCAACTCGACCCGGCTACGCCTGGCGAAACCGCTGAGCGCTGGGGCTATGCCAATGCCCAAGGCGAGGTCGACCCCGCATTGGGCGAGGTGGGGGTCATCAGCAGCGTGACGCAGGCTTTTTGCGGCGATTGCAACCGCGCACGTTTGTCCACCGAAGGTCGGTTGTACCTGTGCCTCTTTGCCAGCCAAGGCTACGACCTGCGTCAGTTGCTGCGCGATCCCAGCCAAACCAATGCCCAGTTGGCCGCCACGGTTGATGCCATTTGGCGCGGCCGAACCGACCAATATTCGCGCCTGCGCAGCCTGCAAGGGCCTGACACGGCCAGCGGCCCCGGCAAGCGGGTCGAGATGAGTTACATCGGAGGCTGATGCCCATGTCAGAGCACAACACCCCAGCCATTACGGCACTGATCTTGGCGGGCGGGCGAGGCACTCGCATGGGCGGCACAGACAAAGGCCTGCAAAATTTTCGTGGCCTGCCGCTTGCTTTGCACACCCTGATGCGTTTGCAACTGCAAACCATGGCGCCGCAAGAAGTCCTCATCAATGCCAACCGAAACCTGTCGGCATACGAGTCGTTGGGGGTGCCGGTCTGGCCCGACAGCATCGACGGTTTTGCCGGGCCTTTGGCCGGGTTTTTGACGGGTTTGGAGCGTTGCGAAACGCCGTGGCTGTTGACCGTGCCTTGCGACACCCCTTTGTTTCCGCTCGATTTGGTGGAACGGCTGTTCAAGACCATGGCCGACGAGAACGCGGACATCGCCATGGCTGCTGCGCCCGAAGCGGACGGCACCGTGCGACCCCAGCCGGTGTTTTGCCTGCTCCAAGTGGATCTGCTCGAGAGCTTGGTGAAATTCACACAAGGCGGCGGACGAAAAATTGATGCGTGGACTGGGCAACACCGCTGTGCAATCGTCCCCTTTGATTTGCCCAAGGACAGCCCTACGGCGTTCTCCAATGCCAATACGTTGGCCGAGCTTCAGCAACTCGAATCACTCTGAATCGACATGCCGCCCTCTACACAAGGCTCACAAGCCTCACAAGCCTCACAAGCTTCTCAAGCTTCGTCCTCTTCGTCCCCTTTCACTGCAGTGTCTGCAACAGCCGTCAACCCACCGACTCTCAGCTTGCATGAAATCGCCGAACGCTTGCAGGGCTATGACCCTCAGGCCTTGTCTGCGCAGCAGGTGAATGCCTTCTTGGCGCAGTTGGTGCAGCCGGTGCAAACGCAAGAATCTGTGCCGTTGATGCAAGCGCATGGACGCATCTTGGCGCAAGACATCATTTCGCCCATCAGCGTGCCGCCGCATGACAACTCGGCCATGGATGGCTATGCCTTGCGCGGTGCAGATTTGCTGCCGCATGCCGCCACGCCATTGCGTGTGGTGGGCACCGCCTTTGCTGGCAAAGCATGGCAAGGCGAGGTGCATGCCGGTGAGTGCGTGCGCATCATGACCGGCGCCATCATGCCGGCCGGTCTGGACACCGTGGCCCCCCAAGAGTTGGTGAAGGCCGAGGGCGATGGGGTACAAATTCCTGCGGGGTTGCTGCAAGCGGGCGATAACCGCCGCTTGCTTGGCGAAGACCTGATGGCGGGGCAGCCCGCATTGCGCGCGGGCACTCGCCTGAGCCCCGCCGCCTGCGGGCTGTTGGCGAGCTTAGGGCTGCCCAGCGTGTCGGTTTGGCGCAGACCCAAAGTGGCTTATTTCTCTACGGGCGATGAAATTTTGAGCTTGGGTGAATCGCCACGCGAAGGTGCGGTGTACGACAGCAACCGCTACACCGTGGCCGGCCTGTTGCAGTCTTTGGGCTGTGAGTGGATCGACATGGGCGTGGTGCGCGACGAGCCCGCCGCTTTAGAGCAGGCCTTTATGAGCGCCGCTGCGCAAGCCGACGCCATCATCACCAGCGGCGGTGTCAGCGTGGGTGAAGCCGACCACACCAAAGCCATGATGAAACAACTGGGCGATGTGGCCTTTTGGCGCATTGCCATGCGACCTGGTCGCCCCATGGCGGTGGGCCGCATCAGCCAAGGCAACCGCCATGCCGTGCTGTTTGGTCTGCCCGGCAATCCGGTCGCTGTGATGGTGACTTTTGCTGCTTTTGTGCGTCCGGCTTTGCAACGCCTGATGGGTTGGCAACCACCGCCTTTGCCCTTGCTCAAAGCCAAAAGCACCGAGGCTTTGCGTAAAAAACCCGGCCGCACCGAATACCAACGCGGCATCGTCAGCACCAACGCAGCGGGCGAATTGCAAGTCAGCATCACCGGCAACCAAGGCTCTGGTGTTTTGAGCTCGATGGTGCACGCCAACGGCCTGATTGTGTTGCACCACGCGCAAAGCAATGTGGCCGTGGGTGAGCTGGTCGATGTGATGATGTTTGATGGACACCTCTGAACCTAACCACCACAAAAAAGGGCTGCGATGGCAGCCCTTTTTTTCGCATGAAGCAGCTCAGTGTGTAGACGAGTGCCCTGCCGCAGCAGGCTCGTCCAAGGCCACCGATTTGTTCGGACCGGGCACGGCTTTGCGCGCCAACAACGAGTACATC
>JACCDN010020686.1_pt1 | contig 17713 bp, 16 predicted proteins | sample 7441691 | NCBI WGS metagenome assembly JACCDN01 (sample SAMN15323439, study PRJNA562643) | freshwater metagenome | isolation source: river surface water | place: USA:Blue River Watershed | collected 2017-08-16
CGCCCACCACAGGTTTTCACGGATGATACGGCGGGTTCTCCGCGCCAGACGAATCGCCGACGGCAGCACCCGTAGGTGTTTGCCCAGCAGGACGCAGTCTGCCTGAGTCCGGGCCAGCTCAGTGCCCTCCCCCATAGCCACCGAAACCTGGGCATGCGCCAGCACCGGCGCATCATTGACACCATCGCCCACCATACAGACCACCTGTCCGGCTGCCTGCAAGGCGGCCACATGGGCCAGCTTACTTTGCGGCGTAGCACGACCTTCGGCCTTTGTAATACCCGCTGAAGCGGCCACAGCCTGCACTGTCGTGTTGTCATCGCCCGATAGCAGCGACACCTCGCAGCCCAACGCACGAAGCTCCTGAACCGCTTCCAGCGCATCTGCACGTAATGTATCGGTCATCACAAAACGCGCCAGCCACCCGCCAGCATCGCCCAGATACAGCGTGGTTCCCTGGGGGTCTGCAGTACTGGCATCCGGAGCCATAGGCACCCCTACCAGCGCCGCAACAAAATCCGCATGTCCGATCCGGCAGACACGCCCTTGAATCATTGCTTCAATACCCGCCCCCGTCTGATGCCGCGCCTCGATGACGGGATAAGACGGCAACCCTGCTGCCGCGCGAGCCAACGCCATCCCCAAGGGATGGGAGGACGTGTGCTCCAGACTCGCCGCCAAGGCAAGACAGGTCGACTCATCCAACGATGACAGAACCGCCATCCGCGACAGACACATTTGCCCACTCGTCAGCGTGCCCGTTTTATCAAGCACAACATCAGTCACCTGAGCCAGAGTCTCGACCGCATGACCCCGGGTTACTAACAAGCCTTCACGCGCCAAGCGTCCTGTAGCAATCGTCAGAGCCACCGGCGTCGCCAGTGACAATGCACAAGGGCAGCTGACAACCAGGACGGCAACGGTAACCGGCAATACCTGGGTCGGGTCAATCTGCCACCAGATCGCAGCCGTCAACGCGGCAAGTCCCAACAGCCCCCAGAGAAACCAGGAGGCCACACGGTCTGCGGTAGTCACAGCCAGAGGTTTTTCGAGCGCCCCGCGCTCCATGAGCTTGAGGATGGCCGAGAGGCGGGTTGCCTCACCGACCTGCTGTACTTGAACGATCAACGGGCTGGCGATATTCATCGAGCCGCCGGTCACCAACGACCCGGTAACCTTGTCGACAGGAAGACTCTCACCCGTCAAAAGCGATTCATCCACACTGCTCTCGCCGCTCACCACGCAACCATCCGCGGGCACCTGGGTGCCGGGCTTCACCAGCACCCGATCCCCGACTTGCAACGCGGATACCAGCACGCGCTCCGTAACATCTGTGTCAGCAGCAGCAAAACGGTCAGCAAAGGACGGCGCCAACCGCCCAAGTTCTTCCGTCGCCCGCAGTGCCTTCTGCCGTGCCAACAACTCAAGATAACGGCCGCCCAGCAAAAAGAATACAAACATGTTGATTGAATCGTAATACACGTGGCCACTTTGACTGATGGTCGCCCATACGCTGGCGACGAAGGCTGCACCAATCCCCAGCGCCACCGGTGTGTCCATGCCAACCCGCCGGAAGCGGATATCACGCCAGGCATTCCGGAAGAAAGGACCACAGGCATACAAAATCACCGGCAAGGTCAGCACCAGACTCGACCAGCGCAGCAGCACTTCCACATCCGGTGTCAGGTCACCCTCACCGGCCACATAAGTGGGATAGGCATACATCATCACCTGCATCATGCCGAGGCCGGAAACCGCCAGACGCCAGAGCATGGCACGCCGCTCTTTCTGAGCCACAGCTTCCTGCCGCGCCGGGTCGAATGGGTGCGCCCGATAACCGATCTCGGTAATCGCCTTGAGAATCTGAGACAGCGCCACCTTGCGGTCATCCCAACGGACACGCGCCCGGCGCGTTGTGTAATTAACTTCAACCGCCAGCACACCGGGCAATCGGGCAACATGTTGCTCGTTCAGCCAGACGCACGCTGCGCAGGTAATCCCTTCCAGCACGAGTGCCGCCTCCTGCTCATGCTCACCGAGGGCACGCACGAAAGTTTTTTGAAACTCGGCCTGATCATACAGAGCCAACGAATCCAGGATATCCGGCATGGCCTCACGCGGCGACTCCGGCATGGCATCGCGATTCAGGTAATAGTCTTCGAGGCCATTAGCAACGATCGCTTCGGCCACTGCCCGACAACCTTCACAACACATTTCCCGCGCTTGTCCACCCACGACTACCGCCAGATCAACGCCTTCGGGAATCGACAGACCACAGTGATAGCAATCGTGAGCGGCTGTCGTGGTGGTCTGGGTCATGAGTCTATCCGCCAAAGGTTAGCGATTTGATCGTGCCTCGCTCGCGTTTATCGCAAGCCGCTCGGCAACGGGAACTTGACGTCCTCGATCACACCATCCAGGTGCTCAACCGCGCCGGCACCCAATTCACGCAAACGGGCGATCACCTCTTCTACCAACACTTCCGGTGCCGAAGCCCCGGCGGTGACACCAATTCTGGGGGAATGACTAAGCCAGGCCGGATCAATGTGTTCTGCCCGGTCGATCAAATAAGCCTCACGCCCAAGCAATGCTGCCACTTCACGCAGACGGTTCGAATTCGAACTGGTCACCGACCCGACCACCAGCACGAGATCACAATCCTCAGCCAGCACACGCACAGCATCCTGACGGTTCTGTGTGGCGTAACAGATGTCGTCTTTTTTCGGGCCCACAATCTCCGGGAAACGCGCCCGTAATGCCGCAACAATCACTGCCGCATCATCCACCGACAACGTGGTCTGTGTTACATAAGCCAGTGCCGAAGGATTGGTCACCTGCAGCATCGCCACATCATCGGCCGTTTCAACCAGATACATACCGCCCGTCGATTGGCCCATGGTGCCCTCGACTTCGGGATGGCCTTTGTGGCCGATCATGATGATCTCGCGCCCCTCGGCACGCATCTTCCCGACTTCCACATGCACCTTGGTCACCAGGGGACAGGTCGCATCAAAAATACGCAACCCACGGGCTGCCGCCTCATCCCGCACAGATTTGGGGACGCCATGAGCGCTAAAAATCAAGGTGGCACCTGCCGGAACATCCGACAATGCCTCAATGAAAATCGCGCCGCGCTGGCGCAACCCTTCCACCACAAATTTGTTGTGAACCACTTCATGGCGCACGTATATGGGTGCCCCAAACTGTTCGAGCGCACGCTCAACGATTGCAATGGCACGTTCAACCCCAGCGCAGAAACCGCGTGGGTTTGCCAGAATAATTGGCATGACTTGGGGTGCCGTCGTGTTCATAGCAATCCGATAATCTTTACTTCAAAGCGCAGGCTCTTACCAGCCAGCGGGTGATTGAAATCCATCAGCGCATGTGTCGTATCCAGTTCGCGCACAAAACCAGCGAACTCTGCACCCTCGGGGGACGTAAACTCAATCAGGGTATTTTCCTTGAGATCCTGACCTACGGGCAGCGCACTGATCGCGATACGTTGCACCAGACCCGGATTATGCTGACCAAAACCGGCTTCAGCAGGCACATCAAAAATGGCATGTTCACCAGGCTGCAGACCAACAAGGCAGGCTTCTAGGTTTTCATTCAACTCGCCATGCCCCATCTGAATGGTGGCCGGCCCTAGGTCAAAGGTGCTCACCACCTCCTCACCATCCTGGGTAGTTAACCTGTAATGCAGCGTCAGAAAACTATCTGCCTGAATCAGTTTGGTCTCTTGCATCATGAACTCCACGAATCACTATGATTTCTGCGGCAACTGTTTCTGAAAAAATACATAAAGCACAGCGCCGACACAAACGGCACTATCAGCGATGTTAAAGGCAGGCCAATGCCAACCACCAGCATGGATGTCGATAAAATCAATGACCATACCCAGCCATAAACGGTCAATCAAATTACCCAGTGCGCCACCCATAATGAGCGCCAGGCCAATGGCAAGCCATGAGCAGACCCTCATCTGACGTAACTGCCAGACAATCCAACCGGAAATCCCCAGCGCGATCAGGCTAAAAAACCAGCGTTGCCATCCAGCATGATCCGCCAGAAAACTGAATGCCGCACCTGGGTTGAAGACCAGAACAAGATTAAAAAACGGCGTCACAGCAACCGCTTCACCCGGAACAAAACTGTTAAATACCCACAGCTTGCTAAGCTGATCCAGCATGATCGTGGCCAGCGCAACCAACAAACCGCTGCGCAGTGCGTGCGGCTTGCATTCAGGCATAGACACGCCTTTCGCCTTCACCATCAACATTGGCAACGCAGCGATCACACCAGGTCGGGTGTGCTGCATCCTTACCCACACTGTCGCGCTGGTGCCAGCAGCGCTCGCACTTCGGTTGCGCACTTGGCGTCACGCGAATTTCCAGTGCAGCACCATCAAGCACATTGGCCACCGAGCTGATGAACACAAACTTCAGGTCCTCACCCAGGCTACGCAATGCGGCCGCATCCTCGGCCGGTGCAACTACCGTCACTTCGGCCTGCAACGACGAACCAATACTGCCCTCGCTGCGTACGGTTTCCATGGCGCGCGCAACTTCGGCACGCACGGCACGAAGTCGTGACCATTTGCTATCCAATGCTGCGGCATCAGCCACGACCGGCAGTGCCTCGGCATCACTGAGCATGATCGATGTCGGCATTCCGGCATATTTCTGGGCCAGCAACGTCCATACTTCTTCCGTCGTAAAGGATAGAATCGGCGCCATCAGGCGCAGCATGGTTTGTGTAATCAGCCACAGTGCAGTTTGTGCCGAACGGCGCGCCACTGAATTTGGTGCCGTCGTGTAGAGTCGGTCTTTCAGTACATCGAGATAAAACGCACCGAGCTCTTCCGAACAGAAGTTCTGCAACGATTGGACGATATGGTGGAAATCATAACGGTCGTAATCAGCCTGCACCGTTGCTTGTAGCGCACGCACCATTTCGATGGCGTAGCGATCAATTTCCAGCATCTCGCTCACCGGCACGCTATGAGTAGCCGGGTTGAAATCATCCGTATTGGCCAAGAGGAAACGCAGCGTATTGCGGATGCGGCGATAGCCCTCCACCACGCGCTTGAGAATTTCATCCGAGATTGTCAGCTCGCCCGAATAATCGGTATTGGCCACCCACAGACGCAGAATTTCAGCGCCCATCTTGTCGGCCACTTCCTGCGGGTAAATGACATTACCGACCGACTTGGACATCTTGCGCCCCTTCCCATCGACAACAAAGCCGTGGGTCAGCAACCCCTTGTAGGGTGCTCGGCCATCGAGTGCACAGCCGGTCAGCAAGGAAGACTGGAACCAGCCGCGGTGTTGATCCGAGCCTTCCAGATACAGATCCGCCGGGAAGGCATGTTCAGCGGCGTGCGAGCCCCGCATCACGTGCCAGTGGGTCGTGCCGGAATCAAACCACACGTCCAGCGTGTCGGAAAGCTTACGGTACTGTTTCGCCTCCTCACCGAGCAGTTCAACCGGATCCAGCTGGAACCAGGCCTCGATACCGCTCTGTTCGACGCGCCTAGCAACCTCTTCGATCAGCGCCGGCGTCCGCGGGTGAAGCTCATTTGTTTCCTTATTCAGGAAGAACGGAATGGGCACCCCCCAATTACGCTGGCGCGATACACACCAATCCGGACGATTGCGGATCATGGCTTCCAGACGTGCGCGCCCCCAAGCCGGATAGAAATTCGTATCACCCACGGCCACCTCAGCCAGATGACGCAAGGTCGGCTGACCGGGCTTGGGCGGCGTATCCATACCAACAAACCACTGCGTGGTGGCGCGGAAGATAATCGGGGTTTTGTGCCGCCAGCAGTGCGGGTAGCTGTGCTGCAGCTTCACTTCGGCCAGCAGACGACCGTTGTCACGCAGGCAGGCGAGCACCTTGGGATTGGCTTCCCAGACAGAGAGACCAGCCAACGCATCTGTCGGTAGCGGCAGGGTTTTCTGCAAGAAACGACCATCGTCTCCCACCGGGTTCTCTACCGGCAGACCGTACTTTTTACCGATGTTAAAGTCATCCACCCCATGGGCCGGCGCAGTGTGAACGAGCCCGGTACCGGCATCCGTTGTGACGTGCTCACCGCAGATCACAGGCACTTCTTTGGCGTAGAACGGGTGGCGCAGTAGAACGTGCTCCAGCGCTGAACCGTTGCACTTGCCCAGCAACTGACCCTGAAGCTCGTAACGCGCCAATGCACTCTCAGCCAGATCCGCACCAAGAATCAGGTTGCCCTTGGCGGTACCGATCAGGGCGTATTCCACCGTCGGGTGCACGCTGACCGCTTCATTCGCGGGCAGCGTCCACGGTGTCGTCGTCCAAATGACAGCGAAAGCCGGGCCATCCAGATGATCCAGGCCGAAGGCCTTGGCCACTGTAGCGGCATGATTCGGATGCACTTCAAAGGCCACATCAATGGCCGGCGAATGCTTGTCTTCGTACTCCACTTCGGCCTCGGCCAGGGCGGAACGACAATCCAGACACCAGTTGACCGGCTTGAGGCCCTGGTACAGGTAGCCATCTTCCAGCATCTTCCCCAGCGCGCGAATCTCGTTGGCTTCGGCGCTAAAGTTCATGGTCAGGTAGGGGTTATCCCAATCGCCCAATACGCCCAGACGGATAAAGTCCTTCTTCTGACGCGCCACTTGCTCGGCGGCATAGGTGCGACAAAGTTTGCGCACTTCGTCGGCCGGCAGATTGCGACCGTGCTGCTTTTCGATCTGATGTTCGATGGGCAGACCGTGGCAGTCCCAGCCCGGCACGTACTGGGCATCGAAACCGGCCAGCACTTTGGAACGAACGATGATGTCCTTGAGGATCTTGTTAACGGCATGACCGATGTGGATGTCGCCGTTGGCGTACGGTGGGCCATCGTGCAACACGAAGCGCGGACGGCCTTTCGTGTGCGCCCGAATTTGTTGATAAAGCCCGTTCTTTTGCCATGAGTCCACCCATTGCGGTTCCCGCTTCGGCAGATCACCGCGCATGGGAAATGGCGTATCCGCCAGATTCAGCGTGGCGCGCGCTGCTTTATTTTCTTCAGTGAGTGAGGGGGTCTTGGATTTTTCGGTCATGGGATTACGTCAGTTACTGAATAGGCTGTAAATCAAAATAGGCACGCGCTTGAATCAGATCGTCACGAATCTGGCTGGTCAAGGCATCGAAATTGGCAAACGTCATTTCATCACGTAGCTTGGCAAGAAAACGGACATCCAAATGCGCGCCATAAAGATCACCGGTGTAGTCAAACAGATGCACTTCCAGAAGCGGTCGGGGGTCGCCGCCGAGCGTGGGCCGGTATCCGAGATTAGCGACACCGGTGTAACGCTGCGACGTGCGGGGTACGGCAAGATCAGTTTGATCCAGCATCACATCCACAACAAAGACGCCACGCAGCGGCAAAGGATCGTGCCTAATCTGCACATTGGCCGTAGGAACCCCAATGGTTCGCCCCAGCTGACGGCCACGAACCACGCGACCCGCCATCGAATACGAATAGCCCAACAATGCTTCAGCCCGCTTCAGATCACCGGCGGCCAGCGCTTCACGAACCTGCGAGCTGGAAATACGTGAGGCCCCAAGGCATTCGGCATCCAATGCCGACACGGTAAATCCATGCTGGCGCCCCAATTGTTCTAACAAGGCGAAGTCACCCGCTCGGCGCGCACCAAAACGAAAGTCATCACCAATCAGCACATGTCTGGCTTGCATTGCATCGATCAGTACCCGATGCACAAAGTCTTCTGGCGTCAACGCGGCAAACTCGGCATTGAATGGACACACTCGGGTTTCATCTATGCCAGCACCGGCCAGCGCCTCGAGCTTCTCGCGCAGCGTATGCAGTCGAGCAGGCACATTCGTAGCGACACCCTGCGCTGCCCGGCGGGCAAAAAACTCACGAGGATGCGGGTTAAACGTCAACACACTGGTTTGCAATCCGCGTACCGAGGCCTCAGCCTGTAGCTGACGCAGCAACGCCCGATGCCCGAGATGCATGCCATCGAAATTTCCGATGGTCACTGCCGCCGGCGCATTGGCAGGTAAATTTAGTCCGCGTACAACACGCATAAATCAGGTGCAGAGTTTTTAAGAAAACCCTGCATTATAAGGCGTAAGCCGTCTTTTCAGCCGCCCCGGGAGCCGGTAAACGAGGGATTTCGAGCGAGATACTGACGAATACCCCGCATGATGGCTTCCGCCAACTTATCCTGGTATTCCTCGTCATTCAGTCGCTTTTCTTCTTCCGGGTTGGAAATAAATGCTGTTTCAATCAACACAGATGGAATATCCGGCGCTTTCAGGACGGCAAACCCCGCCTGCTCGACAGAAGCTTTATGCAGGGCATTGACACTGCCCAGGTTAGACAGCACCGACTTACCCAACTTCATGCTGTCATTTTGCGTGGCAGTTTGCGTCAGATCCATGAGCATTCGCGCAAGATGCGGGTCGGATACCGTAAAATTGACCCCACCCACCTTGTCGGCGTCATTCTCCTTCTGGGCCAGATATCTGGCCGCCGCACTGGACGCGCCCTTTTCCGACAAAACGAAGACGGAAGAGCCCCGTGCTTCCGGTTTGATCCATGCGTCGGCGTGAATCGAGACAAACAGATCGGCCTGTGCCTTACGGGCCTTCTGTACACGGGTTTGCAGGGGTACAAAGAAGTCACCATCACGCGTTAATGCTGCCCGCATCGATGGATCTGCCTCGATCCGCTGGCGAAGACGTCGCGCAATCGACAAGGTGACATTTTTCTCCATGGAGCCACGGGCACCAATCGCGCCCGGATCTTCGCCGCCATGCCCCGGGTCCAGCATGATGATCACCATCTTGCCGGCCTTCTTACCTGATCTAACCGGCTCATCGACACGTTTTTCTGCAAGTTTAGGGGGCTCAGGCTCGCTGACCACGGGCCGTTCAGGCTTATCCTGCAACGGTTTAGACTCCGGCTTGACGCTCTCCGCTGGCGCCACCGGTTTACTGGATGGTGCCTGCTTACCTGTCACCAGCTGCATCAACGGATCTTGTGGAACCAGAGGATAGATATCCATCACCAATCGGCCCTGATAATCACCCACCGGAGCCAGATTAAAAACTTGCGGCGCTACTTCGCCCTTGAGATCCATCACCAGACGCACAACACCCGGTTTGTAATTGGCGGCACGTAACTGCTTGATATACGGATCATTCGGACCGACTTTATCACCCAGACTTTTAAGCACACCATTGAGTTCGATACCCTCGATATCAACGACGAGGCGTTCAGGGTTTTTTACCATGGATTGCGTAAACTTGACCTGACCTTTGTGTTCAATGGTGACCCGGGTGTAGTCTTCGGCCGGCCAAACCCGAACGGCCACAATAGAAGATCCATTAGCCGCCAGGGCTGCAACCGGCGTCACCGACAGCAGCCATAATGAGCCCGCACCTTTCAGGAGCTGGCGCCGATGTACATCCGCCAACCGGTTAGTCACGCCATCTGCTCCAGGCAGCGCTGCCCTTGTGGCGATAGCGCTTCAATGGCGACTTCGCGGCCACCACGGTCTGATGCCGTCAATGTCACAGCCCAATCCGGCAATGGCAGATAACCCGTTGCGCAATCCGGCCATTCGACAAAACACACGCCGGGCACACTGAAATAGTCATCAAACCCCGCCTCGGTAAAAGCCGCGGGAGATTCCAGCCGATATAGGTCAAAGTGGTTCAATGATCGATCGGGCAGACTGTAGGTTTCAAGCAGCGGGTAGGTCGGGCTTTTCACCCGGCCGGTATAACCGAGACCACGCAAAACACCACGAACCAGCGTGGTTTTGCCAGCACCCAGATCGCCCACGAGATTGACATGAAAACAGGCCGAAGATGACGGCAACGCCCGGGCGATCAACGCGCCCAGACCCTCTGTCGCCTGCTCATCTACCAGCTCAAAACGTAAAACGGACATCGAAACCCCTGCAAAGTTTCGCTATGGTGCCCGAGCAGAGGGCCGATGGCTAGTAGTTACGTCAAATTCAGGGCGTCTCCACCCAACGTGCTGCAAAACGTCGGGCTAATGGTGCCAGATAATAGATCACCGGCACCGCAATTACGTAGGCAATCACGTAGGCACGCATCCAGCTCATAAAGAAGCCCTCAACCCAGCCGAGGTTGATGAGGGTAATAAAAAAAGTCATGACAAAAACCATCTTCGCCCCCATCACGAGCGAAAACACCAAATGGAAATACTTACGATGTAACTTGGGCATAAACAGGCTCAAAGACTCAAACGGCTTAGAAATAAACGCGACAGCAACCAGGGCATGCGGTAGCGGCGCCGAAATAGTGGTTTGCCACAGCCAACACACCCAGAAATATCAGCGTCCATATTAATGGACGCCGGTACCAACGGCGGAGATTCACCACAAAATGTTCATGCCTTGGGCAGCGCACGACGCAGCAGGCGGAAAAAAAGCCCGAAAGTCGCAATCTGCAGCACCAACAAAACAATCAGCGGAAACCACATCGTTGTCGCATCCACCACCTGCAGCGGCTGCAACGCACGGAAAACCACAAACATTCCGAGCACAAACAACCCGACTCCCGGACAAATCAAAGAAAAGCTCGCCGCCTGGGGTTGCTCTGTCACCAGATAATGCCAACCATGATTACGGTTCATGACGGCACGCCCTAACAGGTAGAAGAACACCTGAACAGACAGAAAAAGTAGCAATACAGCCGCTGGCAGCACATCCCCCACCGATGCACCCCATACGTGCTGTGCACTCATCAGTAAGCGAAACGCGGCAATACCGAGAATGGTGGAAATCGGAATCGCCATCCAGAGCGTACCGGAGGCTGCCGGCTTAACGCCATCGCGCATCATCTGCGGAAACTGCACCACAAAGTGCGCCGATGCAATAAATAGCGCAAAGACCATCAGGATCACGGCACCGGCAAAGCCAATGCCTGCAGTCACCTTATGATGGCTCATAGCCGCCGAAGCCGAAAAACCGACACTCAACATACCAAAGGTAAACGCGGGGAACATCCCGGCCAGACCAGTACCGGCATTATCGGTCTGCACCTGATACAACTCAGACAAATGATCCATCCACAGCAGCACGGCATCAACGGCAATCAGGAAGAAGGCAAGCAACGCACCCGGAAAGAGCATTTCCCGCAGATCCCACAAGCCCGGCACAAATACCAGGCCGACAATAAAGAGCACATTCACCAGCATAGCCAGCACCAATGGACGAACCATCCATTGCAGCCCCATGTGAGATTGCCAGAAATCGGTGAAGCGCGGCGACTTCTTGAAGGCTGCCAACCCTTTCAACATCCAGACCACCAACCAGATATGTAGCAACGCCATGATGCCGATACCCGCCTGCAACGCCCGAACCACGAACCAACCTACATCACTGGCTGCCGCATGTGCCTGAAGCGACTCGAACGTCGGTACCGGCAACCCGGGATGCGCGGTCATAAAAAGCAGCCAGATAAACAAACTGACGGTTAAACCACCCGCCCCCAGTGTCGCCAGCCCATGTAAGGGAACAAATTCAGCGTCTGCCGTTTTTTGATGCTTCATGCTAGATTCACCTCCGGCCGAGTGGCCTGTTGACCGAGAACAGCGTCCCAAGAACCGTTTCTTTAGGATTGTTTATATTATATACAGTCGTATATCGTTATCCAAGAGCTCACCATGACCACGCGTAAGATTGATCGACCACTCATTAACCAGACAGCCAGCGAAGCCCGCCTTTCAGCGCGCGGGCGCAAGAATGCCAACTTTCATCCCACCGACAGCTTCCCGGCCCATCGCCTGATGAATGCCATGCAGCCCGGTTCCTACGTGCGTCCACATCGTCATCTGGATGCCAACAAGGATGAGACCATCATCGCGCTACAAGGCCGTTTCGGTTATCTCAGCTTTGATGCAGAGGGGCAAATCATTGAAGCCATTGAACTGAAACCCTGCGGCGACACGCTGGGCATTGATATTCCACATGGCACGACCCACACGATTCTGGCGCTGGAAGCTGATAGCGTCTTCTTCGAAGCCAAGGCCGGCCCGTTCCTTCCACTGACAGCCGATGAAATTGCGGCGTGGTCACCGGAAGAAGGCAGCGACGCCGCTACCGCCCTCTGGAACAGCTGGCGTGCCCGCTTTGCCTGAGTCTTTACCGGCAGCGCAGCAAATTCGCGCCTTTATTACCCAGACGGCCCAGAGCTTGGGCTTTACCGACATTCGCATCGGCAACGTGCACATCGGCGCTAAATCGCAGACGAAACTACAAGAATGGCTGGCTGCCGGCATGCACGGCAGCATGGATTACATGGCACGCCACGCTGACCTGAGACAGAAACCGGATCAACTCGTTCCCGGTGCCCTGACAGTGATTAGCGTACGCCTACCCTACTGGCCGGAAACGGCCCAGGATGCGCAAGCGCAGCTGAACGATCCTCATGCAGCCTATATCTCACGCTATGCCCTCGGGCGCGACTACCACAAGGTTATCCGGTCGCGTCTGCAGAAACTGGCCGATACCATCACCGATCAGTATGGTCCGTTCGAATACCGCGCCTTCACCGATTCTGCCCCCGTCATGGAGGTGGCACTGGCCGACCAGGCTGGCTTGGGCTGGGAAGGAAAACATACCCTTTCGCTCAGCCGCAGCGGCTCTTGGTATTTTCTCGGCGAGCTCTTTACGAATCTGCCGCTACCGATCGACCCGCCCATCGAAAGCCATTGTGGTGACTGTCAACGCTGTCTGGATGCCTGCCCGACACAAGCCATCACCCAACCCTACCAGGTCGACGCCCGCCGTTGCATCAGTTACCTGACGATTGAACACGACGGCGAGATTCCCTTGGAATTCCGCAAAGCACTTGGCAACCGGATCTACGGCTGTGATGATTGCCAAATTGTCTGCCCGTGGAACCGATTTGCCTCACCTGGCGACCCTGTCTTTACGCCGCGCAATGATCTTGATCAGGCGAAACTACTAACGCTTTTTGCATGGACGGAAGAAGAGTTCCTGAGCCGATTTGAAGGGAGCCCGATTCGGCGCATCGGTTACGAACGCTGGCAACGCAACCTGAGTGTTGCTTTAGGTAACGCCCCTCGTCATCCAGAAATCATTTCGGCGCTGACCCATAAAAAAACCCACGCGAGTGCGCTCGTAAAAACGCACATCGAGTGGGCCCTGGCGCAGCAGACTGCGCCGCTCTAGCAAGGCTTACTTGCAGTCAGTCTTGCAACCTGTGCCACAGCCGGTACCACAAGAACCACCACCGGTTTTGCAACCGAAGATGCTGTATGCCGGGCAATAGCGAATCAGACCCGTCAGCAGCGGCACCACGCCGATATAACCCCAGGCACCCACGGTACCCGTCGCGGCCAGCGCAATCAGCACCAGACCAACCACGATACGAAGAACGCGATCCAAACCGCCTACATTCTGTGTCATTGACTTACTCCTGTTAAATTCATGCGGTATTTATACACCGAATCGAATATTATATATAATTGTAAATCTTTGCAATCGAACACCACCCTAGGAGTTTGCCATGTCCGGAAAATCTTTCAAAACCGTCACCCAGGATCTCAGCAAAGGGCTGGCTCAGTTCCGCGCTGAGGTGCCAGACGTACAGGCCGGCTTTAGCGCCCTGCATCAGGCCAGCATGAAAGCCGGTGCTCTGGATGCCCTGACCAAAGAGCTGATCGCCCTGGCAATTGGCGTCGCCGCTCGTTGTGATGGCTGTATTGGCTTCCACGTCCAGGCCTTGATCAAGCTGGGCGTCACCAAAGAGCAACTGGCCGAGATGCTGGGGGTTGCTGTGATGATGGGCGGCGGCCCGTCGCTCATGTATGCCGGTGAAACGATGCGTGCCTTCGAAGAGTTCAGCGCCAAATAGTTCGGCTTAAATCTTCTTACGCCAAATTGCCGCAAAGAAGCCATCCGTACCATGGCGATGCGGCAACAACTGCAGGCCCGGCAAATCTGTCGGGCCTTTTAGTTGGGCATCAGCCGGCAATTCAATACCGACTGCCGCCAGATGTGCCACAGGATCAACCACCTCAAATTGTGGATGTGCCTCACTGAAAGCCTGCTGGATGCACGTATTCTCCTGGGCCAGTAAACTACAGGTGGCATACACCAACGTGCCACCGGGCCGCACCAGCGGTGCCGCCGCCTCCAGGATCTTGCGTTGAATATCAGCTAGCTCGGCGATTTGAGCCTCAGTCTGGCGCCATTTCAGATCCGGGTTACGACGTAACGTACCGGTACCGGAACAGGGGGCATCGACGAGCACTCGGTCAAATTTACCCGCCAGACGCTGAATCCGGTCATCGCGCTCGTGCGCCAGACGAATCGTCTGCACATTAGACAACCCGGCTCGAGCCACACGAGGCCCGAGCTTGGATAGACGCTTCTCGGAAATATCGGCCGCATAAAGACGACCGGTGTTCTTCATCAAAGCCCCCATCAGCAGCGTCTTACCACCGGCCCCCGCGCAGAAATCAAGAACCATCTCACCGCGCTTGGGTGACACAAGTGCCGCCAGTATTTGACTACCTTCGTCCTGCACTTCCATATCGCCTTTTACAAAGGCCGGATGTCGCTGAATGGCTGGCTTGCCTTCCAGACGCATACCCCATGGGGAATACGGTGTTTCTTTGGCCACAATACCGTGCTTTTCCAGCTGTGCCAGAATTTCCGGGCGACGGGCATGCAACGGATTAATACGCAGATCTAACGGCGCTGGCAACAACAGTGAACGCGCCAGCGCATCGGCTTCTTCCGGTGCCATGCCGGATAGCGCCTGCTCCAGCCAGTCCGGCCACTCATGGCGAACGGCCGCATCACCCTTGACCTGACCAGCAGCCTTGAGGCGGCCAAACCACTCGGTATCCTCACCTTTGATCAGGTGTTCGATTTCTCGCAGATTGCGGCCTTGCAAACGCACCAGTGCTGCCAGAACCAAATACCGCGCCTCATTGGGCGAAGGCGGCTCGGAACGGCTAACGACGTCTCGCAGACTGCGCAAGTGGCGCAACACGGCATAGATCAGTTCTGCGATTCGGCCACGGTCTGCATGACCCATCTCGCGATGCGCCTTGAAATAGTTGGACAACACACCATCTGCCGGTCGCTCGAATTTCAGCACTTCCGCCATCAGGCTAATCGCTTGCGCCACAAACGGGCGAGGTAACGCAAGTTCAGCAGCACTCTTTGGTTCTGTGCTGCCTGCAGACTGTGCCGGTCGCTTGACGGCATGACGTTTCTGAGGCGAAGCCTGTTTTTTCTTGTTCATACTAATCTCTCAGCCCAAACGAGGGGCAATCATTCCAACATCGTCCGAAAGCGCATCAGCCAGCACAACCTGTTGTCCCGTAATACGAAGACGGCCTTCGGCAAACCAGCGAATCGCCGCCGGATACACTTGGTGCTCCGCTGTCAGCACCCGTGCTGCCAGCGTGCTCGCCGTATCATCGGCGAGCACCGGCACAGCAGCCTGGGCGATCATCGGCCCGTGGTCCAGCTCAGCCGTCACAAAATGTACGGTACAACCATGAATACGCACACCGGCATCCAACGCACGCTGATGCGTGTGTAAGCCCGTAAAAGATGGCAGCAGGGATGGGTGGATATTGATCATGCGCCCTGCGTAGTGATTCACAAAAGCGGGCGTCAGAATACGCATAAAGCCAGCCAACACCACGAGATCGGGCGCATACGCGTCCACGGCCACCTGTAGGGCCGCATCGTAGCTGTCACGGTCCGAGTAATTGGCACTGGGCACCACACTCACCGGCACCCCTGCATTGCGTGCCAACTGCAGACCAGGCGCATCGGCTTTATTGGCAACCACACCTGCGATCATCGCCGGATATTCAGCCGCCTGCGCCGCTTTTAAGATCGCCGCCAGATTGCTGCCGCGTCCGGAGAGCAGCACCACGCATCGGGTTTTTGCAACAGTCATACGTCAGTTGCCTACCTTCCCATCGTTTTTTCCAGCGGCACGCGCCTTCAGGTAGGCAATGATGCCCGGCAGAATCGACAAGAAGATAATCAGCACAATGACCGCTGTCAGGTTGTTTTTGACGAAGGGGATATTTCCGAACAGATACCCAGCAACCGTCAGCGAGACAACCCAAAGCACGCCACCAGACACGTTATAGGTCAGAAAACGCTTGGCCTGCATACCACTGAAACCCGCCACAAATGGTGCCATGGTGCGCACGATTGGTAGGAAGCGGGCAATCACAATCGTTTTAGGACCGTGCTTTTCAAAAAAATCCTGGGTGTATTTGAGCTTTTCGGCACTAATCAGGCGGGTGCGCGTCATCAGGGCCTCCCCGAACCAGCGGCCGATCGAATAGTTGACGGCGTCCCCCAGAATGGCGGCAATCACCAGCAGAACCATTAACAGCGGCAAACTCATGCCTTCTGTCACGCACAGGGCACCCGCTACGAACAGCAGCGAATCACCCGGTAGAAAAGGGGCAACAACCACACCGGTCTCGGTAAAAATGATGGCAAACAGCAAGGCATAGACCCAATCACCGTATTGCTGCACAAAAAACAGCAGGTGTTTGTCCAGATGCAGAACAAGGTCAGTCAACGAACCAAGCCATTCCATAACGGGTGCCAATCTTTAAATCAGTGAGGAAGGCCGACATTTTAGCCGATCCCACTATAATCCCGCTGATGAACCACCATGCTTCGCCCGACATCCAACCTGTCATTCGTGCCCTGCCTGATCACCTGATCAGCCAGATCGCCGCTGGCGAGGTCGTCGAACGCCCGGCCTCTGTGCTCAAAGAGCTCCTGGAAAATGCCATCGATGCCGGCAGCACGCGTATCCGGATTGATCTGGAAGAAGGCGGCATGCGCCTGATCCGCATTACCGACAACGGCTGTGGCATCGAACAAGGCCAGCTGGGTCTGGCGCTCACCCGCCATGCCACCTCCAAGATCCAATCACTGGATGATCTGGAACGCGTGGCCACCATGGGGTTTCGGGGTGAGGCACTTGCCGCCATTGCCAGCGTCTCGCGACTAACACTCACCAGTGCGGCCCGTAACAGCAGCCATGCCTGGCGCATCACAGGCGATGGCGAACTCACGCCCGACTCACTACCCACCGGCACCGTCGTCGAAATGCGGGATCTGTATTTCAACACCCCCGCCCGCCGCAAGTTCCTGAAAAGCGCCGCCACTGAACAGGCGCACTGCATGGAAACCATCCGCCGTCAGGCGCTGGCGCACCCGGACATCAACTTCACGATAAGCCGTGACGGCAAGGCCTCTCATACCTGGCCGGCTGACAGTGCCGAAGGCCGCGTCCGTCAGGTTCTGGGGGACGACTTTCTCAAAGCCTGTCGCCCAGTGGACCAGGGTAACGACCTGCTCCAGCTCAACGGCTGGGCCATGATTCCCACCGCCATCCTCTCGGAGCGTGAAGCACAGCACACCTTCGTTAATGGCCGTTATGTACGTGACAAAGTCATTCAACACGCCATTCGAGAAGCCTATCGTGACCAGCTGCACGGTAGCCGACAACCGGGCTGCTGCCTGTTCCTGAACATCGACCCAACACTGGTAGACGTGAACGTCCACCCCGCCAAAACCGAAGTGCGTTTCCGCGATAGCCGCGCTGTGCATCAATTCATCTACCATGCCCTCAAGCAGGTATTAGCGACCAGCAC
>JACCDN010213115.1_pt1 | contig 17713 bp, 21 predicted proteins | sample 7441691 | NCBI WGS metagenome assembly JACCDN01 (sample SAMN15323439, study PRJNA562643) | freshwater metagenome | isolation source: river surface water | place: USA:Blue River Watershed | collected 2017-08-16
CTTTTCCTCCACCCCTGGTTCGAGGATCTGATGCGCCTGCACTGGTGCGACGAGCACGGCAGTGTGCCGATCGACCTGGGGCTTTACCGCCAGATCATGGATCTGTACGAGGAGTTCAAGGGCCAGAAGCTTCTGCCGGACCACTTCCGCCCTCTGCTGAATGGCGATGAGATCATGGCCTTGCTCAAAACAGGCCCCGGCCCTCAAATCAAAACTCTCTTGGACTCCCTTCGCCATGCCCAAATGGAGGGGGAGGTGAAAAGCAGGGAAGAGGCGGAGGCTTTTGTCCGCTCTCAGGCGGACCCGACCTAGTCGGCAGCGTCGCCTGAATACCCTATTCCCAGTATCTCTGCTCTCACATAGCTGTCCAGTTCCCTGGCCAAAAGGTCGCCCAGCCCCTCCGTTTTCCGGATTTTTCCCAAAAGCTCATGAATCTCTTCGGATGCGGGATGGCTTTCCCTGGTCCAGCTTTCGATCTCGCCTAGCGCGGATAGGAACAGGGGCTTTTGGTCGGAACGGAGGACAAAAAACTCCCTTCCTGCGACAGGGGCATAAACTTGAAAAACAGTTCGAACATCGGTCTCTTCCAGGCATTCGCGCAGTCTTCCGATCTGGCTAGGATGGTTTATGGCTTGATAAAGAAATTCAGGGTCCGAAAGATGGAGCACAATGCTCTTTAGCGAATTCCATCTTTCCAATTCCTTGCGCCTCTCATCTGCCTTTTCCCAACCAGACTTTTCGGATAGCTGCAATAATTCATCCTCAGCCTCCTGATCCAGCTCCTCATCTTTTGCAAATACAAACCTGCCTCCTTTGGGTACCCACATCTCTTTTGCGGCTATTCCTTTCTGGCAAAAAATTCTCAAGTAATTTGGATCCTCTCCATCATTAATCTTCACTTTTTTTATCATTATTTCCGTCAGAGTCTTGCGAGCTTCATATTCGCAGGCCAAGAAAACCTCTTCGGAGCCTAAAATGTATTGTATGGTCCCTTTCAGCTCTTCATCGCCCCTTATCTCATATACCCTCTTCTTCCTTCCTCTTTTTGTGTTGAGCAGCACTTCCGCTGTCCGCTCAACGGCTTCACGGATTTTAGCCTCCATCTGGTCTTTGAGTTCAGGGGGAAGCTCCAGCGCTCTGGGCGGGAAGCTTATTGTAATTGTAAAATTTGGCTGGGGAATGTGGATGGTTCCTGCCTCGGTATCCAACTTGCTCAACCCTTCTTTTGGCTTCATGAGCACGGTGATTTCGCCGGCGAGAGGACTCAAGGAAAGCACTTTTTTGCTCTCGATGGCATCTCCAAAAATTTCTTTGGCAGCTTCGTAGGCGCATTGCAGGGCCATTTCTTGCAATTCAGACTCCTCTTTCACCTCAGCCTGCTGCCCAATCAGTTCGGAAGCTCGTCGCCCCATTCTTTCGATCGCCTGGCGCAATCTACCTTCTCTTTCCGTTGCCTCTTGTCCTGCAGCGTTCAAATCGAGAGTCACGCAAATGTCATTCTCGTAAGCATCGTCTGCGGGACGCCGCACCAAAATTTTTTTAGGCCAAAGACTCTCAGAGGCATCAATCTCTACCCTGAGGGAGCTTGCACTTACACCTAAAAGCGGAGCCATCCTCTCTCGGGTTGCTGTCAAAAGAAGGTCAACTCTTCCTAAAATAGCATCCGGTCTCATTCCTGCCAGATCAATGGCAAGCTCTCGAAGGCCTTCATCAAATTTTTCTTGGGTCATGAGCTTATTTTTTGGAGGGTATCGATGGTTTATTATATCATGAAAAATTTATTTTAACAAATGTTCTGGCCTTCAGGTCGAAAATGCCAGCTCGAGCCACACAAGACTCTTCGGCAGGACATTAAAAACCCCCTCCTCGCCTTGCGACGGGTTGGGGTTTATTGCGGGTGGTGCAATGGTCCATCTGGCGTTTAGCCGGTAAATGCAACCGAAAAGGTGACTTCGGAGTTTTCTTCGGCCCCCTCGATCACGAATCGCCATCCCGTGATCTTGGCTTCTGTGCAAGAGCGCACCGAAGAGTCTCCGACCGTATCTTCGTCGATTTTGACTTCCGTTACCCGACCAGACGGGCTGAGCGTAATCGTGTAGGTCAACTTGCCCCTTAGTTTGGGGTTGGAGCGCAGGGCCTTCTCGTAGCAAGCCTCGAGGCCTGGCATGCGACGCCGAATCGTAGCCGACACTGAAGCTTTGTCGGCATCGCCGATGACGTTGCTGGTTGTGCTTGAAATCTTGCCTTGACTCTCAACTTTTGGCGCAACTTTGACTTCAGTGGAATGATTGTCATCAACCTTTGCAAGCTTGCTTCGGAGCTCCTTCAGCTCCGCTTCGGCTGCATGGAGTTTCTCTTCGGTTTTCTCGAGCTTTTCATCTGTTGTTTGGGGATTTCCTCGGCAATCTTTGATGAAGAGCACTGCTCCTATCAGCAGGATCGCAAGAGTGCCCGCTCCTGCCACCTCCCAAAGTATCGTTCCTCCGTTTGACTTTTTGCTCATTTCTGCTCCTTCTCCCCTGCGGCCTGTTTTTCACCCGCAGATTCGTTGCTTGCCAACGACACAGCGCCAGCGTTGTGCTGGCTCTCGTCGCGGACAAGCCTGGAACCTGCGGCCGGAGGTTTGAAGGAGCAGAGCTCATTTTGCCTGACAAGCCAATTTTAGTCAATTCAAGGCTCAGGGGCTCGTTTCGGCCGTCCAAACCCTGTTTTTCATGGGGTCCTGTTCGTGGCTCTTGGCAAAAAGCGACGATTCGTGCCCTGTTGACTTCTTTGCGCGGAGCGGCGATAATCAGGCTCCTCCATCTTGGAGGAGCCCCGACCCTCCGCCGTTTCGGCGAAAGGAAAAATCGGCGGCTTTGCTCATTAACAACGCTACGGCGTGAAACAAGGAGACATTCCGTGTTACGAAAGACAGTTCTCACCTCCATCCTTTCCATTTTCACCAGCTTCTTCACCGCTTGCGGTGAGGAAGGTGATAACAGCACTTCGATGGCTGATTCGGCAGAAACCGATACGGGCGAGACCGGAGAAGATCCGAATCTCGACTCGGACGGCGACGGCTTGACCAACGCCCAAGAAGCCGAAGGCGGAACCGATCCCAACAAGGCGGACACGGACGATGACGGACTCACCGACGGTGAGGAGGTCAAACTCGGCACCGATCCGCTCCTCCAGGACACCGACGGCGACAGCCTCACGGACGGAGAAGAAGTCGGCGAGTGGGGTACCGACCCTCTCCTGGAAGATACCGACAGCGACGAATACTGGGATAGTTGGGAGATCATCGAAGACACCAATCCGCTCGATTCCAGCAGTCGCATCTACTTCGGCAACTGGCCCTACAACCCGGACAAGGACTCGCTCGACCAAGGAGACTGGAGCAATACCAGCACGGCTGTGGACTCGCGCTTTCCTCGGTTCACGTTTCTTGACCAGTACGGTGAGGCGGTCGACAACTACGACTTTGCCAATCGGCTGAACGGCGATGGTCAACTCACGTGGCAGCTCATCGACGTGTCTACGCAGTGGTGTCCCCCTTGTCACAATGTGGCTTCGTGGATCGCCGGTGTCGACGACAACGCTACCGATGATTTCGAGTCTTTCTATCCCACGGTTCGGGAGAAGGTTCAGGGCAAGAAAATCTGGTGGATGACGTTCATCGTCCAGGACATCGATGGGGGTCCGCCAACCTCGGAAGACGCCATCGTCTGGGACCAGATGCACGCCAATCCTCTCGTGCCCATCCTGGTCGACCTCGATCAGCGAGTAGTCAACGGCTTCGGTGCAGGTTCGTTCCCGCACTTCTTCCTGCTGAAGCCGGATAAGACCATCGGCTTCTTCCCCGCCAACCAATCGGGTCTGGGCCCCTACCCTGCTGTGGGGATGGTGGACCAGTTCCTGGAGGACAAGAAGCCCTTGGACATCTTGCTGAGCGACCCCCAGAGCCTCGAGACCGGCTTCGAATTTGCCCTCCCCACCACCGGGTGCAGCAAGTGGGCCTGTGCCTCCCTACCGGTCGTGGCCAACTGAGATAGCGGCCTTGATCCACCCAGGAGATGCGATTCGGCAGCTCCGACTCTGGCTCCAGCCGTAGCCTTTGCCCTCCGCCCACCGACGCTCTGTTCGAGCTTCGGTGGGCGGGCTTCATTAAACAGGTCTTTTTTTTGCGTATACGGCTTTTGGGAAAAGGATTAATTGCCAAAAAATGCGGCAGAGACCCGTTTGGGAAAAAAGAAAGCCGACTTCCGCTTTGGATTTTTTGGAGCTTAAAAAACCTCAGCCTGGTCTGCTTTTCGCAGGCTGAGGAGGGCGCGGCTTTACAGGCCACGGGTTGAAGCCGAAGGCAAGAGACCGCAGTCGCCATCTTTTCCTTATGGCTGTGCAGGGCTTCGCTGGAGCATCTGAGCCGCGGTGGTGCGGTAGCTCCGTCGAAACTCAAGGATCAAGGCTACAAGCAAGGCCGCCAACAGGAGTACTGTGGTGGCCTGCCAGGCATCGATGTGACGATGGTCCGAGGCGGCAACCCGCCCCATCTCCATCCGCGTCGCTTGCGAGGTCCAGAAAAGAATCCAGGAAACTGCTGATAGGACCAACAGTGCCATCAGGCAAATGGTCACTCCTCGCCTCATCGATCGCAGCGAAATGATTAGGATCTCTTTGGTTTGTTGCATTCTTTTTCTCCCGCACTCACATTAGCATGGCATGTCCGGAAGGTCGATTCTCTTTGGGTTGATTTCCTCTCCAAAATTCTTTATAATGGGGAGATACTTAAGCCTCGCCCATGGTGACCCAAGACTATACCCTTGCCCAGTTCGCCGATCTGCTCCGGACCGAGAACCAGCGGGGGATCATCAATGGGCCCGATCTTTTTGCCGTCCTGCTCAGCAAGGGAATTCCCAAGATCATTCGGGACGTGCGCGGAGCCGTGCGCATGAATGTGGAGCGCAGCGCGCAAGGGGTCCGGGTGACCCGCTACGCCACTCCTGTGGCCCAGGCCTCGCGCCGCGTCATTCGTTAGCTTTTCCCGTCAGCCCCGGTTCCGCCGCGGCTTTTTGATTTTGGCTTGCTTTTTTCTTTATAATGTATAGAATAAAGCCTGTTTCCCAAGCATTCTTAGCCCATGAAGCCGAAGCGCATCAAAGCCCTGGAGTTCCATGTTCGGTCCGGCGACTATTTTGTCACGGCCGCCACCTTGCTGAGCCTGGTCTCCCACGAACTGGCCCGCCACGGCCTCTTCCAAGGAGGCTTGAATTCCGAAATCCAGGAATGCCTTGCGGAAATGGAAGAAGATTTCCTGTTCCTTCAGCGCCACTTCACGCTCCAGAGAACCACCCTCTTTTGCCCTCCACTTCTTCTTCCCCGATCCCCTTCCTCCAAAGGGAGATATGTTCCTTTGCCCGAATGATTTTCGGGCACAAATGCTTTGACATTTGCTAGGCGTGTTATAGAATGAAAAGGAATCTCTTATCTTCCCGCGATCCGGAACCCCGACGCTGAACAAAAACACAAGAGAGCAAGCCCATGAAGCCAAAAAACCTTTCCCCAGGCCATTCCACGATTGCCTTGACTCTCCTTTCCGCGAAGGGGGAGGGGCTTTGCTTTTTGGGCGGAAGATTGCTGCGTGTTTTTCCCGGCGTTGGCCCCGACTCCGATCGCGGCTAACCACCCCGACCTATGAATCCTTGGTTGATTTTCGCGCTACTTTTCGCCTTAGGCTTCCTTGCCGGAGGGGCGGGCGCCTACGCCTATTTCCGCAGCGCCGGGAAAAGGCATTTCCGGCAAATGGAACAGGAGAGCGAGCAGCGGATGGCTGCCGCCAAAAAAAGAACCGATGAGGTGGAGCATCAGATGCGCATGGCGGAGACCCGCCTGAAGGAAAGGGAATTGGAGGCCAAAAACAAGGCCCTGGAGATCATTCAGGAGGCCAAGAAGGAGGAGCAGGCCATGCGCCGCCAGCTGGAGAAGCACGAGGAACGCCTGATCTCCAAGGAAGACGTCTTGGACAAGAAGACCTCCCAGCTTGACCAGGCCCAGTCCCAGCTCAAGCAGAAGGAGGAGAAGCTACGCCAGGAGGAGGAGAAAGTGGAGGCCCTTCACGCCAAGCAGGAAGAGCAGCTTTTGCAGATCGCTCAGCTGAGCAAGGAGGAGGCCCGCAAAAAGCTTTTGGACAGCGTGGAGACGCAGTACAAGGGCGAGATTCTGGAGCATTACAAGAATGCCGCCAAGCTGGCCAAGGATGAGGTGGACAAGGAGGCTCGCGAGATCATTGTCCGGGCGATCCAGAAGATCGCTTCCAATGTCACCTCCGAATCGACGCAAACCCTGGTGGAGCTGCCCAGCGACGACATCAAGGGGCGCATCATCGGCAAGGAAGGAAGGAACATCAATGCCTTCGAGCATCTGACGGGCGTGGATGTGATTGTGGACGACACCCCTGGCGCCATCACGGTCTCCGGCTTCGATCTGGTGCGGCGCTATGTGGCCAAGGTGGCCTTGCAGAAGCTTATTGAGGACGGGCGCATCCACCCGGCCCGGATCGAATCCATTGTGGAGGAGACCAAGGAGCAGGTGGGCCAGATGATGAAGGAGTTCGGCGAGAAGGCCGTCTTCGAAATGGGCCTCACCGGCATCCATCCCGATCTGGTGCGCATCATCGGGCGCCTGCGCTTCCGCACCAGCTACGGCCAGAACGTCCTCAAGCACAGCATGGAAGTCGGCTTCCTGGCCGAGCAGATCGCCAACCTGGTGGGGGCCAATGCCTATGTGGCCAAAGCCGCCGGCTTCCTGCACGACATCGGCAAGGCCGTGGACCATGAGGTGGAAGGCAGCCACGCCGTGATCAGCGGAGACATTCTGCGCAAGTACAATCTGCCTCAAGAGATCGTGCATGCCGCCGAAGCCCACCATGAGGACGTCCCCCTGCTGACCACGGAGGCTTTCATCGTGCAGGCGGCCGACGCCATCTCCGGCTCCCGCCCGGGGGCCCGCAGGGAAACAACGGAGACCTACATCCGTCGCCTCAAGGATCTGGAGGCCATCGGCCTTTCTTTCGAAGGCGTGGAGAAATCCTATGCGATCCAGGCCGGCCGCGAGGTCCGCATCTTCGTCCGGCCCGAGGTGATAGACGATCTGGGCGCCGTGAAGCTTTCCCATGCCATCGCCCGGAAGATCGAAAAGGAAATGGCCTATCCCGGCACCATCAAGGTGCAGGTGATCCGCGAAACGCGCTCGGTGGATTTGGCGAAATAGACATCAGATCCATACAAAAAACCCGCCCTTCGACATGCTGGGCGGGTTTTTCTGTCTGACGGAAAAGGACCTACAGATGCTTTTGCACTTCCTGCAGGGCTTCGATGAAGACCGCCACATCCCCTCCATCCATCATGATGGTGCTCTTTTGGCCTCCTCGGCTCTTTTCGCTGATCTTCAAGAACGGTCCGTTGTGGCTCTTTCTCAGGTCCACATAGAAGGTGCGCAGCTTCGCCTCGATCTTCTTGGAAAAAATCTCCTCGGCGTATTTGGCTCCTTGGCCCGCATTGGAAGAGCCGTTGGCTTGGGGTTGGCTTGGGACGGAACCGGTCAGGTCATTTCCTCCGAAGTCGTCGAAAGAAAAATCATCCATAATAAATTGATATTAGAAAATACTGCGGGGAGTATATCGCAGAACGTCGGCCCCATTCAATGGTATTATCGGCTATGCTTTAAGCAGTAGGCCTTAAGCGGTCGGCAGTCTGCCTAACGCCGAATGAACTCCTAACGCTCCTACTCCTCATAAAACTCCTAACGCTCCTAAAAAAGTAGCCCCAATAATCCCCAACCTCTCAACTCTCGCAATCATCTCAACACTCCCCATAATCCCGAACAAAATGATCCACATCGACGCCTCGCGCTACAGCATCACGGAAAAGAGAACAGGTGTCGAAAATTACTCCTATTTTCTGATCAATGAGCTGGCCAGGCGGCATCCGGAACAAATCACTTTGGTCTCGCCTCGTAGGATCGACCTCCCCCTTCCCCAGATCGTCCTTCCTTCCCCCCGGCTGTGGACGCACGCGCGGCTGAGCGCGCATGTGCTGGCTCGGCGGCTGCCCAATCTGTTCGTGCCATCACATGTGCTGCCGCTGGTCTGCCCCAAAAAATCGGCGATCACGATTCACGATGTCGCCTTCCGGCGCTTTCCGGAAAGCTACAGCATTTCCTCGCGCAGCTATCTGGATTGGGCGGCTCGCTTCGCGGCCAAGAAGGCTGCGGTGATTCTGGTGCCGTCCCAGGCCACCCAAGCCGATCTTATGGAGTTCTACAATATCCCGGAGGCCCGAATCCATGTGACGCCGCTGGGAGTCGTCCCGCTGCGGAAGCCGCCAGAGGAGGAAAGCCGAAAGATCCTTGGAAAGTGGAGTCTGGCCGCCGGAAATTACTTCCTGTATATCGGCCGCCTGGAGCATAAGAAGAACACCGACACTCTGCTGAAGGCCTTCGCCCGCTTCAGCCAAAGGCATCCGGGAATCCCTTTGGTTTTGGGCGGGTTTCCTGGCCATGGCGGAGAGGGGATTCTGGCCCACGCGCCGGAGGCCGCCAAAAAAAGCCTCATCCTCACAGGCTACCTGGCCGGGCCAGAGAAGGAGGCTCTGCTGGCCCACGCTTTGGCCTTTGTCTTCCCTTCGCGCTACGAGGGCTTCGGCCTGCCGATCCTGGAGGCGATGCAGCATGGCTTGCCCATCATCGCTTCCGATATTCCCAGTTCCAGGGAGATTTTGGGCGATCACGGCTTCTTTTTTGAAACCGAAAGCGCAGACCAGCTGGCGGAGAGGATGGAGGAGTTGCTCAGGAATCCAGAAAAAGCCCGTGTTTCAATCCAAGCCTATCCAGAAATTCTGCGCAACTACAGCTGGGAAAAATGCGCAGACAAAACTTGGGACGCTCTCCAGCAAATGTGCTAATGACAGTTCTAGCGGAAGAGGTTTTTGAAACACTAAAGGTTGCCAATATTTTAAAAAGGTCTAAATTAAAAACCTTCCTGATTTTTAAAAAGAGGGTGCGAGACAGACTTTGTTTTCTGAAATAGTGATGAGCTCTGCCTAAGCAGTGGTGAATCACTTCATCCGAGAACAAACCCTGTCTGCAAAAGGAGCGACAAGATGGAGAAAATGAAATGGACTCTTCAGGAATTGGAGGATTTTTGGGCAACCAAAGGCGAAGGCGAAGGCTACCGAGTCTGGATCGAGCGAGGTTGTTGCAATACTCACATCGGCGCCTCTCTCATGGGGTTGGCTCTGGATGGTGAGGTGGACGCCGTTCATCTAATGGTCCGTCATCTGAGCTCGGATGATCGAGATCGTTATGTGCGGCTGATGGCAGTCACGTCGCTGTACTTGTTGGATTGGCGGGCAGCTCTGCCTCACCTGCGTCTACGGTTGGGAAAAAAGAACGGGCGACTGATCGAACAAGATCCTGAGACCCGAATCGTCATCATCACGATCGTGGGCAAGTGGGGTACCGAGGAAGAGGCAGCTCGTGCCCGAAATCTGCTTAGCAGCAAAGATCCTCATCAAAAGTTTTTGGCTCAAGAAGCCAAAAGCAAACTCGATGCTCTGGAATTAAAGCCCAGCAAGCAGGGGAAGCCCAGCGGCGATTAGGAGGCAGGTCCGCAAAAGCGGAAAAAAGCAGCAAGATCCTACAAGGGTCAAGCTGCTTTTTAAACATCTATTCCCAATCCCAATTTTTGGAGGCATGCTCGCCGGCCTCTTTGGCGATCGTCAGCTTCACCTTGCTCACCGGCACGTCCTTGCCCACCACCTTGATCACGATCATGGTGATGTCGTCGGCCTGCACGTAATCGCCCACGAAGTCCGAAAAATCCTTCGTCAGGTGATCGAAGATTCCTTCCGCCGTGGGGCGGTAGCCGTGCTTCTCCAGCGATTTGGCCAGGGAATCCAGCCCGTACATGGTCCCCGTCTCGCTGCGGGCTTCGGTGATTCCGTCGCTGTACAGCGCAATAACATCGCCCACTTCTATGGGGATCTCGATCTCTCGGGCAATCTTGCTGGTGTCCGCGATCATGCCCAGGGCAATGCCGCCCGAGATGATGCGGTCCACGCTTTCGCTTTTGGCCCGGTACACCAGAATGTGCTCGTGCCCGGCCCCGGTGTAGTGCATTTTTTGGCTCGCCTTGTCCCAGCGCAGCATCACTGCTGTCATGAAGAGCCGGTTGTTGATGCGCGGGGCCAGAATCTTGTTCGTGCTCACCATCAGGTCCTTGCTGCTGGTCACGCCTTGCAGGGCCAAGGTGCTCACCAGGGTGTCCACCATCATCATGATCAGCCCGGCGGGGACGCCATGCCCGGTCACATCGCCGATGTAGATGAAGAGCTGGCTCCCGTCTACCGAAGGCACGAAATCGAAGTTGTCCCCGCCCACTTCGGCGGCGGAACGGGTTTTGGCCACAATGTCCAGCCCGGGAGCCTCCGGGGCCTCCTTGGGCAGCACGTCCTTTTGGATCTGCGCCGCAATGTCCAGTTCGGAGGACATGCGCCGCCCCTCCTTGATGTCGGCCGAGATTTTCTCCAAATCGCGGGTGATCTCGTTGAAGAAATGGGTGATCACTCCCACCTCGTCGATCGTGCTGGGCTCCACCCGCTGGTATTGCTGGCCGGTGAGCAGGAAGTGGATCTGCCGGGTCACGCGGCGAAGCGGCCGGTTCACGTTCCACAGGAAGGCCATCAGCATCAGCGCCAGCAGCGCCCCGGCGCCCAACAGCGCATGGGGCCATTCCGGCGCGGCCCAGCCCTCCTTTTGGCTCAGCCAATAGACGGCCGCCAAGCCTCCCGCCAGCAGCAGGAAGAGAGAAATCGCTTTGCCGGCGACGCTTTTTCGAACCAGTCTCATGAGCTACAGGTTTAATTCAAAAATCTTGTCCAGCCCCACCACCTTCATGGTCTCCTTTATCCTTTGGCTCAGGTGGCTCAGGCGCAAATAGCCGTTTTTTTCCCGGGCTTGGTTGTGCCAGTCCGCCAAATAGCCTATGAACACGCTGTTCACGTAATCCAAGCTGGAAAAATCCAGCTCCAAAACCTCGCCTGTCCTCAGTCCGTCAGCCGCTTTTTGTATGGGTTTGGCCCAAAGCTCGGTTTGGGGATGAGTGACATTTTCCCCGAGCTTGAGCACTGTCCGCTTTGAGCCTTCCGGCGGCGCAGGAATGAAATGGATCTCCGTCGGCATTTTCTCTTCGTCGTGGCTCTGCTCTTTTTCGACCCTCACTACCAAGCCTCCCTTCGAGCCTGGCAGCACTTGCAGTCGGTTCATCCACTTCGCGGCAATCAGGGCCAAGCCTCTGCCGGAAAAGCTTTCCAGGCTGGCGTTGTTTTGATTGAAGCGAATCTTCTCCTCCAGCTCCTTGGCGGTGAGGGGAGAAGGCCCCTTTCCTTCATCCTCTATTTCCAGCGCGCCTCCCGTCTCGTTCTTGTCCAGGCGCATCCTCACGGTTCCTCGCTTTTCCGATCCGTACTTCACCGCATTCATGAAGAGCTCGTCCGCCACCAGCTCCCACTGCCGGCAGGCCTTGGCGCCGAAGCCTGCCCACTGGAAGAACCCAACGGCAAGCTGTCGCACCACATGCGAAAGCATCAGGTCGGCCGGCAACGTGACTTCCATGGCGTTTTTCATGCAGGGTCTGTTTTGGTTTTCCTTTTATTTTAGCAAAAAAACGGCCTTTGCGCAAGTTGAGGAGATGGCTTCATGGCCTTCCATCCTCCTTATCCGGCGACCCTGTTCAGCTTGAGCACCGCCAGGGTCTTTTCGACCACGGCTTCGGGGCTGTGGCGCGCTTTCAGCAAATACTCGTCGATCTCCCCCAGCTCCTCTTTCAGCGCGAAATCCTCCCTTTCCACGTTGCTCAGCATGATCACAGGAACATAGCGGCAGGGGTTGCGGCGGATCTCCCGCAGCACTTCGATTCCGTCCTTTTCCGGCAGCATGATGTCCAGCAGAACAATGTCCGGCGCCTTGTTCCGGAATTTCTCCAGCGCCGAGGCCCCGTCGCCAGCGGTGTACACTCTAAAGCCCCTCTGCATGAAAGGGGTGGAATAAAGCTTGCGGAGAGCGGGGTGGTCCTCCACGATCAGAACCTTGAGGGCGCTGGCTTTCCTTTGGCCCATGGCTTTCGCATTAAGGAAAGGTTGCTGCTTTGAAAGGGGGGCCTGATTTTGTCTGCTTGCCAAGTCTACACTCTTTGCGCCGGCTTTGTCCATCCTTCCAACTTTTCCGCTCCAGGGCTTGCCGATCGTGAAGCCGAAAAGAAAAAGCTTCCCGCATGGCTGTCTGCGGGAAGCTTTGATGGGCACCGATCGGAAATCCCTAGCCCTGAACCTGCTGGTAGGTCGTGGCGAAGGCTTCTCCGTCGATGAGGTAGGGCGAGCCGCCAATTTTCCCGTCGGCGTCACAGGTGTCGGCGATCATGCAGTCTGCGCCGCCGGTTTGAGGCTTACCCCAGGAGGCCATGATCTCGATCGGCTTTCCGAAGGGATTGGGGATCGCTCGGCAGAACCCCTTGGCCGCGTACACGCCTGGGTCGTCCGTCGCCTCGTAGCGATCGAGGAATTTCCCCCCCCCCGAGAATGTACTGCTCACCGGAAGGATTGGTGACGACCCAGTCACCCTCCTTCGCCGTGTTGATGGTCTCTTGGGCGCCATTTTCCAGCGTCGTGGTGATTTCTTCGCCCGGAGTCGCCGGGCGAGCATTCACATGGCCCTGCTTCTGGTGGATGGGCGCCTTGGCGAGCGCGGCCATGATTTCCGGCGATTTTCGGTCGACCTGGAGTAATGGAGTATCTGTAGCTTCCACTGTTGTTACCTTTCGTGTGTGGGCGACGAATCTTGAGCTAATTTAGCACTTTAATTAAAAAAGTCAAACTGCCTACAACGCCTTCGGCTAAAAAAAGGGCCCCCGGCGGAATTGCGATCCGTGGGGGCTGTTGGGGCGCTTGGGCCCCGATTCACTCTTCCGCAGGCCAAATGGCCATTGCAAAGAGGATGAGCGACATAAAGAAGAGGAATGGCGTCAGCTTATGGTAGGTTGTCCTACCCTCCTCTTTTTGTCCTGACAGGAAGCTGGCAAGGAGGGCTGCACCCCCATACGCTCCGCCAGCCAGGAAACGAACGGTCTTGACTCCTCCGGCATCGATTTGTCCAAGGTTAGGAAGGAGGGCTATCAGCAATCCTCCCACGATCAGGGCGACCAGCAGGGTCCTTAAGTTCCCCAAAGCATAAACCCCTTTCTTATCCGAATCATTTCCATCGACCATTCACCGCTCCTTCTCTAAATCCGTTCTCGGCGACACCTCGTCGCCCAGGCCAGTGGGGCCTTGGCCCATGGCGAATGGTAAAATAGCAAATATTATTAAAAAGTCAAGCCGTAGGTTGGGCCAGATTCGCTTCAGGCTCTGCCTTTGGCCAAAAAACAGACACCACTAAAAAAACCGATCAGCATGAGCCGATCCACTGCTTAGGCTTTGCTTCGGGTTTTGAGTGCGAGTTTCCGTTTGAGCAAACTGAAAAATTCCATGCCCGGTTGCACAAACTCATTCACAAACTGTTGCTGTTATTACTGGTGCGCCTGGCAGGGATCGAACCTGCGACCTCCCGGACCGCAACCGGACGCTCTATCCACTGAGCTACAAGCGCAAAGCCAAGCCATTCTATACAAAGCCTGCGGGGGTGGCAAGGCTTTCGCATTCAAAATCCCCACGGAATGCGCTATTCTGGGGGAGCCTAAAGGCCTCCCCAATGATCGTTTTCCACCGAATCACCAAGCGCTTCGGCACCCACACGGTGCTCGACCGCATCGACTTCTCCCTGGCCCCCAACGATTTTGTGGTGCTGCGCGGGGTTTCCGGATCCGGAAAATCCACCCTCATCGACCTGCTGCTGGGCGCCCAGGAGCCGGACGAAGGCTTTGTGGAGATCGACGGAATGATTGTGGGCGAAATGGACGGCCGCACCCGCCAGCTCTACCGCCGCAAGCTGGGCGTGGTTTTCCAGGACTACAAGCTTTTGCCCCGCAAGACGGTTTTCCAGAACGTCGCTTTCGCCATGGAGGCCTGCGGCGAAACTGCCGAACGCATCCACGAAAAGGTTCCCCAGCTGCTTTCCAAAGTGGGCCTGCTGCATTTTCAGGATCGCTACCCCGGCGAGCTCTCCGGAGGCGAGCGCCAGCGGGTGGCCATTGCCCGCGCCTTGGTGCACGACCCCCGGCTGATTGTGGCGGACGAGCCGACGGGGAATCTGGACGAGGAGAATGTCCGCGGAATCCTTCAGCTGCTCCAGTCCCTGCATCGCGAAGGGGCAACGGTTCTGCTCACCACTCATGATCCCCTCGTACAAAAGCTGGCCCGGGGCAGGCAGATGCTCCTGCAGGGAGGCAAGATCATTCCCGTTCCCCAGTTCTAGGTTGGCCCAAATTATTGTTTGACAGTCATGCCGGGCTTGCTTTATAAACAGGCCAAGTTTTGCGATGAATTTTTTTTATTTGATGAATTTTTGCGATGAGAAATATTTTAGGGCGAAAAGCCTTGCGCCTGCAGGGTTATGATTATTCTTCCAAAGGCGCGTATTTTGTGACCATTTGCACGCATGGCCGCGTGGATTATTTTGGTGAAATCCGAAATGGGATCATGGGATTGAATGAATTGGGATGTGCTGCCCAGGAATGCTGGCAGGCCATTCCGAGGCATTTTCCAGATGCCATTTTGGATGAATTTGTGGTGATGCCGAATCATGTGCATGGGGTTTTGTTTATCGAGGGGCCGGGACATGGGGCAGGGCCGCAAAATTTTGCGGCCCTACAAAATCGAAATAAACCATACAAAAACAAATTCGGCCCCCAATCCAAAAACCTGGCATCCATCATTCGGGGATACAAGGTAGGGGTGACAAGATATGCCAGGGAAAATGGCCTGGAATTTTCATGGCAATACAGATTCCACGACCGCATTGTCCGCAATGAACAGGAACTGGATAGGATCAGGCGATATATCCAAAACAATCCTTTGAAATGGTATCTCGACCGCAATCACTAATTTAACCTGAATTTATGCATTCCGATGAATCCTTGATCCAGTGGGCCCAGTGGGGCGTTCTGGACTCTGCGCGCTATCGCCTCGTCCTGGATACCTTCGGCTCCTTGGCCCAGGCCTGGGCCCGCATCACGCCCGATTTTTTCATCCAAACCGGCATGGGCTCCCAAAAGGCAGAAGGCCTTTTTCATATCCGGCAGCGGCTGGACAGCCATATTCTCTTCGCCAAAATGCAGCGCCTCGGCATCCGCGCCCTGGGCCTGGACGATCCGGAGTATCCTCATCCGCTAAAGCAGATCGCCGATCCGCCCCCCTTCCTTTTTGTTCGCGGCCCCTTGCCCTCCTTCCATAAGGCCTTGGCCGTGGTGGGCACTCGGGCCATGAGCGATTACGGCCAGTCCGTCACCCGCCGCCTCACGGCGGAGCTGGCCCGCAGCGGCTTTGCCATCGTCAGCGGCCTGGCGCTGGGGGTGGATGCCTGCGCCCATCAGGCCACCATCGAAGCTGGAGGCGTCACCCTGGGGGTGCTGGGCTGCGGGGTTGATCAGGTCTACCCTGCCTCCAACCATGCGCTGGCCCAGTCCATCCTCGCCTCCGGAGGGGCGCTGCTTTCCTCCTACCCTTTGGGCTCGCCGGCCCTGCGCCACCATTTTCCTCAGCGCAATGCGGTGGTTTCTGGCCTCTGCCGGGGGGTGCTGGTCACCGAGGGGGGCATCAAATCGGGGGCGCTCATCACCGCCCGCCTGGCCTTGGAGCAGGGCAGGGAAGTCTTTGCCATTCCCAGCCCGGCCTATCGGCCTTTCGACAGCGGCACCAATCACTTGATTCGCCGGGGCGAGGCCAAGCTGGTGGAAAGCGCCGCCCACGTGCTGGAGGAGTTCGACCTGAGCCCTGCCGAATCCTCCGCTCCCGCCGTGGAGCCGGAGGAAAAGGCCCTTTTGGAGCAGCTGGCCCAAGGCCCCAAAAGCGCCGACCAGCTGATGCAGGATCTGGGCCTTTCCATTTCGGCCCTTTCCTCGCGCCTCATGGGGCTGAGCCTGAAGGGGCTGGCGCGCGAAGGCACCACTGGCTGGCAGCTCGAATAGAATGTTTTCGCAAAAAAAGAACCTCGCCGTTATCCCGAGCAGCTTGCCCTGAGCAAAGTCGAATGGGCGAGGGATCTAGCGAGGTTCTTCCCGGGAATTGCTTTTGTGAAGCCGGCGCCTATTCGCCGAGGGTGGCTTCCGGCTGCATCAGCTCGATGAACTCGGGCGTCATCATTTCGATGAATTGCGTCGGCACGCTGACCGTTGAGGCCTTTCCAATGTCGCTTACGCGGAAGCGCGTCGCCATCGAAAAGCTGACCCCTTCTTCCGGCATCTTGATGCCGAAACGGATGAGCCCTGTGTCCATCAAATCCCCTGCAATGCGGTACATTCCTCCCAGGCTGAATCCGGGCGCGATTCTTTTGATTTCCGCCATCTCCTCCTCCGCCAGGCCGAAGCTGCTTTCGGCCCAGCCCAACAGAGCCGCTTTGTTCAGCGAAAAGAAAGTCATTCCCTGGTTCGGGCCGCTCAGAATGGGCCGCTGGTAGAAGAGGCGGGCAGACCAGAAGCTTTTAAAAGCAGCCATGGCTTGCGATTTTTCCTCTTCGCTCATTCCGCCCTCTGCCACCGCTTCATCCAAAATGCTTTCAAAAAATCCCTCCAGGCCTGCCTTCAGATCCTCTCCGCCATTCTTCAGGCTTTCCAAGAATCCTTCCACCATGGCCGAAAGTTCAGGATCCTGGCTCAGCGAATCGGCCAGGGAGAGGTGAAGCCACTGGCCTTTGGCTTTCTGGAAAGATTCCACGGCAGTGCTGAGCCCCTGCTGGTCTGACCCTTTTAGCCCTTGGGCGCTCACGTTCAGATCGGCCAGGCGCAGGTAAAGGTCGGTGTCGTCCACGCCGATCATTTCGCCGCTGGCATTCACCGTCACGGAATCGAAGGGCTTTTCGCCGGCCTCGTCCGCTTCGCCTTTCAGGGTAACAAAAAGGCTGACCCGCGAATGCTGGAGGCCTTTCGTGAGGCTGCTCTTGTTCACGCTGCTGTTCACGCTGAGCCTGTACTGCCCGCTGATTCGGACGTCCTCACTGAACTCGAAGCTGCCGTAGACGGATTGCTGGGCCTTGTAGTTCTTCAGCTGGGCCAAGTTCGAAAGGGCCGTCAGCGGCGTCACCGGGTTTTCTTGGGCGCGGGCCTGGGGGGCTTGGCCAAAGCCGAGCAGAAGGGCTAGGGCACCAAGGGCCAAAAGGCCTTTGCGAGATCTGCTGAGAAGAAATGGTTTCATGGGGGATGAATTAATTCGATATGGTAAATTCAGACTAGCAGCTAATCAGAGAAAAAACCATTTTTCTGTTCACGGAAAATGCATTCTCTTTGCGGGGCCCTAGTCACAATAAACCCTAATTCCCGTAGACCTGTGCATGGGTTCCCACATCCACCATAACTACTAGGACATACCGATTGTATTCCTTGAAAATGATTCTTGCATCTCCGGCTTAATGGGAAATTTGGGGGTGGTAAAATGATGCTTTTTGTCTGTTCTTAAGCGTGTTAATGTATGCTTTTTTATGGTTATAAATAAAAAAGTGCCGTAAATGCCGCTCTTGCCATGTGCAGAAA
>JACCDN010379658.1_pt1 | contig 17713 bp, 19 predicted proteins | sample 7441691 | NCBI WGS metagenome assembly JACCDN01 (sample SAMN15323439, study PRJNA562643) | freshwater metagenome | isolation source: river surface water | place: USA:Blue River Watershed | collected 2017-08-16
CCGACCCCGGCCCTTTGGCCGATCTGGCCGCCAAGCTGCGCCCCGATGCGATTGCGCTTTCGACCTATAATGGCGTTGCGCTGGCCTATTTTCGCAGCCTGCAAATCGCGCTGGCCGGGCAGGGGCTGGACTTGCCCGTGTTGATTGGCGGCAGGCTCAACCAGATTCCCGAAGGCTCCAACACCAGCCTGCCAATGGATGTGGCCGACAGCCTTGCCGCCGAAGGCGCGTGGGTGTGCCGGGCTGCGGGCGATCTTGTCGCGGCGCTGGCCCGCGCATCCGGTCGGGCAGGCGGCAATCGGCCCTAGACCCTGCAAAACCGCCTGCTATAAGGGGCAAAACAGCCTTTGAGGTTCCCGATGAACTTTCTTCTTCGCTTGCTGACCTGGTGGAATGGCCAGACCCTTGGCACCCAGATTTTCACCGCCCGCAAGGGGGTAAAAGTTGGCGAAGACGATCAGGGCAACCGGTTTTTCCAGACCCGCGACGGCAAGCGGCGCTGGGTGATCTATAATGGCGAATCCGAAGCCTCGCGCGTGTCGCCCGATTGGCACGGCTGGCTGCATTTCACCTGGAATGAACCGCCGACCAAGGCCCCCTTGGCGCACAAGGCGTGGGAAAAACCGCATCAGGAAAACCTGACCGGCACGCTGGCCGCCTATGCGCCGCCCGGCTCGATCCGGGCCGGTGCGCCGGTGGCGCGCGCCGATTACGAGGCATGGCAGCCCGAATAATGGCTGAAAATCGCGCAGAAATTCTTGCCGGGGTCGTTGTCCTTGGCGCGGCCTTGGGCTTTTTGGGCTGGTCCTTGGGCGGTGAGCGGCTGACCGGTCATGCCGGCAGCTATACGCTGACCGCCTCGTTCCGGTCGGTCGAAGGCATTCGGGCCGGGTCTGATGTGCGGCTGGCAGGTGTCAAAGTTGGCAGCATCACCGCGCTGACCCTGAACCCGGAAACCTATTACGCAGATGCCGTGGTCGAGGTGGACGCCCGGCTGAAACTGCCAACCGATTCCGCGATCCTGATTTCGTCCGAGGGGCTGCTGGGCGGCAATTTCGTCGAATTGGTGCCGGGTGGGGCCGAAGAAATTCTCGCCCCCGGTGATGAGATCGAAGATACCCAAGGTGCTGTCAGCCTGCTGACGCTTTTGATGAAATGGATTGGCGGCTCGGGCGAAGATGCCGCTGCAAGCGGGACGGCCACCGAATGAAACGGCTGGCCATCCTTGTTGCCCTGCTGGCCGCCCCGGTCGCCGCGCAAGAGATGGCCGAGGCGCCGGGCGCCCAACTGCGTATTCTCGACAAGCTGACGGGCGAGGTGCAGGACGTCACCTTGGCGCGCGGGCAATCCATGACCACCGGGCGTTTGACGGTGCAACTGGATGCCTGCCGTTCGCCCGCCGACAACACCGTGGCCGAGGCCGACGCGCATCTGACGATCCTGGATGAGGCCTCGCCCGAACCGGTGTTCAACGGCTGGATGCTGGCCACCGCGCCTGCGCTTTCAGCGCTGGACCATCCGCGCTATGACGTTTGGGTGCTGCGCTGCGACGTTCCCGATTTGGCGCTGCCCGAGGTCGAGGAGGCCCCCGCCGAAGACCCCGCTTCCACAGATCCGGTCCCAGACGCAGGTGCCGCGACCGAGGATGGCAACGGCTGATACCCGACCGGATCGAACCGTGCCGTGCCGTGCAACGCTGCCTGCAAGCGTTTGTGATAGGTGCCGCGGGAAATCTCGATCGCGCCAAGGCTGGCCAGATGCGGTGTCAGGAATTGGGTGTCAAACAGCGTAAACCCGCCCGCCCGCAGTCGATGGATAAGATAGGCCAGCGCCAATTTTGACGCATCCGTGGCGCGTGAGAACATCGATTCCCCAAAGAACGCCGCGCCCAAGACCACGCCGTAAACCCCACCCACCAGCCGGTCGCCTTGCCAAACCTCAAGGCTATGGGCGCGACCCATCTCATGTAGGCTGCTGTAAAGGCTGAAGATTTCGTCGTTGATCCAAGTCTCGGGCCTGTCGGCACAACCTCGCACCACGCCTGTGAAATCATGGTCCGTGGTCACGCTAAACCGGCCCTCTCGGATCACCTTGGCCAAGCTGCGCGAGATGTGAAAGCCGTCCAAGGGAAACACGCCGCGACGGCGCGGGTCCACCCAATGCACCGTAGGGTCATCACGCCCCTCGGCCATCGGAAAGACCCCCATGGCATAGGCTTTGAGCAGGAGATCAGGTGTAATCCGTTGGGTCATGGGGGAAGGGAAAATCGGTTTAAGCCGCTTTGTCAAACGCTTTGCCGCAATATGAAAGGGCGCCCGAAGGCGCCCCCTGTCTTGTTATGCCTTACTTGGCGAATTGTTTTTCAAGCCATTTTTCCAGCCAGTGGATGTTGTAATCCCCCGACTGAATCTCCGGCTCGGCCAGAAGCATGTGGAAGAGCGGGATCGAGGTGTCGATGCCGTCGATGATGATCTCTCCCAGCGCGCGCTTCAGGCGGGCCAGCGCCTCGGGCCGGTCGCGGCCATGCACGATCAACTTGCCGATCAAGCTGTCGTAGTAAGGCGGGATGCGGTAGCCATCATAAAGTGCGCTGTCCATCCGCACACCCAACCCGCCGGGGGCGTGGTACTGCGTCACCTTGCCGGGGCAGGGCGAGAAGTTCGGGATCTTTTCAGCGTTGATCCGCACTTCGATCGAATGGCCGTTGATCTCCAGATCCTCCTGCCCGAAGGACATCTCCATGCCAGAGGCAACCCGGATCTGTTCGCGCACGAGGTCGACACCGAAGATGCCTTCGGTGACGGGATGTTCCACCTGAAGACGGGTGTTCATTTCGATGAAATAGAACTCGCCATCCTCATAGAGGAATTCGATGGTGCCTGCGCCGATATAGTTGATGGCGGCCACAGCATCGGCACAGGTCTTGCCGATCTTGGCGCGCATGTCCGGCGTGATGCAGGGGCCGGGGGCCTCTTCAAACACCTTCTGGTGACGGCGCTGCAAAGAGCAATCCCGTTCGCCCAAGTGTACCGCTTTGCCACGGCCATCACCAAAGACCTGAATCTCGATATGGCGCGGTTTTTGCAGGTATTTTTCGATATAGACTTCGTCATTGCCAAAGGCGACTTTGGCCTCGGCCCGGGCGGTGCGGAAGGCGATTTCCAGCTCTTCGGCGTTCTTGGCAACCTTCATCCCGCGACCACCGCCGCCGGCGGTGGCCTTGATGATGACCGGATACTTGATCGTCTCGGCCACTTTCAGTGCGGTTTCATAGTCCGGCACGCCACCCTCGGATCCCGGCACCACCGGAATCCCAAGGTTCTTGGCGGTTTCCTTGGCGGTGATCTTGTCACCCATGATGCGGATATGTTCCGCCGACGGGCCGATGAAGGTCAAACCGTGATCTTCCAGCGCCTGCGCGAAGCTGGCGTTTTCGCTGAGGAACCCATAGCCCGGATGCACGGCTTGCGCGCCGGTGATCTCGCAGGCCGAAATGATCGCGGCCTTGGAAAGATAGCTTTCCGACGAGGGCGCCGGGCCGATGCAAACGGATTCGTCTGCCATCCGCACATGCATCGCATCGGAATCGGCGGTGGAATGCACCGCGACCGATTTGATCCCCATCTCGCGGCAGGCGCGGATCACGCGTAGGGCGATCTCGCCCCGGTTGGCGATCAGGATTTTGTCGAACATGGGGGCTTACTCGATGATCATCAAAGGTGCGCCATATTCCACCGGATGCCCGTCGGTGACGAGAATCCGCTTCACGGTGCCCGATTTCGGCGCCGGGATGTGGTTCATGGTCTTCATCGCCTCGATGATGAGAAGGGTCTGGCCTTCGGTCACGGTGGCACCCACAGCGACAAAGGCGGCAGCACCGGGTTCGGGCGACAGATAGCAGGTGCCAACCATGGGCGAGGTCACTGCGCCCGGATGTTGGGCCGGGTCTTCATGCGCGACCGGGGCGGCGGCTGCGGCCACCGGGGCGGCGGCGGGCGCATGGGCGACCGGGGCTGCCTGCACCACCGGGGCGGCATGGACGACCGTCACCTGTTTGACGACGCGCACATCAAGGCTGTCATCCTCGCCATATTCGCGTTTCACGGAAAGCTCGGTCAGGTCGTTCTTGTTCAGAAGTTCTGCCAGCGCCGAGATGAAGGCCACATCGGCCTCAGTCGTGTTCTTGCTCATGCCGTCCTCTGTTGACGTTTCGGGGCCTTTTGGCCGCCCGGGGATTGGGCATTGTTATAGGGCTTTGGGCCGGGGGAAGAAAGCCCCGAATGGCTTTTGCCCATTCCGGTGCCGCTATCATTTTACCATTTGATAAAAAATATCACCTGTGGCAGCCTGATTCCATAAAAGCAAAGCCAATGGGAGGTTCCACCTTGTCCAACAGCCCGCTGACCCCCGGTGTCGTTTCCGGTCGTCTGCCCGACGCCGCGCTGGCGCATAATTTCTCTGACCACGAAGCGCCGTTTGATCGTCACGAGGCGCGCGTCGCCGCAGACCGCTGTTATTTCTGCCATGATGCGCCCTGCATGACGGCCTGTCCGACCTCCATCGACATTCCGCTGTTCATTCGTCAGATCGCCACCGGCACAGCCGAGGCGGCCGCGAAAACCATCTTCAGCCAGAATATTCTGGGTGGCATGTGCGCCCGTGTCTGCCCGACCGAGACGCTGTGCGAAGAGGTCTGCGTGCGCGAAACCGCCGAGGGCAAGCCGGTTGAAATTGGCCGGTTGCAGCGTTTTGCCACCGATACCTTGATGGCCAAGGGCAAGCATCCCTTCTCTCGTCTGCCTCCCAGCGGGAAGAAGGTGGCAGTGGTGGGCGCAGGCCCTGCAGGTTTGGCCTGCGCCCACCGGCTGGCCATGAAGGGCCATGAGGTGACGGTGTTCGATCCGCGCCACAAAGCGGGCGGCCTGAACGAATATGGCATCGCCAGCTACAAATCGACCAATGATTTCGCAGCCAAGGAAGTGGCTTGGCTGCTCAAGATCGGCGGTATTCAGATTGAAAACGGCAAGGCTTTGGGCCGAGATGTTGCGCTGGCGGATCTGCAAAAGACCCATGATGCGGTGTTCTTGGGCATGGGGCTGCCGGGCGTGAACGCGCTGCGCGCGCCCGGTGAGGAGGCGTCACATGTCCGCAATGCTGTTGATTTCATTGCCGAACTGCGCCAGTCGGCGGACAAGGGCACCTTGCCCATCGGCCGTGATGTGGTGGTGATCGGCGGCGGCATGACGGCGGTGGACGCCGCCGTGCAATCGAAGCTTCTGGGGGCGGAAAACGTGACCATCGTTTACCGGCGCGGGCAGGAAAAGATGGCCGCCTCGGGGTATGAACAGGAACACGCCACCAGCGTCGGTGTGCGGATCATCTGCAACGCCGCCCCCGTGGCGGTGCAGGGCCATGAGGTGGAGTTCGCCTATACCGAAGACGGCCCGAATGGTCTGGTGCTGACCAAAGAGACCTTCCGTCTGAAGGCAGATCAGGTTTTCAAGGCCATCGGCCAAACTCTGACGGGCGCACCCGAAGGGGTGAAGATTGACGGCGGCAAGATCGCGGTGGACGCCAATGGCGCCACATCGGTCAAAGGCATCTGGGCGGGCGGGGATTGTGCGACAGGCGGCGAGGATCTGACGGTCACCGCCGTCAAGCAGGGCCGTGATGCGGCTGAGGCCATTCACGCGGCATTGATGGGTTAAGGGGAAACATCATGGCAAATCTGGCATCGAATTTCATCGGCATCAAATCCCCCAACCCGTTCTGGCTGGCCTCGGCCCCGCCGACCGACAAGAAGGTGAACGTTGAACGTGCCTTCGAGGCAGGCTGGGGTGGGGTGGTCTGGAAGACCCTTGGCAGCGAAGGACCGCCGGTCGTCAACGTCTCTGGCCCGCGTTATGGCGCGATCTTTGGGGCGGATCGGCGGTTGTTGGGCCTGAACAACATCGAACTTATCACCGACCGCCCGTTGGAGGTGAACCTGCGCGAGATCAAGGAGGTCAAGCGCAAGTGGAAAGACCGCGCCTTGGTCATCTCATTGATGGTGCCCTGCGAGGAGGATTACTGGAAGGACATCCTCAAGGCCATCGAGGACACCGAGGCCGATGGGGTGGAGCTGAACTTTGGCTGCCCGCATGGCATGGCCGAACGCGGCATGGGCAGCGCCGTGGGGCAGGTGCCGGAATATATCGAAATGGTCACGCGCTGGGTCAAGAAGTACAGCCGCATGCCCTGTATCGTGAAACTGACGCCCAACATCACTTCGATCCTGCCACCCGCGATGGCGGCAAACCGGGGTGGGGCGGATGCGGTTTCGCTGATCAACACCATCAAATCCATCACCAATGTCGATCTTGATGCGTTTTCGCCGTTCCCGATGATCGACGGGCAAGGCTCGCATGGCGGCTATTGTGGTCCGGCGGTCAAGCCGATTGCGCTGAACATGGTGGGTGAGATTGCCCGCCATTCCGAAACCCGCGGCCTGCCGATTTCCGGTATTGGCGGGGTGACGACCTGGCGCGATGCGGCAGAGTTTCTGGCGATGGGGGCTGGCAATGTGCAGGTCTGCACGGCGGCGATGACCTATGGCTTCAAGATCGTGCAAGAGATGATTTCGGGCCTGTCAGAGTATCTGGACAGCAAAGAGATGGCGCTGTCCGATCTTGTGGGCCGCGCGGTGCCGAATTTCGTCGAATGGCAGCATCTGAACCTGAACTATGTCACCAAGGCGGTGATCAATCAGGACGATTGCATCAAATGCGGCCGCTGCTATGCCGCCTGCGAAGACACCAGTCATCAGGCCATCGCCATGAGCGAAGACCGCACCTTTACCGTCAAGGACGAGGAATGTGTGGCCTGCAACCTGTGCGTCAACGTCTGCCCGGTGGACAATTGCATCACCATGAAGCGGTTGCCCGTCGGCGCGATGGACGAACGCACGGGGCGCCCAGTCGGCACCTTTGCCGATTGGACGACGCACCCGAACAACCCTGCCGCCACGGCAGCAGAGTAAAACCAGCTATCGGGCGGCATTAGCCGCCCGATAGCCTTTGCTGTTCGCGGTAGGCGATGCGCGCGGCCTCGGCCGCGGCCCGGCCTGCGGCAAGGTCCGCGGTCAGTGCGGTGACAACCGGCGGTAAGGCCACGGGTTGGGCAAGCTGGGTTTCAGTGGCCACCGGGCGGGTTTGCGCGGCGGCCGGGCCGGGAAGCGGCTTTTCGCGGGCGGGTTGCGGCGACGGGCTGACATGATTCTGCACGGCGACGACGGACATTGCGGATGAGATAGCCATCTCAACCCCCATTTCACTGTGGTGCCCCCAAAGCTGACATTAGCAGGTTTCGGGATGCAGATCAGTCAGCGAATACCGCGTATCTGCTTGAAATGCCCTGAAAACGCCGCAATCACAGCGCGTTCAGGATGCGGGCGGCCTCGGCCTTCGGCTCCAAGAGGGCCTTGCGATCTTCGCCGGGGAAAAAGCGGGCGCGGGTGGCGGTGGGCATCGGGCCGGGGGTGGCGATGACCACACGCGGGCCATGCTTGGCCGTTTCGGCCTGCCAGCTTTGCGCCAAGGCGATCTGTGCGGCTTTGGTCGCGCCATAGGCGCCAAAGAACTTTTCCCCGCCCCGCGGATCATCCAGAAACAGCGCCGTGCCATTGCCTGCCAGCAGCAATGGTTCCACCAGCGGAATCAGGCTGCCGGTGGCGCGGGTGTTGGTCGCAATCGACTTGTCCCAATCCTTCATGTCGACCGATCCGGCGGGCGACAGCGGGGCGACATGCACCGCCGCATGAACCCACAGCTGCACTCCGCCCCAGCGGTCATGGATGGACCGGCAGAGATGGCGCATGGCGTCTTCATTGGTGACATCCATCGGCGCAAGGGTCAGGTTCCCCGCACCGGGCAGGCCAAGCGCCTTGACCCGGTCGTCCAGCTCTTCCAAGCCGCCAACCGTGCGGGCCACCGCCACCACATCCCAGCCTTTGACCGCCAGATGTTCCGCCATGGCCGCGCCAAGCCCACGCGAGGCACCGGTGATGAGGGCGAGTTTCTTGGACATCTGATCTTTGGCTCCAACCGTGGAACCGAGGGGCTTCACGCCCCCCGGACCCCCCGTGGGATATTTGAGAACAGATGAAGGGGCAAGGGCCGGATGTCAGCTGCGGGGCCCATAGCCTGCGGCAATTTCGGCCTGTCGGGCCGCAAGGATGGCGGCAAGCAGTGCATCGGGCAGCGGGGTATCGGGAGAAAACAGCACGCCGGATTTTGAGGTTTTGAAGGGCGCGCAGTCGATCTTCGGGATCACGGACCCCGAATGGGGGTAAAGCCCCAAGTGATGGGTAAAGGCGGCATAACCGACCACCATCTTGCCCTTTGGCCCCGGCTGGCGAAAGCCGGGCATGGCGTAGGACATACACTCGATATGGTCTGGCAGCAGCGCCCGAAGACGCAGGCGCAGCGTGGTCAGGGCGGCGGCGAAGGCAGGGCTTTGGGCGGCAATATAGGCGTCGACCAAAGCCGCCGCCCTCACTCGGCGGCCTTCATCTGAAAGCCTTCGGCGATCTTGTCTGCCGGCACGATCGGATAGTCGCCAGAGAAACAGGCATCGCAGAACTTCGGAGCCTTCGGGTCACGGCCCTGTGCCTCGCCCGCGGCGCGGTAAAGCCCGTCCAGCGAGATGAATTTCAGGCTGTTGACACCGATCCAGTCGCGCATTTCGTCTTCGGTCATGGTCGCGGCCAAAAGCTTGGCGCGCTCGGGCGTGTCGACGCCGTAGAAGCACGGCCAAGCCGTCGGCGGCGATGCGATGCGGAAGTGAACCTCGGCCGCACCTGCCTCGAGAATCATGTCCTTGATCTTGCGGCTGGTGGTGCCGCGCACCACGCTGTCATCGACCAAGATTACCCGCTTGCCCTTGATGAGCGCACGGTTGACGTTCAGTTTCAGCCGCACGCCCATGTTGCGGATCTGTTCGGTCGGTTCGATAAAGGTCCGGCCCATATACTGGTTGCGGATGATCCCCATGGCATAGGGGATGCCAGACTCTTGGCTATAGCCAATGGCGGCTGGGGTGCCAGAGTCCGGCACCGGGCAGACCAGATCTGCCTCGACCGGGGCTTCGCGGGCCAGTTCCACGCCGATCTGTCGGCGGGTTTCATAGACCGAACGGCCGCCGATGATGCTGTCGGGGCGCGAGAAATACACCTGTTCAAAGATGCAGAACCGGCTGGCTGCCGGGGCGAAGGGGCGCGAGGAAATCACCTTGCCGTCTTCGATCACCACCATTTCGCCGGGTTCAATCTCGCGGACAAACTCGGCACCGATGATGTCCAGCGCACAGGTTTCCGACGACAGCGCCCAGGCATTGTCACCAAGGCGGCCCAGAACCAACGGGCGCACGCCCAAAGGATCGCGTACCCCGATCAGCTTGGTGCGGGTCATGGCGACGATGGCAAAGGCGCCTTCGACGCGGCGCAGCGCGTCCTTGATCCGTTCGGCGATGGTCTTCTGGATCGACCGCGCCATCAGGTGGATGATGCATTCGCTGTCCGACCCGGACTGGAAGATTGAGCCACGTTCGATCAATTCACGGCGCAGGGCGACCGCATTGGTCAGCGTGCCGTTGTGCGCAACAGCCGCGCCGCCCATGGAAAATTCGCCAAAGAAGGGCTGCACATCGCGGATCGCCGTCTGGCCCTTGGCCCCGGCGGTGGAATAGCGCACATGGCCGATCGCCAGGGGGCCGGGCAGGTCTTTCATCACCTCGGCCTTGGTGAAATTGTCGCGCACATAACCAAAGCGGCGGACCGAGTTGAACCCCTGTTCGGGATCATGGGCGACGATGCCGCCTGCCTCTTGCCCGCGGTGTTGCAGGGCGTGCAGGCCAAGCGCGACGAAGTTCGCGGCGTCATTCACGCCGACCACGCCGAAGATGCCACATTCTTCCTTCAGCTTGTCCCCATCAAAATTGGGGTCTTCGATGGGGGAAAACGGGTGGGCGGGGAAGCGGCGCATTGGCTCTCCGAATCCTGAGGGGCTGTTGCGCCTCATGTAGGCCGATTAACCCGCGCTGTCACCCCCAAAGCCGACAGCCGCGCGCCGCGCTGCGGCATCAGTTCGACGGGGCGGGGGGCGGCTCTGCCGGCGCTTCGGGCGTCACAGCTTGGGCCGAGGGCGCGCAGGCCTTGGTCAGCGTGTTGTAACGCGACAGAATCCAGCCCGGCGCATCATCCGGCACGGCCGCATCGATATTGGACTGGAACGAGGCGAAAATCTTGGCCGAGCGCGAATTATCCACCATCGACACAGCATTATCGGCCACCGCGCGGTCATAGACCAGCAAGGCCACGCCCACGAGGACAACGCCCCGCAGCACGCCAAAGGCAAAGCCAAGCCCCTGATCCAAGCCACCAAGCGCCGTTGCCTGCACGGCCGAAGACAAAAGTGGGGTAAAGATCGACGCTACGATCAACCCAAGCGCCAGCACCGCGCCAAAGGCGACAATGATCGACAATTCACAGCTGTCTTTCAGAAAGTCCCCGACGACGGGGATTTCCTTGACCAGCGGCTGGGCGGATTCGGCAAAGAGAAAGGCCACGACAGCGGCACCGATCCAGCCCGCAATCGCCATCGCCTCGCGGACAAAGCCGCGCGAATAGGCAAGGATCGCCGACAGCACGATCACGACCGCAACCACGCCGTCGATCAGGGTAAAACCTTCCATTCCGTCCGCTCCTTCGCCTTAGCCCGCACCAAACATTTCACCGACAAAGGCGGTGAGGTCGGGCATTTGCCGCACACTCATGCCTTCCACCGCGACCAGCTTTGACCGGCTGGGCGCAATCGCCTGTGAGAAACCAAGTTTTGCCGCTTCTTTCAACCGATTTTCGGTTTGCCCTACCGGACGCAGGGCGCCTGACAAGGAAATTTCGCCAAAGAGGACGGATTCGGCCGGAATTGCCACATCTTCGCGCGCCGATACCAAGGCGGCGGCCAGCGCCAGATCGGCGGCAGGTTCGGTCACCCGCATGCCGCCCGCGACGTTCAGGAACACATCCAGACCGGTAAAGGGAATGCCGCAGCGCGCCTCCAGCACGGCAAGGATGGTGGACAGGCGGCCCGAATCCAGCCCCACCACCGTGCGGCGCGGGGTGCCCAGCGGCGAGGGCGCAACCAGCGCCTGAATCTCGGTCAGCACTGGCCTTGTGCCTTCGATGCCGGCAAAGACGGCACTCCCCGGCGAGGGCTGACCCCGATCCGACAGGAACAGCGCCGAAGGGTTCAGCACCTGGGCCAGCCCGCCGCCGGTCATTTCAAAAACGCCGATCTCGTCCGCCGGGCCAAAGCGGTTCTTGACCGCCCGCAGGATGCGGAACTGGTGACCGCGTTCGCCTTCGAAATACAGCACGGTATCGACCATATGTTCGACAACGCGCGGGCCGGCGATCTGGCCATCCTTGGTGACATGGCCGACGATGATGATCGCCACGCCGCGTTTCTTGGCAAAGGTCACCAATTCATGCGCGGCCCCGCGCACTTGGCTGACCGATCCGGGGGCCGCCTCGATATTGTCCAGCCACATGGTCTGGATCGAATCGATGATGACCAGACCGGGGCGTTCGGCCTCGAGTGTGGTCAGGATGTCGCGCAGGTTTGTCTCAGATCCAAGCGCCACCGGCGCATCCGTCAGCCCCAGCCTTTGGGCACGCATCCGCACTTGGGCCGAGGCCTCTTCGCCAGATATATACAGGCATTTCAGCCCCTTGCGGGCAAAACTTGCGGCCGCTTGCAACAGAAGCGTCGACTTGCCGATGCCCGGATCGCCCCCAACCAGAATGGCCGAGGCCGGGACCAACCCGCCGCCAAGCACCCGGTCCAACTCGTCAATGCCCGACGAGGCCCGCGGCGGCAGCGCTTCAACGGTTGCAAGATCTGTGAGCGGGATCGACCGCCCCTTACCGCCAAGCGCCTTGGGTCCGGCCGACAACGGCGCTTCTTCAAGGATGGAATTCCATGCGCCGCAGGCGTCGCAGCGCCCGGCCCATTTGCGATGTGCCGCCCCGCAGGACGAACAGGTGAAAGAGGGGCCGGATTTGCTCATGCCCCTTGTTGCCTTGAAATGGTCATCGGCTCAAGCCCTTGCAGGACGCTGGCCTGCGGTGACGGGCGGCAACCGGGCCACGGGGCAAGGTTAGCGGACCGCCGCAATTGGTCCTTCGGCGCGGCCATGGATGAACTGCTGCACATAAGGGTCTGGCGTGGCGTCCATTTCGGCCACCGGCCCCTCCCAGCGGATCACGCCACCGTGCAGCATCGCGACCCGGTCGGCAATGGCGCGGACCGAGGACATGTCATGGGTGATGGTGATGGCGGTCGCCCCCATCTCGGTGACGATTTCGCGGATCAGATCGTTGATGACACCCGCCATGATCGGGTCCAGCCCGGTGGTGGGTTCGTCGAAAAAGATGATCTCGGGGCTGGCGGCGATGGCACGGGCAAGGCCCACGCGCTTTTGCATGCCACCCGACAGTTCGGCGGGGAACAAATCGGCGGTTTCCGGCGTCAGGCCCACGCGGCGCAGCTTTTCAATCGCCGCCTCGCGCGCCTGCGCCTTGGGCAGCTTCAAGGGGCCGCGCAGCAGACGGAAGGCGACGTTTTCCCAAACCCGCAGGCTGTCAAACAGCGCCCCGCCCTGAAACAGCATCCCGAACCGGGCCAGAAAGGCCTCGCGCTCAGCCTTTTCCACATCCTGCCCGTCCAGCGTGATGGTCCCTTGATCGGGATGAACAAGGCCAAGGATGCATTTCAACAGCACCGATTTCCCGGTGCCAGAGCCGCCGATCACCACCATCGACTGGCCTTTCGGCACCACCAGATCAACACCGGTCAGCACCTGCTTCGGGCCAAAGGATTTGGTGACATGCGACAGGGTTATCATGATCCGAACATCACCGATGTGAGCAGGAAATTCGCGGCCAGTATCAGGATCGAGGCACTGGCGACGGCTGTCTTGGTGGCTTGGCCCACCCCCATCGCGCCCCGGCCCGAATTCATGCCGTGATAGCAGCCGATCAGCGTGGCAATGGCGCCAAAAACCGCGCCCTTGATGAGCGAGGAGATCACATCGGCGCTTTCCAGAAAGTCGATCGTGTTCTGGATATAGGTCGCCTTGTTGAACCCAAGCTGGCCCGTGGCCACGGCAAAGCCACCCATGATGCCAATGATGTCGCCAACGGCGACCAGCAAGGGCACCGTCAAGGTTCCGGCAAGAACGCGCGGAACCGTCAGGTATTTCAAGGGATTGGTCGAAAGCGTCACCAAGGCGTCGATTTGTTCGGTCACCTTCATCGTGGCGATTTCTGCCGCGATGGAGGAGGTGACCCGTGCGGCAATCATCAGGCCCACCAGCACGGGGCCAAGTTCACGCACCATGCCGATGGCGACGATCTGCGGCACCACCGCCTCGGCGTTGAAGCGCTGGCCGCCCGCGTAGATCTGCAAGGCCAGCGCGCCGCCGGTGAAGATTGCGGTCAGCCCGACCACCGGCAAGGACAGCCAGCCGACATTCAACAGGGCGGACAGAAACTCACGGCTGTAGAACGGCTGACGCAAAAGACCGGCCATGACCTGCGCGGCATAGATCGCAACCCGGCCAAATCCAGCCAGCACCGCCAGAAGCGGACGCCCCAGTGCGGCAAGAAACCTTGTCACGCCCCGCCCTCGATATAGCGGCGCGAATAGCGTCCGCCGAAATGGGTCAGGATTTCATAGCCGATGGTGCCGGCACTGTCGGCCAGCGTATCGACGCCCTGATGGGGGCACAGAATGTCCAGATAGCGCGGAATTTCCGACAGATGCGTGATGTCGGCGGTGATTAGGTCCATCGAGACGCGGCCCACCAGCGGGCAGGGCGTATCGCCATCCCACAGGATCGCGGCATTCGACAGCGTGCGCATCAGCCCGTCGGCATATCCGGCGGCAAGCGTGGCGATGATCGACGGCTTTTCGGCCACCCAAGCACAAGAATACCCCACCGGCTGGCCGGCATCGACCTCGCGGGTCTGGATGATCGGCAGCGAGAGCGTGGTGACCGGCAGGGCCGCCTCATAGGGGCGCCCGCCATAAAGCCCGATGCCGGGGCGCGTCAGGTCAAAGTGATAGCGCGGCCCAAGCAAAATGCCGCCCGTCGCCGCCAGCGAGCGTGGCACGCCGGTGCCGTCGGTCATGGCATGAAAGCGGGCCAACTGATGGGCGTTCAAGGGATGGTCCGGCTCATCGGCGCAGGCCAGATGCGACATCAAAAGCTCGGGGCCAGCGTCCAGCACGTAAGGAGCGACTGCGTCCCATTCCAATTCGTCCATGCCAAGCCGGTTCATGCCGGTGTTGAGCTGCACACCAAAGGCATGGCCTGGCAGCGCCTCCAGATGGCGGGTGACCTGCTCCAGGCTGTTCAGCATCGGGGTCAGGTCAAGATCGCAGATCATATCGGTGTCGCCAGCCATATGGCCCGACAGGATGTTGATCTGCGGCCCCGGTCCCAAGGCCTGCCGCACCGCAGCGCCTTCTTCGGCGGCGGCGACGAAAAAGCGCCGGGCACCAGCCCGCGCGAGGGCCTTTGACACCCGTTTGGCCCCAAGGCCATAGGCGTCGGCCTTGACCACGGCGGCGGTCTGCACGCCCGAGGCTGAGGCCCGGTCAAGGGCGCGCCAATTGGTGGCAATGGCGTCAAGATCGATGGTGAGATGGCTTGTGGACATGGTGAGGGGTTTTGACAGGCGGGGCCGTGGGGTCAAGGGGAATTTCTGCAAGGGGCTGCCACCTTGGGGGGCATTGAGCCCCCGCGCGGTGGCGCTGTCGCAGCCATTTCGGCTGGCCTTGCGCGGATTTTCCGCCGGGGTCGCCTCCGGCGGGAGTATTTTGCAAGGCGCAAATCTGGGCGCGGCGCGGCGTTATGGCCGGGGTTAGAACCCCACATCCTGATGGCCATCGCCCTGCCAGTCGCGGGCAAGGTTGCCAAAGCGGGTGAACTTGCCTTCGAAGGAAAGTTCCACCGTGCCGATCGGGCCGTGGCGTTGTTTGCCGATGATGACCTCGGCCGTGCCATGCACGCGGTTCATCTTGTCCAGCCATTCAACAAAGCGCGGGTCGTCTTCCGGCGGCTTCAGGCGTTCATGGTAATATTCGTCGCGGTAAACGAACATCACCACATCGGCGTCCTGCTCGATCGAGCCTGATTCGCGCAGGTCGCTGAGTTGCGGGCGCTTGTCGTCGCGGCTTTCCACGGTCCGGCTGAGCTGGCTGAGCGCGATCACCGGGATGTTGAGTTCCTTGGCGATGGCCTTCAGCCCTTGGGTGATTTCGGACACTTCCTGCACCCGGTTTTCACCCTTGGAGGAGGAACCTTTCAGAAGCTGCAAATAGTCGATCACCAGACAATCCAGCCCATGGGTCCGCTTCAACCGGCGCGCGCGGGCGGCAACCTGAGAGATCGGCAGGGCGGGCGTGTCGTCGATGTAGAGGGGGCAGCTTTCCAGCGCCTTGGCGGCATCGACAAAGCGGCGGAACTCATGTTCTTCCATGCTGCCGCGGCGGATCTGTTCCGACGGCACTTCCGAGGCTTCCGACAGGATCCTCGCGGCCAACTGTTCTGCGCTCATTTCAAGGCTGAAAAAGCCGACCACCCCGCCCTCGACCGCGCCTTCATTGCCGTCATGGGTGCGGCCCTTCTTGTAGACCTTGGCGATGTTGAAGGCGATGTTGGTGGCAAGTGAGGTCTTGCCCATCGACGGACGACCGGCAAGGATCAAAAGGTCGGAGGGGTGCAGGCCCCCCAGCTTTTTGTCGAGATCAATCAGGCCGGTCGAAATGCCCGACAGCCCGCCGCCGCGCTGATAGGCGGCGTTGGCGGTGTTCACCGCCTCGACCGCGGCCTTGAGGAAGGACTGAAAGCCGCGCTCGGCCACGCCTTGCTCGCCCAGTTTGTAAAGCGCCTGTTCGGCTTCGGTGATCTGCTCGCGCGGCTCGGAGGCGAGGTCGACCTTGGCGGCTTTGGCCGAGATATCGCGACCCAGCGAAATCAGCTCGCGGCGCACGGCAAGATCATAGATCATCTGGGCATAATCGCGCGCGGCAAAGGCCGAAATCGCCGCCCCCGCCAGACGCACCAGATAGGACGGGCCGCCCAACTCTTTCAGCCCCTCGTCATCTTCGAAAAACGGCTTCAGCGTGACGGGAGAGGCCAGCGCGTTTTTCTGAATCCGCGCCGAGGCCTTTTCAAAGATGCGTGCATGCACCGGGTCAAAGAAATGTTCCGCCTTCACCAAGGCGGCGATGCGGTCATAGACATCGTTGTTGGTGAGAATGGCACCCAGAAGCTGCTGTTCCGCCTCGATATTATGGGGCAGGGCCTCGGGCTCGGCCATGGCGGCGGCGGTGGGGTTGGCAACGGGCAGGCGGGCGATTTCGGTCATGATGTTCCTCGGCTGCACCGTTCTTAAACCATTCGGACCTAGCGCGGCAATTGGGGCAAGTCTGGGGATAACTTGCGACGCCCCAGGCTCTTCTTGTGGGCTTGTGGCGCCAGCCTACCACATCTGGGTGTGGCGGCGCAAAAGACCACCGCAGGGCAGATTCGGCCCACCGCTTGTCCCCAATCTGTCCACAGGCGTATCCCCAAGGCATTTGCGCCTTTGGAAATACTCCGCGGGGGGAAAGCGGGATTGGCACAATCCCGCGTACGGGGGGGCGCGAAGCCCCCCTTCTTTTCGAACATCAGGGCGCGAAGCTGACTTACTTCGCCCGGGCCGCCTGCCAGGCGCGGGGGTCGTTCAGGAAGGCCTCGACCTCGGTCAGGGTCTTTTCGTCAAACGCCCCTTGGGCGCGGGCCTCGGCCAGCACGTCCCACCAGGTACACAGGTGATGCAGCGCCACGCCGTGATCGGCCAGCCGCCCGGTGGTTTCGGGGAAGATGCCGTAATAGAAGATCACAGCCGTATGGGCGCAGGTTGCGCCGGTTTCGCGGATCGCATCGACGAAGGACAGTTTCGATCCGCCGTCGGTGGTCAGATCCTCAACCAAAAGCACGCGCTGGCCTTCGGTCATTGCGCCTTCGATGCGGGCGTTGCGGCCATAACCTTTGGGCTTTTTGCGCACATAGGTCATCGGCAGGGCCATGCGCTCTGCCACAAGGGCGGCAAAGGGGATGCCCGCGGTTTCGCCGCCGGCGATGTTGTCAAACGCCTCAAAGCCCGCATTCCGCATCACGGTGACGGTCAGAAAATCCATCAGCGCCGAACGGATGCGCGGGTAAGAGATCAGCTTGCGGCAGTCGATATAGGTCGGCGACGGCAGGCCAGAGGCCAGCGTAAAGGGCGTCTCGGCATTGAAATGCACCGCCTTGATTTCCAAAAGCGCGCGGGCCGTCAGGCGGGCGATTTCGTCGGCGGGGGGGAAAGCGGTCGGGATCATGGGGGCCTCGGGCGGATAGGCCGAGTTTTTCGACGAAAACTCGGGAGGGTGCGGATGATTTTTCGGCGAAAAATCGGATATCAGGGTTCGACGTGCCAAAACACGGGGAAGCCGGGGTTGAAGACGGTGACGGGGCCGACCTCGGTCAGGATCTTTTCCGGCGTCGTTTGGGGCTGTTCGTGTTTGACCAGCCGGATTGTCGTGTCATTGGCGGGCAGGCGGTAAAAGGCCGGGCCGTGCAG
>JACCDN011012288.1_pt1 | contig 17711 bp, 14 predicted proteins | sample 7441691 | NCBI WGS metagenome assembly JACCDN01 (sample SAMN15323439, study PRJNA562643) | freshwater metagenome | isolation source: river surface water | place: USA:Blue River Watershed | collected 2017-08-16
CAAGATGGAAAAGCAGTTGCTGCGATTGAGAAAATTACGATTGCTGACACTGATCACTTGGCTGATTCTTGGTTTAAGTCAGAAATTCTTGGTGGACTAAATGGAGCAAACGTTGAGTTTATTGATCCATCGACAAATGATGGTGAGTATGGAATTGTCGCTGTCCAGTTAACGACGCCAGCGGGATCAGTAGTTCTCGACTAGTTAAAGTTTTTTAACTGAAAAAGTCCAAAAAGGTTCAGCCTCAGAAAAATTGAGTGACGCCAAATCAAATCCTGCGCGAACAAGCATTTCGGAGATTTCTTCTCTTGAAAATCTCTGCTCTAGCTGGGTTCCAAATCGGTCAAGAGCATCATTTCGCATCATTAAAAATGGCATATTTGCGTAATGATGCAGTGGAAAGTTTGCAACATTTATACCTCGTATCTCGAAAAGGCGTGCTAGCCGAGCTAGAGGGAGATAAATCACGAACGCGATTATGTCTGCGAAAAACCTACGCCACGAATTTGGCATGTGACTCACCATAAATCTTACTGAAACTGAGACACGAAATAAGAATCTATAGAAATGTGATTTGTTTTCTAACTTGTAATACAAGTAACACCAAAACATTCCCCCAGGCTTTATTTTTTTAGCGATATCTTCAATCCCCTTGGCTGTGTCAGGCAAGTGATGGAGAACCCCAAGAGACATAGCTAAATCTAGCGAGTCATCAAGAATTGAATTCCTACCTACGCTTGCCTTCAGGACTTTTATCTTTGAAGAACTCTTAAATTTTGCATTCAGAACATCAAATGCACCTGAACTTGGGTCGAGAGCATAAATCTCAGAAAAGTAAGGCGTAAGACGAATAGTCCAACGACCACTTCCTGCACCAAAATCTGCTGCGATTGATGAAGAAGGGTCAAACTTGCTTAAATCTATTGGTAACGAGTATGCCTTAAATTGTAGATCCAAGTCTTTTTTCAATTCATTGCTTTCGTAGTCAAATTTCTTCCACTCTTCACCAAAAGATTTAACTACGTCATTATCGATATTTGGATCAGAGTCATGACTTTCAATCACTCAAGCACCTCCAGATTTATCAAGCAATCTTGTTTAATAGAATTTTCATAACGAAACTACGGAAATGAAAACATTTAATTTGAAACAGCCTTAATGTAAAGGCTTTTGTAGCTGTTTAAGAAAACTAACTCACCAAAATTATGCTCAAAATGTGCCTTAGTTTTCGTCGATACTTCTAACAGAAGATCCGGTGAATTGGCTATTCGTGATAAGGCATCCGCAATCGCTTCAGGATAATCCCCTGCAAGAAATCCAGTGAAATCATGAGAAATTAGCGATGGAACACCACCAACTGCTCGAGAAAGAGTAGGAACCCCTAATTGTCCTGCCTCGATAATTGTCAGCGGACTTCCCTCGTTGTCACTAGTCAGTAGCATCAAATCAACAGAAGAGTAGATCGGGGATAAATCATCGGTCCAGGGAAAACAATGAACCTTCGGGCTAGCGGTTTCATTTTTGAAGCGCTCATAAAGTTCACCGCCACCGCAAACTATGAATTGAAGAGAGTCAGAGCCTTTAAGGGAAATGTTGATTACCTTAGACAATATGTCTGGTCGCTTAATCTCTTCAAATCTACCGATAAACCCGACAGTGAAGTCATCATCGATCAGGCCGAGCTTTTTTCGCGCATTAATTTTTGAATGCTGCTCAACAGCTTTAAAGCCAGGGTAAATTACAGCAAACTTTTTTTCGCTACCTATTCTTGCCGCAAGCAACTCTTTTTTTGTGATGTCATTTACTGCCACCAGGTAATCACTATTGGATGCCAGAAATTTTTGAACGAAGTTCAAAATCAAAGCCTTCCATTTAGAGAAATACGAATGCAGAATATGACCATGGAAAGTATGTATAACCTTACATTTCACACCAGAAAGATTCTTGGCAAGGATTGTAATAGCCCACGCCTTAGACAAGTGAGTATGAAGGATGTCAGGTTTATACTGACGGAGCACCTTTGTAATTTGAAAAATGGACCGCAAATCATTTATTGGATTGATGCCACGTTGTAGCGAACTGATTTTTGTCAGATCACCTAACGAACTCAAATCGATTTCCACCTCGGAATCTAAGACATTTCCCGTGATAATCAACTGATCAAATTCTTTTCCATCGAAAAGTGAACTTAAAGTCAAAATCTGTTTACTGGGTCCGCCAATATTTAATCTAGTGATAACCCTCAAAACCCTAATCAAATTATCTTCTCGCTAATTCATATTCGTGAGAATCCGTGATGATGTCATTGATTGTCTTCGAAGGTTTCCATCCGAGAATTTTTGCGGCCTTAGATATATCGGGTACGCGTCGCTCCATGTCCTCAAAGCCAACCCCAAACACATCCTCATATTGAAGGAATTTGAGGGTGGAAGTCGACTTCGTATATTGAACAATTCTTGCGGCTAAGTCGAGGATCGAGATCTCTTCAGGATTTCCTAGATTTATGACTTCACCTGAAGCGTTAGAGTTTTTCATGAACAGCAAAATTCCTTCTACCGCATCAGAGACGTGCATGAAGCATCGAGTCTGTTTTCCGTCACCGTAAATTTCAATATCAGTGTTTCGCATGGCGGAATCCAAGAATCGGGGGAGCACCATTCCGTAGTTTCCAACTTGACCTGGCCCAACCGTGTTAAATAAACGAACAATCTTGGCGTCAAGGCTTTCTTCTTTGAAGTATGCGAGGGCGAATGCTTCCTCGATAGCTTTTGAATCGCTGTAGGACCATCGTGATTTTTGTGGCACCCCAACAACTCGATCACTGGTCTCGGACAAAGAATCAGCGGCATTTTTTCCATAAACTTCGCTGGATGAAGTCAGCAGAATTGGCTTACGCTCAAGTGAACATGTTCGAATCACTATTTCCGAACCTAACACATTCGTTTTCAAGCCTCGAAGTGGTGAATCAATTATATTTGAGACTCCAACAGCAGCAGCAAGATGTATAACTTGATCATTTAATTTAACCTGCTCCGCCACCAAGTCTTCATTGAGAATAGAACCATTAATAAATCGGACATCTTGTGGAAATCCCGATGACGTTTCCAGATTGTCTAAAACGGTAACGTCATGGCCATCATTGATAAGTTTGCGAGATAAATGCTTTCCAATAAAACCAGCGCCACCAGTAATCAAAATATTCACTACGCCCACTTTCCTATTGGAGAAGCACTAAAATCATTGAGTAAACCAGACCACTGGGTAAATATAGTCTGTCTACTATGCGCAATCGCAATTGTATGCATAAATCTCTTAGCAACATTTGAGTAGAATTCTCTTTCACATATAGCTATTTGAATTGCTTTTTCAAAATCCTCCACTTCGAATCCAGAAGTCACAATTACAGGGGCACCGATTTTCTCTAGCTCTGAGGCAATGCCTACCGGTGTGGTAATTGCAGGAAAACCTTCAATTAAGGCCTCTAGGAGTGCGTTGCTATTTCCTTCGAATGTGCTCGGCAGTATAAAGAAATCCATTTTGTGGGTGACAATATCTTGTTGATCATCATGACTGTAAAATTTGGAATCCACCTCTAAATCTCGAGCTAGATCGATGGCAGCTGTTTTCAAAGGTCCTTCACCTAAGAGTGTCAACTTGATGGTCCCATTGAACTTTGCAAAGGCTTTAATCAAATTAGAGTGGTTCTTATAATGATAGAAATTCGCAATACACAGAAAAGTTAGTTGCTCTTCACCAGCTTCTCGAAATTTACGAGTCTCAGAATCGACAAAATTCTCGATGAGAAAGATTTTTTCAGGAGCAATTCCATCCGAGATTGCATTAGGAACATTTGCTTCCGAATTTGTTACAGCTGCGTCAGCTCTGTCATAAATCCATCTCATCAGCCATTTCTGAGAGCGACTTCTATTGTCGTCACAGTAACCAAATGGGGACCTTCGACCAACGACCAATTTTGGAGGATTCACCCTTAAGAGCGTTGCCAAACCAATCATCAAGGTATCGTGATACAAAAATGTAATCACAAATTTCGGCTTGGCTATCGAAATAGTTTTGTAAATCTCAAAAAAGTTTTTCGAGATTGAAAATATTAACCGTACTTTATTCACGCTTCTACCGATTAAAACTGAATTCTTCAATACTTTTTTGCTCCAAATGTAAAGCCTATTTAGCTTTTTCCTTATAGCCATTTTGCTAGGAATAAATATTCTTCTGGCTAAACTTCCTTCATCACCGGTCACATGATTGCTATTGTCTATTAAAAACTGCTTCAAAAAATTGGTCGAAGGTTCTGACTCTACATCTGGAATAAGCCTGACCCAGTGAACTCGATTTGATAGCTCTGATTCTCTCTTGCCACCATGGTAGGTAATCAAAGTGACTTCATTATCCACAGCAAACTCATTGGCCAGCCAAATGGCTTGTTTTTCGGCCCCTCCGAGCCCTAATGAGCCTATAGAGATTAGAATGTTCATAACCCTCTTAGCATAATTCATGCGACCGAATTACCTGCCGACCTTGTTAGTATGCCCATGTGGAAAAATCACTTCGTGTCTTAGTTACGGGCGGAGCAGGCTTTATTGGGTCAAATCTTGCAAAGGCCCTATTAAGTCACAACCACGAAGTGATCATTTTGGACGATTTTTCGACAGGTTTAAAATCAAATATCTCCGGCCTTGACGTTGAGGTATTTGAAGGATCAGTGGCTAATAAAAAAATATTGAGTCTTGCAGCAAGAAATGTAGATTCAATTGTTCATTTGGCAGCCAGAGGTTCAGTCCCGCGCTCAATTAGAAACCCACAAGCAACATTTGATGTAAATGTTCAAGGAACCTTGAATGTTTGTGAAATAGCTCGTGAACATTTTTTACCGGTGGTGTTTAGTTCCTCATCAAGTGTGTATGGAGCAAATACGAGTGAAAATAAAGTAGAAAATGCATGGTTATCTCCCTTGAGCCCATACGCAGCTTCAAAGTTAAGTGGTGAAGCGTTAATGTTGTCTTTCGCTAACTCATTCGGCATGCAAACAGCAGTGTTTCGCTTGTTTAATGTCTACGGGCCAGGGCAAAGGCCAGAGCATCAGTACTCCGCAGTCATTCCCAAATGGCTTTGGGCATCCCAAAGAAATGAAGAGCTAAAGGTTTTTGGTGATGGTTATACAAGTCGAGATTTCACCTTTATAAACAATGTTGTGGAAATCCTAAGCTTAACCGTGATGGAGAACCGCTATTTTTCAGGAGTAACAAATCTAGCCTTTGGTAACCCGGTTACGTTGCTGGATGTTTTGTCGGAAATTAAGAAAATCGAGCCCAAGATTTTGGTAAATCATTACGAAACCCGCCAAGGCGACATTCGAGATTCGAATAATGCTTCGAAAAGGTTGATTGAATTGTTTCCTGAAGTTATTCCTTACCCACTCGAAGCAGGAATTCTTCGCACCAGCGCTTGGCTTAGAGAAATGCAAAATGAAATCGAGACCCACCCGCTGGTTCTTTCCGATGATTGATTTTAGAAAAGCACGGGGCAAAATTTAAATGTGCGGAATTGTCGGATCTGCTAGTGCGCCACATGAATCACGTGATTGGATTTCTAATGCAACTAGCCAACTTTCACATAGAGGCCCCGATGACTCTGGATGGATCCAAAAAGACTTAATCAGCCTCGGTATGACTCGATTAGCAATTGTGGATATCGCTGGTGGGTCCCAACCCTTTGTTTCTTTGGATGGCCGCTTTTCTCTAGTATTCAATGGTCAGATTTATAACTTTAAGTCTTTGAGAACTTCTCTTGAGAAACTAGGACACAACTTTAGATCTGCTAGCGACACAGAAGTAATACTTCATGGCTATGTTCAGTACCGCGAAAAAGTCGTAGACCATCTAGAGGGGATGTTTGCATTTGCGATCTGGGATTCACAGGAAGAGTCAATGTTCTTAGCTAGGGATAGATTTGGAGAAAAGCCACTTTCTTTTGCACATTTACATAATGGCGGAATAGTTTTTGCGTCAGAAATTAAAGCATTACTTTCCCATCCAGATGTGTCTAGAGAACCAGATCTTCAATCCATTCAACTGATGCTCAATTATGGATATGTGCCTTCGCCAAGATCAGCATACAAAGATGTTAAGAAACTGCCACCAGCCCACTACCTCCTTTGGAAGGATAAGCAGTTCAGTATGACAAAATACTGGACACCACCAATTGACATCCAAAAAGATATATCTGAAACAAGTTTAATTTCGGAACTCGACACGCTTCTCCAAGAGGCGGTTGCACTCAGGATGAATTCAGATCGGGGCGTTGGCGCGTGGTTATCAGGTGGTGTGGATTCATCATTAGTCACCTACTACATGTCTCAAATTCAGGAGCAGCCTGTCGAAACTTTTTCAGCTGGCTTCAAAAATAAGGAGTTTGACGAATCCCAGTATTCTTTAGAAGTTTCAAAACACCTAAAGACTTCTCATAATTCATTGACTCTTGATAAAGGCATTTCTGACACGATGCTTGAAATAATTGAACAATTGGATGAGCCATTTGCAGACTCAAGTTTTGTAGCAACCTTTTTGCTCAGCAAATTCACTTCTGAAAAAAGAGTAGTTGTACTCGGTGGTGATGGAGGAGATGAGGCCTTCGGGGGCTATGAAAGATACCGCTTGATGAAGTTGGCGCATGGAAGCAAGCTAATTGGCAAGAATGCATTTCTGCTTTCAAAAATAGTTAATTTGGTTCCAAATTCTAGTTTCCTGCCAAGAAGAGTTATCAAGGCGAAGCAGATACTTAGTGAGAGCTCTAGTCCAGATACACAGTATCAAAATATGATGAGTTGGATACCTCAATCAGAAATCAACGCATTGATGGGCGATCTAGTCGACATAGATTTGCATCAGTGGTTTGAGTTAAATCTTTCTAAAACCCTGGTGTCGGACAGAGGTTATGAGTTTTCCGCAAATTTATGGGACATAAGTAGTTATCTGCCTGGTGATCTCCTTCCTAAAGTGGACATCGCGTCTATGGCGTTCGGGTTAGAAGTTCGTTCTCCTTTTCTGGATAGTGGGATCATGTCATTTGGACTTTCGGTTCCAGATAACCTCCGAGTAAGAGCCAATGACCCTAAGTATTTACTGAAGCAGCTAGCAAGACAGAAGCTCCCATCTGCTATCGTGGATCGACCAAAAAAGGGATTTGGAATCCCACGTGATGAATGGCTAAGGGGTCAGTTGAACGACCATTTAAATCACACACTTTCGGAATCGAATTCCAATCTGTCAAACTTTTTAAATATGGACGTTGTAAAAAGTAGAGTTGCAGCCTTTAATAATGGAGAGAAGTCCGAGACAGAGATTTGGAGTTTGTACATGTTGGGCAATTGGGCTGCGAAATGGCTTTAGTCCGTTAGCATTAGGCGCTATGAAGGATACTAAAATTGGAGTCATTGGACTCGGCTATGTTGGTCTTCCCTTAGCTATAACTGCATCCGAGTGTGGCTGGCTTGTTATCGGTTACGATAAAAATGAGGAAATAGTTAAAGGGTTAGCTCAAGGAGTTAGCCACATAGATGATGTGCCTAGCACACGACTTGTGAATGCATTATCCAGCAATACTTTTAAGGCAACAACTAATCCAGAGAATCTTTCTGATGTTGATATTTGCATTATTTGTGTACCCACACCCACAACAGAATCACACGAACCAGATCTCTCTTACGTTGTTTCCGCCACAACTTCCATAGCAAAAGTTTTGAAACCAACGTGTGTGGTCGTTAATGAATCAACTTCATTTCCGGGAACGCTAAAAGAGAAAATTCAAAAAACAATCTTGGAAATTCGTGGAGAAACTGGAGATGTGGCTGGATATGTGGCTGCACCGGAACGAGTAGATCCGATGAATCCAAAATACAACCACGCAAACACACCTCGAGTCATCGGTGGCGATAACCCTGCGCAAGTAAGTAGAGTCCATGCTTTTTATAGCAGTCTAGGGCCAGAAGTTTTGATTGTTTCTTCTCCGGAAGCAGCTGAATTTTCAAAGTTGATTGAAAATGCATTTAGACTTGTTAATATTTCATTTGTTAACGAGCTAGCTCCGTACGCCTCTGCGCTCGGGGTAGATTTACTAGAGGTGATTGATGCTGCGGCAACGAAACCATTTGGATTTATGAAATTTGTGCCGGGGCCCGGTGTTGGCGGACACTGCATTCCCGTCGATCCACATTATCTAGTGAATTCAGCTAGAAGCTTTGGTGTGGATCTTCCGGTATTAGATTCAGCTATAGGTGTAAATTTAAGTGTCCCAAAACAAGTTGTATCGAGAATCGTTTCCCAATTACAGGGCAAATTAGGTTCAAGCGTTTTACTAATTGGTGTGGCATATAAGGGTGGTATCTCTGACACAAGAGAATCACCAGCGATTCCTATCGCCAAAGAACTAGTTGAATTAGGTTACAAAGTTTTTTGGACAGATAGCGAAGTTGAATCTTGGGGATTTGCACAGAAATACAATGGCGAGGAAATCCAACTAGGTGTGGCACTAACATCTTCGAGCCAAGATCAAGTTGTAAAGCTTGCAAGTCAGATGAAAATCTTAGATTGCACTGGCAGACATTTCCAGGACGAGCAAGTGATTTCATACTTCAATTCATAATTAAAGATTTCGGCTTTTTCTTCACTCCAAAAGATTTCAGGTCCTTAGGTTCGAAGGCTTGGCGTGCAGCGAATCCGGTATCCCATTTTTGGCCTTTAATGGGAGTATGCTCATTTTGTGAACTTTCGCGCGCTTAAACCTCCAGTACTAGAAAAGATTAAACTCAATAACTGGAACTATCTGATAATCCTAATCTTCTGGATATTTGGGATAAAAACTATTCTGCAAACAAAAGTTGCAGTCTTCCCCGATTCCGGCGGTTACCTAGTTGGAAAATCTTCAACGTCATGGGGAATTCTATCTTTTACTGGGGAAAGTTCGCGCGCATGGCCGACTCTTCTTTTTTACTCTCTCACAGACACTCTCAGCTCAAAAGTATTTTTACAAACTTTGTTGTACCTAGGTGCAGTCAGCTTTTTCCTATTCGTAACTATCGCTAAAAAGCGCAACACCAAGAGTGTGGTTTCAACAGGAATAATCTGCATGCTTTTCTTATCAAATAATACTTTTCAATGGAATGCCAGTATCTTGGCCGAAAGCACCACCATCAGTTTTACTCTAATCGGACTCTCTTTTTATATTTTGAGTCTCATTCGAAAAGATAACTGGGCTGTTTATTTGATTGCTGGAACTGCTTTCTTTACTTTAGCATGTCTAGTTAGAGCACAATTGCTCATTCCTATGATCCTAATAGTTTTTGCTTTGGTGTTAATCAAGAAAAAATTGGTCTTTGGTGTGCTTGGGATTGTTACAACAATGATTGCGTTTAGCTATGTTTCAATTGTTAATGCAAATATAAATGAAACTTGGGGTACTGGATTAAGTCAAACCACAAGAAACACCGTAAGTTACTATTTCTTGACAGCAGTAGAAACAAAAAATGATTCATTAACAACTCGTGTATTTAATAATTTGCCTTCTGAGGCCCCTGCATGTCTCAAAACTCAAGATTCAAGGGCGCCATTTGTCAGTGTTCCAGGGCCATATGTGTTTCAATCAGAACAGTACTTACGTTGTTCTTCGGGAGTCCAATGGGTAAACGAAAATTTCTTTGGTTTTTATTCAAAGTTCTTGCTGAAAAATCCGATTCATATTTTTGAGTCGTCAAGATCATATCTTCCTGAGTCCATTTCGGCGGTAAAGTACGCCGATGTGAAAGGACCAATTCCAATCTGGATCGAGGCTTTCTGGAAAACTGGGTCTAATGGAGTAAAAGATACAACGCCATTTTACATATGGATTTTCTTACCATTACTTAGGATTATTTCTCAAGTAGGTAAAGGTTTTGACATCAGATTTTTCACTTTGTCTACTATGTGGGCTGGCATGTTTGTTAGTTTGGTAGTGACATATTTATTTATGAATGCGGAACCCTCTCGAATTGCCGCTTCTAGCGTATACCCATTGATTGCTATCGCGCTTTTGATTATATTTTATGACACCGAAAAGAAAGTGATGAAACAAAATGCAAAAAAACGGGGATGATTTTGTTATATCACAAATTCTGGAGTTCGTTGATTGCAACACCTGTGATGGCACTGAATACCGCAAAATTAAAGATTCAAGTTACGGAAGCAACTCAACTTTGTCAGAATTTATGGAGTTTTATAGCTCATCCTCCGAAACTAAATTGCTGGATCAACTTGTTCAATGCATCTCGTGTTCACTGGTATTTGTTAATCCCAGAATTTCCACCGAATTAAGTTTTAAGGGCTACCAGGATGCTATTGATGTGCGGCATCATAAGCAGGATTCATTTAGAATTAAGTCATTTAAGAGAGCATTAAAGAAAGTTAATAAGGCGGTTGACCTATTTTCAGGGTCTGAAGGACCTATTACTTTTCTAGACGTCGGGTGCGCAGGCGGTGCATTTCCAAAAGCGGTTAAAGATTTAAATTTTCAAGTTGTAGGTATAGAACCATCAGTTTACTTAAGCGAACACGCTCGTAAAGAATATGGACTTGAAGTACATGCTATGACATTAGAGGAGTACTCAAAAAATGGAAAGTCGTTCGACGTTGTTTCACTATGGGATGTCCTAGAGCACCTTTCTGATCCAAAGCAAACTTTGAAGACAGTACATAGAATGCTAACTAGCGAAGGTCTGCTAATCCTAAATCTTCCCATGATTGATACCCTTCCGGCTCGCGTCATGGGACTTCGATGGCCTTTTTACTTAAATGTTCACATATATTACTTCACGATGAAAACTATTGAAACTTTACTCCATGAAACTGGATTTGAGATAAAGGGAATGAGGCGTTATTGGCAAACACTCTCGTTGGGTTATGTTTTGAATCGCGCTGGCATTAAATTGCCGGAAAAATTGGAAGATATGCTGAATATTCCATTTAGATACTACATGGGTCAGAAAACAATTATAGTAAGAAAAAAAAGTGATAAAAGCTCTCTTGTTTGACATGGATGGGGTTTTACTTGATTCATCACTCATCCACAGTGAAGCATACTTGGCTACCTTTGCTGCGTTTGATATCGACATAACTTTCAACTATTTAAACTATGCCGGAAAAACGACACGAAATGTAATGACAGAAATAGCTAGAAATTTTCCTTTACGTGATCTTAACCCCATTGAGCTCACAAGATTTAAACAGGAGCATGTGGTTCAGAGCTTTAAGAAACTAAACACAATTCCTCTCTTTCCTCAAGTAGAAACTGTGCTGACTGACCTATCGTCAAGCTATAGCATGGCGCTGTGTACTTCGGCTAGTGTCAAAACAGTCGATACTTTTTTTCAGAGCGGCGTCAACAGGGAACTTTTTTCAGAAATCATCACATCCGAACAAGTTACTAAATCAAAACCTGAGCCCGACATATATCGATTAGCGATGCAAAAATTAAGAGTTATGCCGTTAGAATGCCTTGTAATTGAAGATAGCTTGGCAGGATTGATTTCAGGAATAGCCTCAGGTGCAAATGTGTGCCGTATAGGCGATGTGAATTCATTCTCTAGATTGCCACAGAACGTAACAAATCAGATTAGAAATTTTGAAACATTGGTAGAACTTGCGGATCATTTAATGGCTCATACTTCATGAAAACTTATGACCAAACGACCATTTTGGTTGCAGCCGCTGGTATGGCAACCAGAATGAAGTCAGTAGATACACCAAAGGCGCTAGTCAAGTTTAAAGGACGTGCACTTATTGATTGGGCAACTTGCGCGTTCACGCCGTACATCAGGAAAATGCAGATTGTGATTAGAAGGGAAACTTCTCCTGATTTCTCAAGTTATTTCGAAAATAATGAATCACAAGGAGTTCATTTTGCTTACCAAAATGAGCCTTTAGGTACTGCTTACGCAATCAGAGATGGACTATCGAGCATAGATACAGAATGGGTTTTAGCAGTTTGGGGCGATCACGTAGGCGCATCTCGCGCAAAAATCCATGAAATTTTTGCGACTATGGAATCAACGAAAGCAGATTTTTATTTACCGCTAGTTTCAAAAAAGAATCCTTATGTCTATTTTGAAATAAATGAAGAAGGAAATTTGCAGAGGTTTTACGAAACGAATTTAGGTGCCTCCAGGATTAATGAAGGTTTCTCAGATTGTGGTTTCTTTCTTTTCAAGAAGGAGATTGTTTCTGAATTTCTTGAGCTGTATTTATCTCACGAGCGTAAGGAATCTACATTTGAAGTAAACTTCCTATCACTTTTTTCAGAAATGCAAAAAAGTGGAATAAAGTTTCATCTAATTTTTCTCGAAGACGAATTATTGACCCTTGGAATTAATACACAAGCCGAAGTAAGGACCCTAGAAGAGGATTTCGAGTTGGAGGAAACAAATGGACAGTAAATTTAATGTCTGTCTATTCTCAGGCGGACGCGGAGCTGCAACCATACTTTCTGAGTTAGTTAATGTCGAACAACTCAATTTGGTGGTTTTACTTAATGCGTATGATGATGGACTTTCTACGGGTGTTCTGAGGAACTTAATTCCGGGTATGCTAGGTCCCTCCGATATTCGCAAAACTTTTTCAACTGTATTAAAATCCTCAAATAGAAATAGAAATATCACTTTAGCCGAATTACTTGAGTACCGGATAGGGTCGATTGATAGTAAGGGAAACGTCTGGAGTAACCGAGATTCTGGCAGTTCGATTGAAAATTCATTTTGTGGTGATGAATTCCTAAACAATTATTTTGACAATCTACCTTCGAGAATATCTCGAAGGTTAATTGCTTGGAAAAATGAGGCTTTCAAATACTTGCTTGATAGCCTCGGTGAGGAATCTCTACGTGAGATTGTAACTGATATGGCTTTTGGCAATATACTTTTTGCCGGAGCTTATCTTGAGTCCAATAATGACTTTAACGCAACAATAAAATTGTGGACTGAAGTTTTTGCTCCAGGAATTTTGATTTTGAATGTTACAAACGGCGAAAACAGGGTACTTTTCGGAATAAAGGAAGACGGCAGCCTGCTTGCTGATGAAGCTGCAATAGTTTCAAAGCACAAAGCTCTTGGAAAAATAGAAAGAATTTTTTTACTAAAGCAATATATTACCGAATCTGAAATTCAAATGTTGAGTACGTTGCCGAAAGAGCAAGCTTTAGAATTTTTGTTGGAAAGAGAAGAACTTCCTGAGATTAATTCCAGTGCGGCTGTGGCTCTAGAAAAAGCACAAATGATCATTTATGGCCCGGGTACCCAACACTCAAGTTTGTTGCCAAGTTACATGACCAAAGGAATCGCTGATCAGATTGCAAGAAATACTGCGGCAGAAAAGGTCTTCATCTCGAATATTGGAATAGATCACGACATAGTTAGTGAAAACTTCGAATCTTTAATGGAAAATCTTGAAAAATACATGAATATTGGTGTGACTGCATCATCTCAAATTCCCAGGAATAGGCTTATAACCAAAAGCATAATCAGTTCTTTTAGCGATTTATCTTTTGATATGGCCACTTTCGATAATTCGCAAGATTTAAATAATGAGATCAACTATGCTAAATGGGGTTCAGATAAGTATTCACATGATGGTATACGTGTTTCGCGGGCATTAATGACTATAGCCTCAATGAATTCAAAACTCTTTCAGCAGGAAAGCCTTTGCTCTATGAGTATTGTTATTCCAGTTCTAAATGAGATGCCAACTTTAAAAAAAGTCCTAAGTGATGTTGTAACTTTTGACTGGCTGGGGGAAGGTTTTGTTCCTCAAATTGTTGTTGTAGATGGTGGATCAAGCGACGGATCTTGGGAGTATCTCAAAACCGTGAATGGAATTTTAGCCCTTTCAAGTGCAGAAACTCCCGGCCGAGGTTCCGCGATTCGCAAAGGAATTCTACACGCAAGAGGTGAGATAGTTGTTACCTTCCCAGCAGATGACGAATATGCTGTAGCTTCATTAATCGATATCGGCCGAGCACTTGTTGAGAGGGATGTGGGTATCGTTTTCGGAAGCAGGTCAACACTTTGTATTGATACTGATGCGAGACTTAGGGAAATTTATGGTGGTCGCACGAGAGAATATTTCTTAAGTAAGTGGGGTGGCTTCCTTCTCTCTTCAATTTCTGCAGTTAAATATCATCGTTGGATATCAGACCCACTAACTTCGATAAAAGGATTTAAGAAAACTGACAAAATGAATCTGTCTTTTTCTGGAGATTCACTTAACTGGGATACAAAGATAATCATTGATTCTTGGAAACTAAGAGTCCCAATAATGGAGGTTGCGGTAGACTATATTCCGCGAACACGTAGGCAGGGAAAGAAAACGACTGTATATTCCGGATTAATGGCGCTTTGGGAGTTAATTAAATCTAATAGGTAACAGTATTATTACCACATGAATACCCTTGAATTGTCCATAGTAATTCCAGCATACAATGAAGAAAAATCTATTGGGAAGCTACTGGATACAATTCTCGAAGTTATGAACCGAAATTCTCTGAGCTATCAAATAATAGTGGTTGATGATTGTTCAACTGACAAGACCGCTCAGATTGTAGAGAATTTTGTCTCTGAGAATTTAGACCTGCTTCGTCTTCCAGCAAATATGGGTAAGGGCGCGGCGGTACAAAAAGCTATAGAAGCATCTTCCGGAAAATTCATTCTCGTCCAGGATGCGGATTTGGAGTATTTTCCAACCGACATTCCTGTTCTTTTTGAAGCCGCCAAAAAAAGTCCGGGAGCAGCAATTTTCGGAAGCAGAGTTTTAGGTGCTAAGCAGCTAGGAGGGTTGAGGGGCTTTCTTCGGTTGTGGCCTCAACAATCAACAGCTTCATGGCTATTCAATTTCGTACTCACTGGTTGGATTTTCATTGTAAGGCGGGCTTGGATCACTGATTCACTTACAGGATATAAACTTTACCCTTCGGATTTGTTTAAGTCATGGAAACCAATAACTTGTGGTTTTGAGACAGATCATGAGATTACATCCCGAATTCTAAATCAAGAACATAGAATTTTGGAACTACCAATCGATTATGCTCCTAGATCAAAACATGAAGGAAAAAAAATTCGAGCTAGAGATGGAGTTATTGCCTTGAGAACCATCTGGGTGTACCGCAAATGAAAAACTTTAAATGTTTACTTGTGTCGCCTGCTTCTGTTTTTGACCCTGCGGATCCCTTCACTACAGGTGTAGTTTTTATGCCAATTGGTTTGGCCTACGGAGCAGCAGCTCTTAAGAAGATCAATGTTGATGTTGAAGTTTTGGATTTATTTGGTGAATCTCCGAAAGAAGCTCGAAGGATTGGAGACTATATTCGACTGGGATTATCAGATGAAATTTTAATTGAACAAGTCTCAGATATAAAGCCAGATTTGATCATATTTTACGCGAATCAATTACTGAATCATGCTTCTCTCATCGAGTCATTGAAGTCTTTGAGGAAGCATTTCCCTACGGTCATTCTTGGAATTGCCGAGAACACTCAAGCCGTCACTGCGTATTTACTTAAGGAAGTGCAATCCGAATTTTTTGAAATTGGTGCAGATTTCTTAATTTCAGGTGAGATGGAAAACATCTTAGAGGACATAATTGAAAGAGTGGCAACAGGGATAAGTCTCGATGAGTGGGATCTCGATGGTGTTTCAACTAAAGATACGATAGGAGTCCGATCAGCGAAGATTGCTGAGCTAGATCTATTGAGCTTTCCGGCTTGGGAACTCTTTCCATTACAAAGTTATTGGAATTTAGGGTATGCGCATGGGCCATTTGAATCTAGTAGGTATCTGCCAATTCTTACGTCAAGAGGCTGCCCATTCCCATGTAAATTTTGTGTCGTACCAGCCACCAATAATAAAAAATGGCGGTTTCGATCGCCATTAAATGTTGTGGATGAAATTTCCTATTTTAATTCACAATTTGGTGTGAGTGAGTTTCATCTAGAGGATTTAAATCCAACTATTCAAGATTCTAGAATGAGGGAAATTGCTAATGAAATCTTAAGAAGAGAATTACGGATCACTTGGAAGATCGTTGCAGGGACCAAAATAGAGAGTATTAAGTCAGTGGATACATTGCGAATTATGCGTGATTCGGGTCTAAATTACCTTTCTATGAGTCCAGAGAGTGGATCAAAGAAACTCTTGAAGGAAATAGGAAAGCCATTTAATGTTGCTCACGCAATTACAATGACCAAGGCAAGTTATCATCTCGGAATAAAAACTCAAGCATGCTTCGTATTGGGATATCCCTCAGAAAGTTTCACAGATAGATTGAAGAGTTTGGCGCTCGCAATTAGATTGACTTTTTCAGGTTTAGACGAATTAGTTGTGTTTATTATGGCTCCAGTGCCAGGTTCCGAGGTTTATAGATCTTATTTAGGGCAATTTCAATCCCTGTCATCATTGAGTTTTTCTCCAAGATGGAGGAAAGATTTCAGTTCCTTATTGCTTTGGAGACTTCTAATTTACATTAGTTTCCTGAGCCTTAAATTTGTTCGCAATCCAATAAGGATGTTTTTTCAGCTGAAAAATTTGATAACTGGACGATTTCAAACAAAAATGGAAATGACACCAGTGCGTGGGTTGAAATACATTAGAATTGCGAGACAAACCAAAGTTAATGATTAAATCGTCAAGCGAGCAGATGAATTTGTAGAGAATTATCCTTAAGAAAATTAAGTTAAAGCTTACTAAATGTTTTCCTTGAGGAAAGGAAGGGGTTTAGGCATAAACCTCAATCTTGGCAGGATGGAAATCCTCATGAGTCCCATTGAGAATTCGAGTGTAAGTTCAATCTGAGAAATTTGTGTACGGAAGGGAGAAAATGCCTTAAACATGTTGAAAGTTGCTTCAAAAGTTTCGGATCAAGTCATTTATGTTGGGGTCGATTTATTTAAGTACCAGGCTTCACCAATAAATCTGGAGAGAGAAGCATCATTTTGGCCTGAATCGATAGAAAACATTTTAATGAAATAAACTATTAGTTACCCTAGGGCGCAAATCGAACTGATCTCTGCTTGTTCAAATGACTCTTTGCGAACTTTGGTTTGACTTAAGTTTCAGTTGATGTTTATAGATGGTGGCCATAGTTATGAGACCGTTCTTGGCGACTGGAGTAGTGTGTTGAAACTCATTTAACATGATGGATGAATTTTTATTCATGACTATACGAGCATTGAAGCAACTATTCTTGATAGTTTCGGAATGAAAAAGCTATTCGACTCACTAGACACCGAAAAATATAATGTGCAGATTCTTGATCTAGAAGATATTTACGAAAACTCTTGGGGAGTGTTGAAGGCTCGTATGGTAAGAATTGGGCCAAAAATGAGTTGGTCAGAATGACTTTGACAAGATTGTTAACAAATGTGGCTTGGGCCGGGATCGAACCGGCGACCTAACGATTTTCAGTCGTTCGCTCGTACCAACTGAGCTACCAAGCCAACAAAGATCTTGCTGGTAGTTGCCCACCAGTACGTATGGCACACAAATAAATTTGTATACAACACCAAAACCTTTGCGACCCGGACGGGACTTGAACCCGCGACCTCCGCCGTGACAGGGCGGCGCGCTAACCAACTGCGCTACCGGGCCTTGGAATTACTTCCAAAACCTTTACTACTGGTACTGC
>JACCDN010842033.1_pt1 | contig 17701 bp, 9 predicted proteins | sample 7441691 | NCBI WGS metagenome assembly JACCDN01 (sample SAMN15323439, study PRJNA562643) | freshwater metagenome | isolation source: river surface water | place: USA:Blue River Watershed | collected 2017-08-16
AATCCAGAAAAAATAAAACCGCAGAGTTAAGCCGTTTTATAGCATAAGTACTGAATTGCCACGCTCCCTATGGTCGCTCGCAATGACCCTTGTACACTGGCTTTGGCGATCCATGCAACAAGGCCGGCTTCGACCGCGGAATCCAGTGCTTAAAATTATACACAAATTTCATCGTATAAATCGTACCAATTCGGGTTTACTTTTTCAATTAATTCTAATTTCCACTGAAACCTTGCCATTCTTTTATAGCGAAAATAGTTCAAGTTTGAGCTATTAATTTAAAAGCGAGCTTGCAGGGGCGTATATAAATACGTGAGCACAAGCGAGACTTGAAAAATTGATGCTTCAAACTTGAACTATTAAAGCTATATACGCTTCGCTCCTTGCGCCTAGTATCTATGACACAGCAAAACATAAATAGCTCCCGTAGAGTTCAGTAAATTCTATTATTTTATCCTTAATCTACTGCTTCATATTGGCCCAGATTCCCTATCGGATTCAAATATGGCTAATATGGAGGTAAAAAAATGATCTTGCATCTAACTGATTCAATTAATACCAAGTCTCATTTTAAATCAGACTAATGAATTTCAAGACGAGGCTGCGCAGCGTAGTGATCTACGTGAGCAGTAGCCGAGATCTGCAAAATTCGTTTGTATCATTTAAAATGAGATTTGGTATAACTCCATAGTCCCTGTAACCCTATTCTAGCTCAGCTCTGCAGAATTCTGGCACAGAGACCATTTAAAAAGCCTCCAGAAAATTGCTTTTCTGGAGGCTTAAAAGATAAGTTTATAAAAAACTAGATATTAGAAGTTTATACGAACTTTTAAAGTACCCTGATGAGCTAAATATTTATTAGCAATATTTAAATCATAACCAGCACCATATTCATAAACACCAGATTTAGCGTTTAGACCAAGACCAAGATTATATGTGGTCTTATCTATTTTAGCAGATTTTGATTTAAACTGATTCACCATACCATCAAGTTTTGCTGTGATAGTTGGGTTTTTTCCGATGAAATCATGTTTTACAAAAGCGTAAGCTTCAGGAGTTAACTCAATACCGTTAACATTTGATGCATTCATCTTAGCTCTTAAACCAAATACTCCTTCAAACTTGTTTACAGCTTTTTTAGTAATATTTAGATTTTGCCAGCCTGCACCTGTTTCCTTATAACTGCCATCACTGATTCTTGTAAAGTTAACACCAGCTAAAGGAGTAACAGTTCCCATTTCAGCAATTTTATGACTATATCCAACCATTAAATCACCGCCATAAGTCGTAGAATCATAGTTACCTTTAGCTTTTACTGGACCAGTTGATGTCAAACGTGTTTCAGTATTTTTCACTTTACTTGAACTAAATGATGCAACAGCTTGCAAGAACCATTCGTTAGTTAACTGTTGAATACCGTATATACTGAACATATAAGTATCAGCTTTGGTTTTGTCACCTGATTTTAAATTTTTATGTTTAATATCAGTTTTAGCAAAACTCATTGCAGCACCCAGAGTCATGTCAGCATTAGCCATGGTATCGAAACCGATTGTTGCGCCACTAGAATTTGCTTTATAACCAGCAGTACCTTTTCTTTCTTTTTGTGTAGATTGGCTATAGAACGGGCTAACCCATGCGCCATATCTAGCAGCGTTATCACCAGCTGACATACCAGTAGAACCAAGATCTGCTGTTTGCATTCCAGGAGTTGGAGATAGCGCCCCAAGCCTGTTAGAAATATCTTGCTTACCAGCAGATACTACACCAGAAATTACAGCTGTATTAGTTTTAACCGGTGTTGACAAACGAGCAATTGCTTCAACAAGTTTTTTATCATCATCAAATTTTGCTAGATCTTGAATAAATAATTTTGCATCGCCAGTATTTTTTGCGTCAGCAAGACTTAGCGAATCTTCAAGTAAATCAGCATCTTTTAACGGCGTTACTAAATCTTTAAGCACACCAGCTGTATTATTTTTCTGAGTTAAATTATAGTCGCTAGCAGAATAACTCCAAGCTGCGAATCTATTATTTTTCTGAGTTATTTTAAATTTAGCTCCGCCAGCTGGTGTTATTGTAGCTCCATCACTTATGTTAAATAGTTTGAAAGATCTATCAGCATCGCCAAGGCTAGAATTATCAGTAATAACTAAATTTAAAGCTGCTGCGTTATTTAGATCTAAATTAGTACCAACACCATCAACAATGATTTTACCTATTGTAGCACCGTCAGCATCAAGAGTTAAATTTATTTGCGCTTGACCGTTTAATTTTGAAGCACCACTATCAAACACAACTTCTTTATTAACAAGATCAATTTTTGATAATTCAGTTGCACCAGTCAAAATAAAATTATCAGCAGCTCTAGCTGTAACATCTGCACCAAATTTAATAGTATTAGCATTTAGGTCAGCAGAAATATCCGCAACACCAGTACCTTTAAATTCAATAGCATTAACGCTGAATTTTCCACCAATAGCTTTAGTTACAGTAGCATTGTCAGTAAATTCTACCGCGCCATACCCATTATTGAGTTTACCATTAATAACAGTATCTGAAGTAGAGCCAGCAGCAAAAGAAGCTGTAGCACCATTATCCAAACCTATACCGAAACTTCCAGCAGGAATAGCTCCACCACCCGCTGCAACAAGTGCAACGCTATAAGCTGCTACCAGAGCATCATTTTGCTTAGAAGATACCACACCTTGAAGGCTAACTTTTTTATTAGCCTCAACGTTCATGAGTACAAAATGAGCATCTCCTTTTACAGAGGCAGATTCTGCAACATTAACCATTATTAATGCTTTGTCTTTTTCACCAAGATCTAAAGAAAATGCGTTGTTTTTGCTAAAAATAACAGTACCATAACCATCATTAGCAGTTCTAACACCAGCATAGAAATCAGTATCAATTTCGATTGCATCACCAAAATGTTTACCAGTTATAGTAAAGTAACCTAGCCTGTTTGCATCGGTACCAACAGCTGAGCTAAAAATTTGATTCAAGCCAGCAGGATTAGTTGACAACATCACATTATGACTACGATTCGTAGAAGTAGTAGTAATAACTGTATTTTCAAAATTATCAGCAGGTATAGCTTCGAAAGTAGCAGTAGTTTTACCACCATCAATAGTTTGATTAGTAAATTCTAACTTATCAGTTTTAAAATCAGCAGCTTTAAATTTAATGTCAGTTCCGCCAATTTCAACAGCTGCTAAACGTGCAGTAGCACCTATCTTAGTTGAAGTTTCCATTGCCGCCTTATTAATAAAGGATGCTTTACCTTGGTTTGCCCCAGCACCTTTGATCTCACGAACATCAGTTTTTGCTCTAAAAATCGCAGCAGCATTATTAGCAATAGTAACATCTTCACCTAACTTTACATCTTGCATAAAGTCAACAACTTTACCAGCAGTATTTATGTTAATGGCTTTAAGAGTTTGACCAGAACTAACTACTGCATCAACCACAGAAGCACCAGCAAAATTTAGAGTACCATTATTATTTGCAACAGTAGCAGTAAAGCCATTACCAGCTGTGGCAGAGAAATTAACACCATCTTCAATATTTAGAGTATGATCTCCAGTAATATTAATAGCTTTTAGTTTATCATCGGCAGCAAAAGAACCTTTTTTCAAAGTTATTCCATCTGCGCCAATTATTAAAGTACCTTTGCCCTCATCATGACTAAAAGTACCAATCATGTAGTTACCATTAGCTTTGCTCAAGGTTAAACTAGCCTCTTGAGTGCCAATATCTACTTGCAAAATATGTGAATGCTCAGGCAATATTATGTTTGCTCCACCAGTTACTTGCAACAACCTTAACGCATTACCTGGGGTTGCAACATCAGCAACGCCCCCAGTAAGAGTTACAGTCTGACCAGCAGGTGATTTATTCACAAGAATAGAACCTGTACCACTAGTAAGATCAGTTTTAACTTCTATCTTTTTGGTAATAGCAAAATTACCAGTACCAGTATATTCTAAAATACCACTTTCAGAGAATTTAACAGCATCATTCGTTCCAACTATACCACCATCTTCTAAAATCAACTTCTTATCAGCAACAGTAAAGTCAAGTTGCTTGATAGTAGCAGTATTACCTATTTTATTTACAGTTGTATTACCCGCTACCTGCAAAATACCATTATTTGCAACGGTAGAGGTAACATTTCCTTTTATGACAGTACCATCTTTAAGAATTAATATGTTATTGACAGCAGCGGCAGCAGTTCGAAGGTTAACATCTGTAGCAAATATAGTTTTTCCTTCAGCAAGGGTAGCTGTTGTTGCAGCAGCAGCACCAGTTACATTTGAAATTATATTCACCGCAGCGAATGGATTAGCAGCATCGCCGATATTTGTATTAAGAGCGATTGTATCACCTTTGAAACTAGCAACAGCACCACCGGCATTAGCAGTAATTTTACCAACATTTATTTCCAAAGCTGGAGCAGCAGCGTCAGCTACAAAATTAGTTGTATGACCACCTAAAACCTCAATAGCTTCTAAAGCCTTACCACCAGCGCCGCTAGTACCAATTTTACCCTTGAATGTGTCACCAGTACCAGCAACCTGAATTTTACCTTTACCGTCTTTTGCAGTAGTGATATCACCAGTAACTGCAGTATTTGCAGTACTTAGTTTTAATACTGAGTTATCGGCAGTTAAAGCAATTTCTTTTGCTGATAATTCATCAGCACCACCGACTGCTAATTCAACAGTACCAGCACCAATTTTTACTAATGCAAGCTTATTAGTGTTACCAAGCTTTGCAGTAGTAACTACAGAATTACCAAGGAACTCTACAGTACCCTGACCAGCTGGAACATTAGCTATACCCTTTATGTGAGCAGCAGCGATTTTTTTGCCATCAGCTACTGTTAATGTTGACCCAGCACCAATAGTAACCTCAGCATTGGCTGTTAAATGAGCTGATAATTTCGCACTTTTTCCGTCATTAATTTTAAATTTACCAATAGCATCAGCATTACCAATTTCACCGGTAAATTCTACATTCAGCGCGTTAACTTCAACAACGCCATGATTTCCTGTACCACCCTTAATAGTTCCTTTAACAACACTATTGTCATTATTAAACTTTGCAGTTGCATTAGCGCTAGACAAATTAACATTACCAAGAGCATCTATCCCATTAAATTCACGAATCACATTAGCGGTGATGTTAAAATTAAGCTTAGCGTCTGCAGTACCACCAACCGCAATTGCACCACCATTTGCCGCTGTTACTCTTGCTACCATAGTAGCACTAGTATCACTGATAATATTAGTAAAACCACCAGCTACTGAAACATTAGCTGTTTGGTTATGATTACCATATATATTGAGAACACCAAAATTAGCACCATTATTCACGGTAATATTCTTAGCATGAGCAAGGAACATGTCGGAATTAGCTGCTACACCAGCAACAAGGTTAACACCAGCCGCCCGCAAATTAGCACCAGTATTCATATCAGCATCACCAACACCATTGGTTACCACATCCACCCCATAAGCATTTGCAGCACCAGTTAGAACAGCTACTGCAGAAGCTGTAGTTAATAAAGTTTTAAGAAATTTAGATTTATTAGCCATAATTACTTTATCCATATTTTAGTTAATTAATTATTCATGTGTTTGCAACGTCTATCACGAACCGGCACTTGCCTAGAGTTTTAAAGCAAGACACAATCTGCAAACAACATTTACCACGCTGCATCATAACACTACTATTAGTTAGACACAATAAAATCTTGTAGCTTTATCTAGCTTTTTACGATTAGCGACAAAAATAACACATTCACTATTCATCATTATCTGCTTTATCATCCGCTTTTTACTAAATCTCTTTTATTTTTAGCGAATAAATCAATTTGAAAATCAATAAATTCATTAATCATCAGAGATTTAGCAATATTATTGGCTTGCAACAAAATTTTTAAATCCCTAGCAAGGTCAGCAAAAAAGAATATGGGTTCACCGCTTTGTTTGGTGCCTAGTATCTCGCCCCCTCCTCGCAAAATTAGGTCTTGTTCTGCAATATAAAAACCATCGCTACTATTATGCATTATCTTAAGCCTTTCTTTAGCCATTGGGGATAATCTTTTTGGCTCATACATCAATAAACAATGTGATTGTTTATTTCCGCGCCCTACTCGCCCCCTTAATTGGTGCAACTGCGCAAGGCCAAATTTCTCGGCATTTTCAATTATTATCAAATTACTATCTGGAACATCAATACCTACCTCAATAACAGTGGTAGCGACCAATATACGAGCCCCACCTTCTTTGAATTCTTGCATTATTTGGTCTTTCATTGGCCCTTTCATTTTGCCATGGAGCATAGAAACCTGATTAGGATAAATATTATTTAGCTCAAGCCACCGGGCAGTAACATCAGCAAACATAGGAGAATCGACGTTGTTTTCATTAGTAACTATAGTTTTTAGCGTTTCATCCGATTGATCAATTAAAGGACAAACCCAGTAAATTTTCTCTCCTATTGCCAGCTTTCTAGCTAATGAGTTAATAATTTCTGATCTTTTTTTATTAGAAAGCACAGAAGTAATTATTGGTAACCGGTTGCGAGGCTTAGTCTTTAGTTGTGAAGCACTCATATCTCCAAACATGGTTAATGTCAGGCTTCTTGGAATGGGGGTAGCCGTCATTACTAGTACGTCTGGATGGGAAGCTTTTTTAATCAACTCTAACCTTTGTTCAACGCCGAATCTGTGCTGCTCGTCAATAATGATGTATCCTAGATCTCTAAATTCTACCCCCTTTTGAAACAAAGCATGAGTACCTATTAAAATATCGATTTTGCCATTTAACAAATCTTGCTTTATCTGTTTTTGCCCCTTTGCAGAAATTTTTCCAGTTAATAATTCTACTTTTATTTCAGTGTTTTCTAAAGCACGACAAAAAAACTGATAATGCTGAATTGCAAGTAAATCTGTTGGCGCCATTAATGCTGCTTGTGCCCCAGAAGTTACCACATTTAATATAGTTATAAGCGCTACTAATGTTTTACCAGAACCAACATCTCCTTGCAGCATACGCATCATTTGAACATCCGATAGCTGATCATGCTCTATCTCCGTTATTACCTCTAACTGAGCATCAGTTAACTCAAAACCAAGCTTTGATAATATAACCTCACGAATTCCACGATTTAGAGCGAATGATCTGCCCCTGTTTTGATGCTCTTGAGCTTTAATTTTTAACAATGAAACCTGATTAGCTAGCAACTCTTTTGCTGCTAATTTCTTCATGTTAAGCTCTATGTTTTTTTTAATATCGTAATCTGCTCCATGCTGACTAATTATACCATTTCCCCTTTTAAATGATACAAACGAATTTTGCAGATCTCGGTCGTGCTCACGTATTTCTATACGCTGCGCAACCTCGCCTTGAAATTCATTAGTCTGATTTAAAATGGAAAATGGTATTAGATGTAAATTTTTGATTTCATCTAATAATTCATTCATATATTTTTTCTCTTCTAAGTTTTGAGTAGAAAAAGCAGCATTCGAGTTAATATCATTTTCTAGAATAGTAATAGCCTCTCTGATATAGCCATATAATTGCTTATTCACAATTCCATAAGTAAGCGGGTAAACAGGCATCACAGGGGTGATTAAATTTTGCCTAAATATAAATTCAGGGTGACTTATTTGCAAAGAACGATCAAAAATCTCTACCCTACCAGTGATGATGTATTTTTGACCAACCCTTAATTTGCTAAAAATAAATGGATGAATTTTGTTAAAAAACACTAAAATAATTGAACCAGTAGCATTAGATACTTTGATTTTAAGCGGAGACGCTCTAGAAGCAGCTTTTAGAACGTCGTCTATAATTACTTCCACTTGAATTAAGTCTCCAGTTCTGAGCGTGGATAAATCAGGATCTATTTTGATGATGTTATAAGTAATTGGTTTATAAAATACCAGATCCCTTAAATTGTTAATTTTAAGACGCTCTAGAGCTTTTTGGGCCGTCTCATTAATAGACAAAACAGACGCAACTGACTGAAAAAATATACATGCTTGATGAAATTTTGGAATCATACTTAATAAATATTCTTGTTTTAGCTATATATTCTTGTTTGATATAATAACGCTAATAACTTATAAAACATAGATTGCCCCAGGCCCTATTGCCTCCTCATCTACGATTCCTCGCAATGACGACTATCACCCTGCACTCGCAATGATTCTATGAACGCCAACGATAAGTATGTTAAACTTATCAACGGTATTAGAAAATTTGGAATATAAATTTAATCTACCAAATTTTAAAACATTAATTTAATAAAGATTCCATACCATGAACCATTATACAGTAATAGGAATAGATTTGGCAAAAACAAAATTTCATTTAGCTGTACTTGATCAAAAAAATAAAGTTGCAATGAAAAAAAGAAATAAAACGTAAAGTTTCGCAATAGACTAAATTCATTGGTACAATTAAAATGGAGCATGTAATACCAATTCACTTTCATAGCGATTAATTATTATAGCATTCATAATTGTGGCCGATAAAATCATAAGGATTTATATGATTCCCAGCTAGATTTATTTCAAAATGCAGGTGATCGCCCTTGGCGTTACCAGATTTACCTTGTAGAGCGATCGCTTGGCCTCTTATGACTTTTTGACCCTTTTTCACGAAGGTCTTTTTTAAATGAGCATATTTTGTTTTAATATTACCCCCGTGGCTGATTTCAACGATAACCCCATAACCATTTTTGTTACCAACAAATGAGATCTTGCCAGAAGCGCTTGCATATATAGGGGCTAAGTGATGCGCAACAAGATCTATGCCACAATGCATTTTAAGTTCTTTGCTGATAGGGTGTTTTCTAACGCCGTAACTGCTTGAAATACAAGGGTTATAAGATGGTAGCATTAAAGGTAGATGAGAAATGATGCCATCTAGTTTTGCTAGAGTTTTAGTAGAGTTTGTTTTGCCCAGATCCGATTTGGCAATTTTTTTTACTTGATGATAATCATTATTAGTCAGGATCTTGTATTTATTTTGTAAATTAAGTAGCAAGTTAGTTATTCTTTTTATTTTACGTTTTGCTTCTTTTGATAAATTAATACCACGGTGATAATTTGACTTAAATTTCTGTAAATATGTTTGTGCATAAGATTTTTCATTAGCAAATCGTCCCAGATCTTGAGCAAAAATACAATTTGTATTATTTATTTTGGCTAAATCATAGCTCGATACCAAATCAGCTCTATTAAATTTATGGTTTTTTTGCAGCTCTTTGTTAACTTTTTTATAAGAATCGATTGAATAATTGCTAGTGCTACAAGCTTGCAATGATAGAGAAAGTAATAAAACAACAAATACAAGCTTGAAAGGCATTTCTAGTTAGTGATATGTTCAGAGTTATGTCAAATAGCTGCTACTATCGCCTATAAGGGCAGGAGTATTATCTTCCGTTTCTTCTAGTGGTTCTAGTGAATGTAGCAAATTCATAGTTTCAATTTGTAGTTTTGACGTGGAGTTGATTAACAGTTTTATAGCTTTGTCGCTAAGGATGCTATTTTCTAAAGAAAAAAGCGTAAGTGGTATATAATCAGAATGAGATTTCAGTGCTTTAGTTATTTGCAGAGCTACATTGTAGTTTATTTCCATATTTTCTAGTCTTATCTCGTGGGTTGTGGGTTTAGCAATGTAAGCCAACATTTCTTTAAAATCTTTTTCTGACATACGTTTTTCACCAGATTTTATCGTGATAGTCGAATCTGATAGTGAGCTTACACCCGAACTAAAGAGGGAGCTAGAAGATGAACTCTTAGAGCTAGAACAACTATCGCTAAATGTAGAAGATTCAGATTTTTCCGAAATCTTTGTTTGTGGTAAAGTGCTAGTCGTGGTAGTAGTAACAGTAGCGACGCTACTAGCAACAATGTTAAAATAGCTGGAATAGATGCTATCTGGACTAAGATAGCTGGTTTTGCCAGCAGATGAATCTTTAGATACTGAGAATTTTGACATAAATAAAACACCTTTTTCTAAGTTATTGCAAGTTAATCCACACAGTCTAAGGATACAATAAACATAAATTTTACGCAAATATTTAGTTACTTAATGTGCTATAATTTATCTAAGTTAAGTTACATATTGATGAATTCTAGTATCGGACCTAAAATCATCAACGGCATAAACATTATTGCTCCAACGATCAGAGCAGTAATTAATAAGAAAAAGCTTATCTCGATATTAGATTGATTTTGATTTTCGATATAATTAGCAACCTTTTTTTTACAAGCGAATGATCCACTAATTGCAAGCGAATAATATATAATGGGATACCTTCCTATAAACATTGCAATAGCAGTCATATAGTTAAAATAGTTATTTGAGCTATTAAGCCCAGAAAAATTGGAGCCATTATTAGTAAAATTCGAAGCGAAATTATACGCAACATCTGTTACTGCTTGTGAACCTTGATAAGTTATGAGTTCTTTTGCCTCTGGCAGAGCAAAACTAATACCAGTAAATAGTAACACTCCTATTGGCATTATTAAAAACACTATTATCACATAGTTAATCTCCTTGATAGTAATTTTTTTGCCAAAGAAATTGTCACTATTTCCGGTGATAAGACCCCTTAAAAACACCGAAACAATCAGATAAGAAAGCATTGCAAAAAAACCTGATCCTACACCCTCCATGATGAATTTGCTCATTACCAAATTAGAAAATAAAACAAGAGTACTAAGCGGTGAGTAATTTTCAAGGCAGGCATTAGTTGTTCCGTCTGAGCTCATAGTAGTGGCCAATACCCACATTAAAGAAGGAAATTTATCATATATCAGTCCTTTACCAGTATAATTAAAATTATCTTCTACGAGCCTATCTGTAAGTATTAATGGGATTCCATAATCCGTTTCTCCAAGAGATATAATATAGAGAGAGAAAGTCATAACAAAAACCACCACGCAATATAATGACCAGCTAAAATTAGTAGCTCTTGCAACAATGCCATAGGTAAATATTAAAGAAATTGGGGCAATTATAGTTAAGAACAAATTCAGCATTATTACCATTCTTGACGGCGATTCAAAAGGATGAGCAGCAGCTGAAGTAAAAATAGATCCGCCATTAACAACAAAATGTTTTATTGCTACTTGACCAGCCGCTGGCCCTACGAAAAATCTTTCTTTTGTTCCTTCCAAATTTGTATAATCTATATTACCAACAAAATCGTGCGGTGTGCCTCCGGCAATTAAAAATAATGATATTATTAATGATGCTGGTAACAAGATAAAGCAGAATCCGCGTAAAAAATCGTCGTAGAAATTACCGATATAAGGGTTGTTATTATTAATAATTCCCTTAACAAAAGCTATAAATACCGCAATACTGGTAGCTCCTGACAAAAAATTCTGCATTGTTAGAGCAAAAATTTGGCTAACAATACTTAGTTGCGTTTCTGGGTTGTGACTTTGCCAAAATGTTCCTGTAGAAAAAGAAATAGCCGCATTTAGGCTAGCAGCAAAATCTAGCTCTTCTGCTACAAGGTTGCCAGTTGGTAAATATTTTTGAAAGAAAATTATTAAAAAAGTAAAAAATATACAAATAAAATTGAAGATCATTAAACTTTTAAAGTATCTTTTCCAAGTTTGCTGTTTAATAATTCCTGTTTTAAAGCGAGTAATAAAGCTGTTTAGATTTCGATTAAAAAACACCCATGCTATATATTTCCCAAGCATTGGGGCGCAAATAGTAACTAGGACAAAAAATATTAATGTTGATAATATCATTCTATCTATTTATTACTTTTCTCAATCTCGGTTTTTTTAGGCTTTGGTTCTAAGTTTAGTGGTTTTTTCAAACCACAAGCTGATATAAGTAGGCAGCAAATGATAAAAGAAATAGTTTGTTTCATGTTGATATTTAAGCTATAAATTTGTGACATAGATGAAATAATATTAATTTTAGTGAATTAGGACAATAATATTCTATGATTAAATTCTCTACAAAGATATTTTTATGGTTTATAAGTTTTATTTTGGTTTTAAGTACTTACCTTAGTAGCTACTCTTTTGCCGATAATCAGACTATCATCAGGCCAGAGGCTTCTTTTGTTCCGGATGTGAATTTTTTTGATAAGGAAGGTAATAAAATTTTCTTAGATCAGTTTGAAGGTAGAACAATATTAATTAGTTTTTGGGCGAGTTGGTGTGGTGCATGCGTTGAGGAATTGCCAAGTTTAGATGTTTTACAAAAAGATTTTAGGAAATTACCATTTGAGGTTATAGCTATTTCTGAAGATTTTAAGGGAATAGAAGCAGCAGAAATTTACTTTAATAACCATGATATTAGGCATTTAAAATTATATCATGATTACAAAAATAGCTTATTTAAAGCTATGTCGGTAGTTGGTATGCCTACAGCATTTTTAATTGATCCTGATGGTAAAGTTAAAGTGATTTTTAAAGGTAATATTAAGTGGCATGATGAGTCAATACGAAATATTTTACTTTCTGAAATTGCCGGTAACCCTGAAATCCCCAAAAATACTTATGTCGCAACATCTTTAAACAAAAAGATTACACCAATTAAACAGGAATCTGAAGAAAAAAACCCTAAAAAACCTATGGATGATAAAGTTCCTTCGAAACTCTTTACCAAAGAGCAAGTACAAGGATCTCAAGGAGCAAAAAAATCGCACGGAACACAAGAGGCTAATGTAAAAAATAACATTGAAACCGGTAATCAAAATCAACAACAAAGTAATGTAACAGAAAATATATCAGGGCAAAAAAATGAAAACAACAACTAAAAGTAAAAATACTATTTCCAGTGCAAAAGGATCGATTACTACAAAGCGTTCGGGTAAAATTGATCAATTAGTCTCATTATTGCCATTTGGTCTTGGTAATACTAAACCTGTTGTTGCAGTCATGCGGCTAGAGGGGGTCATAGGCAAAGTGGGAGCTATGAAATCTGGCCTTGCTATTTCTTCTCTCAACAAACTAATTGAGAAAATGTTTAAAATAGATAGGCTAGATGCAATATGCTTATGCATTAACTCTCCTGGGGGGTCGCCGGTGCAGTCCGAGTTGATAGCCAAAAGAATAATTTCCTTAGCTAAAGAATTAGATTTACCAATTTATAGCTTTGTTGAAGATATAGCTGCTTCTGGAGGCTATTGGCTTGCTTGTGCTGGGGATAAAATATTTGCAAGTAAGAGTTCTATTGTTGGTAGTATAGGCGTTATTTCAAGCGGATTCGGTTTTCATGGTGCTATAGAGAAATTAGGAATTGAAAGAAGAGTAATTGCGGAAGGTAAAAATAAATCTGTTCTTGATCCTTTTCAGCCGGCAAAAACTTCTGATATAAAGTTAGTAAAAGATTTGCAGAAAAAAATATATGATCATTTTACTGAAACCATAAAAGAGCGCAGAAAGGGCAGGCTTACTCAAACCGATGATATCATATTTAATGGTGAGTTTTGGACCGGCCAACAGGCTTTGGATTATGGGCTGATTGACGGTATAGATGATTTATATTCTTTCATTCATAAAAGATATGGTGATGAAGTAAAAATAGAATATATTGAGCATAAACAATCATGGTTTAAAAGAAAATTTGGCGTATCAAATATTACCAGAAATGTAGCTCAAGATATTACAGATGCTGTGTTTGATAAAGTTGAAGCAAAGCTCTTAACGAGTAAATTTGACTTATATTAAATTTAAAGAAATTTATTTTCAGCATTTAGATTGATTATGGAAATTTTAAAAAAACTATGTGCAGGCTCAAAGCAGCATAATTTAAAGCAGCAGAATATAGTGCCAGAGCTAGGAGCGCGCCAATTATGGTTGGTCAAATACTGGTTTTATTGTCTGGCGGCGGGGTTTATATTAGGGTTTTGTAGTTCATTTACTGTTTCTTTAGCAGAAGATGAGGCAGTTAATGGGACTGTTGATGAGGTTGTTGATGCATCGTTGCTTGAGGAAATAGAACAAGGATTGCTCAGTCAAGACCCTAAAGCCGAGCCTGCAAAAATAGAGCGTAAGGATTTACCAAAATTAGAAGATAAGAGAAAAGAAAGCATATCATCTGAAATTGATGTTCCATTAGAAACTGGATCATTTTCTTTTAAAAAAACCGCTAAAATCATAGTGTTAAACAAAATTACTGCTAAATCTGAATTAACAGAATTTAAGTTAGGAATGATAAAATTTTTTGGCAATCTCTCTATCGAGGTACATAAATGCGTTAGAAATGCTGACCCTGTTAGATCTGCTAATCTTGTGTTAATTACAGTTTTTGATAATAAGCTTGATAATGATAAATTGTTAGTGTTTCATGGCTGGATGGACTCTTCTAATCTTTCAATTTCTACATTAGAGCACCCTGTTTATGAGCTAATACCAGTTGATTGTGTAAACTAGAATTAAATGTTATTTAAATTGAGGTAGCTAATAATATTATGGCCTTTTTTACAATAGACAATTTAACAAGTCTCTCCGTCATGTATGATAAAAAAGTAAATATCTTTATTTGCTTTTTTATCATACATGAAGGATGAACTAACAACAAAACCAAGGCAAAAAGACTATATTTCTGCTTTTTTTCTAACAATATTCGCTTTTTTTCTTACAACTGGAAATTCACTTTCAACTTCACTATCTATATCTTTACCAGAGAGAAGATTTTTTATTTCTTTACCAGACATAGTTTCACGCTCTATCAAAGCCTTTGCTAAAATATGTAGTTGATCTAAATGAGTTGTGATAATATTTTTAGCGAAATCATATCCTTCTTTAACTATTCTTTTGACTTCATCATCAATAATTTCTGATGTTTTTTGCGATCTTCCCTTATCACCGTTACCACCTGAAGCATACATATCTTCATTACTTTTGCCGTGGAAGATTGGGCCTATTTTTTCACTAAGACCCCACTCCGTAACCATTGCTTGAGCCATACTAGTAGCCATTCTTATATCCGATGATGCACCAGAAGTAACTTTTTCTTTCCCAAAAATTATTTCTTCTGCCACTCTACCTGCCATAGCAACAGCAATATCTGCTTGCATTTTTTCAAGCGTCATTGAAAGCCTGTCATTTTCAGGAAGACGCATAACCATACCAAGAGCTCTACCTCGTGGTATAATAGTCGCTTTATGAATCGGGTCAGAAGCGCTACAATAAAGCCCTACTAAAGCATGCCCTCCTTCGTGGTAAGCGGTGAGTTTTTTCTCAGCATCTGACATTACAAGCGATCTTCTTTCCACGCCCATTAATACTTTATCCTTAGCATTCTCAAGATCCTCCATGTCAACAAGCTTTTTACCAATTCTTGCTGCCAGCAAAGCTGATTCATTGACAAGATTTTGCAGCTCAGCACCGGAAAATCCTGGTGTACCTCTAGCGATAATCCGAGGATCTATTTTTTCTGAATGTTTAATTTTTTTAAGATGTACTTTTAAAATTTGCTCTCTGCCAGTGATATCCGGATTTGATACTGTTATTTGCCTATCAAACCTTCCAGGACGCAATAACGCTGGATCTAGAACATCTGGCCTATTAGTTGCAGCGATAATTACCACCCCTTCATTTGATTCAAAACCATCCATTTCAACGAGCATCTGATTCAGGGTTTGTTCTCTCTCATCATTCCCGCCGCCAAGACCTATACCTCTATGACGACCCACAGCATCTATTTCGTCAATAAATATGATACAAGGAGCATTTCTTTTTCCTTGCTCAAACATGTCTCTAACTCGGCTAGCACCAACACCAACAAACATTTCAACGAAATCAGATCCTGATATACTAAAAAATGGAACATTTGCCTCTCCAGCTATGGCTTTTGCAAGAAGAGTTTTACCGGTTCCTGGAGGACCGATCAACAAACAGCCCTTTGGTATTTGACCACCAAGTTTCTGAAATTTATTAGGATTTCGAAGGAAATCTACTATTTCTGATAATTCTTCTTTTGCTTCATCAATACCTGCAACATCAGCAAAAGTTATCTTTGGCCCTTTATCTGACAAAAGTTTAGCCTTAGATTTTCCAAAACCCATACCTTTGCTACCACCTTGCATTTGGCGCATAAAGAAAACCCACACTCCAATCAAAAGCAACATTGGAAACCAAGAAACGAAAATACTAAATAGGGAATTCATTTTAGTATCAGGCGGAGTAACATCTACGTACACTCCGTTCATAGTAAGTTTATCAACCAACCCTGGATATTCAGCAGCATAAGTACCAAAACTCGTTCCATCGGTAAAAGTACCTTCTAATGTTCTTCCTTGAATTTTTACCGAAGATATTTGTTTTGCATCTACTTTATTTAAGAAATCAGAGAATGCCAGTTTCTCTTTACCTGACCCAAAACCATCACCTTGAAATGCATTAAAAGTGACAATCATTAATATAAAAATAAAGATCCAAATAAAAATATTTTTGTTCTGGTTGTTCATGTAAAAAATCCTAGAAGAAGTGAGTAAAACGCGAAACAAAACGAGGTTTAAAATTCACCGTCATAGCCCCGCTCAATGTTTCATTATCATAATAGGATATATGGGGAATGGCTACCACTTTTTCAAGATTTTTAATTACTGGCAGTGTAAATAATATAGATTTATGGTTATTATTACTATCCTTGGCTAATTTTTCTAGATTTAAATGTTTTCTTAACTTTATATAATCTTCTATAGTTAAGCTTGAAATCTTTGTATTATTATTATATGTTGCCTTTTCATTATGAAAAATAATTTCAAATCTATCATCCCAATTATAGATATAGTCACAAATTAGGCCACCCCTAAAATGGCCATTCTCAACAAATATTTTTTCTTTATAAATTATTATATCACCATTTTGGGCAATCAATTTACAGCGATTTAAAGTAGAAGATTTAAACAAATTAGAAGCAATTGAAGCTATTATCTTAGTGAGATTCCTATATCTTGGCATGGTAGTTTTGCCGCTAATTATTGTCAAAACATGATTAATTACAGAAATCTTTGTCTCGCAAGTCAAGTCATTGAATTTAGCAACATTAATTTTAGCAAACCCATAATTATAAATCGACACTACCTCAGCAAGTGATTCTATAAATATTTGATTCAATAATTTAGCTCTATTAACGGATTCGTTATATTCGTCTGATAATTTGGCTTTTTCTATTTCAGTAAGTGTTGCAATTTTTTTCCTGACCCTGTTTCTTTCATATTTGTCCAATTTGTTAGATTGATCTTCAAACCAGCTAATATTATTTTTTTGCAAATATGTAATTAATTCTTTTTTTTCTATATTAAATAATGGTCTTACTACCCATAAATCACTCCAAAAATAAGTAATATTAGTTAGCATGGAAAGATCGCTGTTTTTTTTTGATCTTTTTATCAAATAAGTCTCGACCATATCATCAAAATGATGCCCCGTAAGTAAAAGAGGGATTTTAAGCTTTTTGCACTGTTGGCTTATTAACTCATAACGAGCTTCTCTCGCTCGCTCTTGTATTGCCGTTATTTGATCACCACAAATCCATGATAAAGGAACAAAATTAAATTTAAATTTTTTTGATAGTTTTTCAATATAAGAAATCTCTAATTTAGATTCTTGGCGTAAAGTATGAGCAACTGAGAAAATTGTAACCCCAATATTATGAATCTCTGCCCACTGGGCTATTAAATGCAACAAAGC
>JACCDN010385037.1_pt1 | contig 17696 bp, 12 predicted proteins | sample 7441691 | NCBI WGS metagenome assembly JACCDN01 (sample SAMN15323439, study PRJNA562643) | freshwater metagenome | isolation source: river surface water | place: USA:Blue River Watershed | collected 2017-08-16
GTGAAGCTCGCAAGCAGCGGGTCAACACCAAGTGCCGATGCACCCCAGGTGTTGAATGCCTCATCGGGATATGGAATTGAATCCAGATCCTCGTTCTTTTTGCTCACCCAGTAATTCTCATCACCGACGCGGAAAAAGCAATCGAGGTTTGCTGGGAATTAGCCCAGCATGTCGTGTCGAACGATGGTCGCATTGCGATCCGGTCCGACGCCGATTGCGGAGATTCTGGTGCCGCTGAGCTTCTCTAGAGCAAGGACATAGTCCCTGGCGTTCTTTGGTAGCTCATCGAAGCTCTTCACCTTGGAGATGTCCTCTTCCCAGCCAGGGAAAAGTTCATAGATTGGCTTTGCGTGGTGGAAGTCGGTCTGAGAAACAGGAACTTCCTCAACTCGTTTGCCATCAACCTCGTAGGCAACACAAACCGGGATCTCTTTGATGCCGGTTAGAACATCCAACTTGGTGAGGAAGATGTCGGTAAGCCCGTTGATTCGAGTTGCATAGCGAGCAATCGGAGCATCGAACCAGCCACAGCGGCGGTTGCGTCCGGTGGTAACACCAACCTCGCCACCGGTCTTACGCAGGTACTCGCCCCACTCGTCAAACAATTCGGTAGGGAAAGGTCCCGAACCAACACGAGTGGTGTAGGCCTTCAAGATTCCAATAACTCCGGTGATCTTGGTTGGTCCGATGCCGCTACCGGTGGTTGCACCGCCTGCGGTTGGGTTGGATGAGGTGACGAACGGATAGGTTCCGTGGTCAACATCCAGCAGCGTTCCCTGACCACCCTCGAGCAACACAGTCTTACCCTCGGCAAGAGCGTTGTTTAGCACCAGCGCGGTGTCGGCAACCATCGGCTTTAGTCGCTCTGCGAAGGAGAGTAGGTGGTCTACAACCTCTTGAGGTCTAACCGCTGCACGGTTATAAACCTTGACCAAAAGCTCGTTCTTTTGAAGAAGCGCTCCCTCAACCTTCTGGCGCAGGATGCTCGGGTCAAAAAGATCTTGAATGCGAATACCTAGGCGGCCCATCTTGTCGCCATAGGTCGGGCCGATACCGCGACCGGTAGTGCCAATTGCTCGCTTGCCCAAAAAGCGCTCTGAGACCTTGTCCACGGTGACGTGGTAAGGGGTGATCACGTGAGCGTTAGCAGAGATTAGAAGCTTTGAGGTGTCGACACCTTTTTCGTTGAGGCCATCGATCTCGCGGAAGAGGACTTCTAGGTCAACCACCACTCCGTTACCGATAACTGGGACGCAGCCCGGGGTGAGGATGCCAGATGGCAGTAGGTGCAGGGCAAACTTCTTGTCACCGATCACTACGGTGTGGCCAGCGTTGTTGCCTCCCTGGTAACGAACGACATAGTTGACTCTGTCACCGAGTAGGTCGGTTGCTTTGCCTTTACCTTCATCGCCCCACTGGGCGCCTACGAGGACTACTGCGGGCATGACTGTACCCCTTCCGTCTTTGGGGATTCTCGGGCGATTGGCCCTTAGGAGAGTCTAACTAAAAACATGCTGCATCACCCAAGTGTGCATTGTTATTGCGGCGGCTGCCGAGGCGTTTATGGATCTCGTGGAACCAAACTGCGTGATCTCCAAAACCACGTCAGAGGCATCAAGAGCTGCCTGAGACAAACCCGGCCCTTCTTGACCAAACAGGAATACGCAGTGTTTGGGGAGCTGATAGTTCTCCAGCTGCTTGCACCCCGGCACGTTGTCAATCGCAATGATTGGCAGCTTGGTGCCGTTTGGCCCAGCGGTCTTAGCCCAGTCGATCAGGTCTTCAATCTGCGGCATGTGGGTCACGTGCTGGTACCTATCGGTCACCATTGCGCCCCGGCGATTCCAGCGTTTGTTTCCAACAATCTGAACGCCCTGGGCTAGAAAAGCGTTTGCTGTTCTAACAATCGAACCGATATTGAGATCGTGTTGCCAGTTCTCAATTGCGACGAAGTATGGGTGGCGCTTGGAATCCAGGTCGGCAACAATCGCCTCCATCGACCAGTAGCGATACTGATCGACCACATTTCTGGTGTCGCCCTCTGCCAGCAACTCGGGATCAAACTTCGCGAAGTTAGGGTCCCTGCTGGCATCACCTTGGTAAGGGCCAACCCCCCAGGTGGATTGCTCGGTTGGGCGCTCTGTGTCTTCACTCACGGGCTAAAGCCTAGAGCTAGGCTAGGCAACATGGTCGATCGTTCACATATCAATAACTGGCTCACCGACATGGACGGGGTTCTTTGGCACGAGGGTAAGCCGATCCCAGGAGCTCCAGAACTTGTGAAAAAGTGGACCGAAGAGGGAACCAAGTTCTTGGTGCTGACCAACAACTCGATCTACACACCACGCGACCTCGCCGCCAGACTGCAGGCTGGCGGACTGGATGTTCCGGAGGACCGCATCTACACCTCTGCCCTGGCAACAGCTGATTTCATTCACTCGCAGCTCCCAAAGGGCAAGGCGTTCATAATCGGAGAGGCTGGCCTCACCACCGCGATGCACGAGATCGGTTATGTAATGACCGAGGTGAACCCTGACTACGTGGTGCTTGGCGAAACTCGCAACCTAAGTTTTGAGGCACTAACCAAAGCCGTTCGATTGATAAACAAGGGCGCAAGGTTTATAGCCACCAACCCGGATGTGACCGGGCCATCAAACGAAGGACCAATTCCCGCCACTGGCTCCGTTGCAGCGCTGATCACTGCCGCAACGGGCAAAGCCCCTTACATAGTTGGTAAGCCAAACCCGATGATGTTTAGAAGCGCGATGCGCAAGATTGATGTCCACTCCAAGGACACGGCAATGATCGGTGACCGGATGGACACCGACGTGGTGGCAGGTATCGAGGCCGGACTTCACACTATTTTGGTGAGAACTGGCATTTCAGATGATGCCGAGATTGCCAGATACCCATTCAGACCAACTGAGATTCTGGCCTCGGTAGCTGATCTGGTTTAGAGACGAACCCTAAGTCCGGGTAGGTCTTGAAACATGGCGGCACCATCCAATGACACCAGCTCCGCTTGGTATTGAATCGCCGATGCTGCAATCCAAAGGTCGTTGATGCCCCTGGGTCTGCCAGAGAGCCTGGCGGACTCCTTCAATTCGGCAAAAATCTCAGCGGTTCTCTCGTCAATTGGAACGAATGTTGAATTGCTGAGGAAGGACTGAAGCATCAATTGCGACAACCGTCTTGCTTCGGGCGTTCTGCCTGTCGACTTAGCAGCCAACTGCAACTCGGCTAGCGCTGGCGCCGTCATCAACAGCTCGTCATCGGGGGACAGTAGGGGGTGAAGGCTTTCCGTTCTCTCCATCTGAATCCATACCGACGTGTCTAGAACTACTCCCGCCATGGATCCCTATCCAACTCCCCACCCACAAGGTTGTATGGAGCGTGGCGCTCGGCGAGTATCTCTTGATAAACCGCATAGGCTTCATCGTCCATCGGACCATGTTTTTCGTGGCGTTCTTTGATCAACTGCAGCAGAGCCCCGGCGGTCTTTTTCTGCTCAACATGGCGGATTGAGGCGATCACTCTTTTGCCTCGCGTGATCTCAATCTCTTGACCGTTCTCGACCTCGTCTAGCACGGCGCTAAAGTTTCGCGCTACCTCTGTGGCAGTCATTCTCTTCACAAAAATCAGATTATCTGATTCGTATTTTTCAAGCAATCGCATGTCTGAAGCGTGGCAGGAGCACCCTCATGCCGACACGAGGCTGACTTGAACTGTGGATAACTAAACGTTGAGCTCTTTGAGGTGCTTACTGGTGGCAACAAAAACCGCCGCGATGCAAACGCCCACAGCGAGGACCGTGTAAACGCCCTGAACGCCGAAGGCATCAACAGCATTGCCAACCGCAACCATCGAGATCAAGGGTCCCGCGTTCCAGATAGTCATCTCGAGCGCAAACACGCGACCCCGCTTATTGGCTGGGATCCTGGTCTGTATCACGGTGTTTAGAAGCGGTAGTAGTGGTCCCCAGGCAAGGCCCAAAAGGAAGAAGAAGGTCACCAGCACCCACTGTTCTGGCAGCTGGCTCATCGGCAGCATGGACAAACCAATTCCGATGATCGCGATTCTCAAGATGTTTGCGTAGCTGATGCGTTTGTGGATCTGCTCAAAACCAAGCGAGCCGATAACCGAAGCTGCCGCCGCCGCCGACACTGCAATGCCCAGACCCTCTGGGTCATTTAGGGCGTTGTAGTAGGCAGGGAGAATCACCATCTCGGTAGGCAAGTAGATAACCGCCAGGGTCATGATGGTGACCATCATCATCAGAACTGGCTTGTTCGAGAACAAGATGACAAATCCCTGCACAGCAAACTTGAGCAAGCCGCCCGAGTCGCTCTCATCCTTTTCCTCATGCTGTTCTGTAACACGAATCATGAGAGCCGAAATTGCGGAGATCAAACCAAATGCTGCGACCACCAGGAAAGTGTTTGAAATTCCAAACCAAGCGATGCAGAAGGTCGACAGCGCAGGTCCGATGGCAAACCCAGCGGCAAAAAGACCCTCGTGAATTGAGTTTGCTCTATCCAGCGTCATCTTGGCAGGGCCAGCCACATCTGGAACCAGCGATTTTCTCGCGGTGCTGCCGCCGGGAGCGGTGATTGCGCGCAAGATGCCGATTGCTATCAGCGCTGGCAGCGTGAGCTCCCAAAGCCAACTCACCAATGGGATCAACAGCGAAACAAAAACAGTGAGCAGCTCGGCCAAGACAGCAATGTTTCTTCTACCAAAGCGATCAATGATCGAACCGATGACCGGGGCCATCAAAAGCCCAGGGATTGCAGTTGCAGCGACCACTAATCCGGCACTTGCCGCATTGCCTGTGATCTCCAGCGCGATCCATGGGACAGCAATGAAAACCATCGAGCCAGAAATCACACTCGCGACGTTGGCGAATTGACTAAAAACAAACGGCGCTAGTCTGCGCTTCACAAAAACCTCTTTAGCTAAGGCCAAGATCCTCGAGGGTGATGGCCGTCAGATAAGGATAACCCGCGGCCTCAATCGCCTCTTTGGCACCGGTATTCCTGTCAACAACGGTTGCAACCGCAACCACAATTGCCCCGGCGGCCTTGAGAGCTTCTGCAGCCGTGAGCGGGGATCCACCGGTTGTTGAGGTGTCCTCAAGCACAACCACACGCTTGCCCTCAACCGAAGGTCCTTCAACCTGACGGCCCATGCCGTGGGCCTTAGCTTGCTTACGAACCACGAATGCATCCAGCGCGATTCCTTGGCCTGCGGCCTGGTGCAGTAGTGCGGTTGCAACCGGATCTGCACCCATAGTTAGACCACCAACTGCGTCGATGTCCTTGATGCCGTTATCAGCCAAAAGCTTGAGCATTACCTTGCCAATTAGCGGAGCTGCCTCGTGGTGCAGGGTGGCCCTGCGAAGGTCTACGTAGTAGTCAGCCTCGAGTCCAGAGGAAAGCGTTACCCTGCCGTGCACAACAGCCAGCTCCTTGATGAGCTCGACAAGACGTGGTTTTTCAGGGGCAGAGAAAGTCATGGGTTCAGGCTAGCAACTAGGCCTAGATAATGCCCACTAGCTGAAGGGTGAAGTACATCATCACAGCTCCACCCAGTCGATAAACCCACTTGAAGCGCTTGACTGGACGGTCTTCATCCTCAGTAACGCCGTGTCTGGCAAACATGCCAAGCAGGCTGTAAACCAGCATCGGTAGCGGTAGGAGCACAAACGACCACTGCATGAGCTCTTCACTTACTCCAATTAAGTTGGTCACCAGTGCCGTTGTGAAGGAAGCCAGCAGGATAGAGAAAGCAAGACCTGGAACTCCAGTTGGTAGCACACGCCACAGGACAGGGAAGTTCGGGAAGCGATCCTGGAACCAAGAGATCACTGATGGCAACAGGAACAGTGCTGATCCGACCCAAACCTGCCATCCAGGCCCCACCAGCGCTCCAGTGAAGACTATCCACATTACGTACTTCACGGCCAAGGCAAAGATCTTCTGAGCCATGGGCGGATCGGGGATTTCGTCCGGATTGATTGCGTTCAGTCGCGCAGGGTAGTAGCGAGCCGCGAGCTCCTCAATCAAAACGCGAACACCAGCCGCAACTGCGACCCAGACACCAAAGTCGATGATGTGGTTGGCCGCATTGACGGTCAGACCTGACACTGCAGGTAAGACGCTAACCATGGTTGCTACAGACCAGCCCGCCATGAAAGGCGCTACAGCTAGGTCGCTGATGCGCTCCCACCATGAGTCCGAATCGTGAGCAGGCTCGCGGCGTAACGTCCTGAATGCTGTGGTGAGCAAGGCAGGACCGATCGCGATAACCATCACAGCCAGAAGCATCCTGACTTCACCCAGTGACTCAATGCCACCGGCTGCTATCACTGAACCAAGCATGAACACCACAGCAGCGGCAAAACCAGCAAAGGCATCAAAAACACCCAAAATTGCGATTACGAGCAATAGCTCCCAAGTTGGGATCAGAATCTGATCACCATTGTCCGCAACCGCCATTAGCGCTGCGGCGACCGCAGCAACCGGCGTCAACAGCGTCAGCGAACCGGTAACAGCCCTAAGGTATGCACCATCGTTTACAACCTTTGCAAGCATCGGTGAGACGGGAGCTAGTTTCAGAACCAAATTGTGCGAGAAGCGATCCAAGAAGGTCATGAACGGCAATGCAAAGATGGCAAGCCGGTCTCCCCAGTTCTCTTTCTCCAAGGTCAAGTGTTCATGAGCTACTTCAAGCTCAGAAATTTCACCCTCCTCGCTGGTTTCAGCAGCCCCTGCTGAACCAGCGGCATTCGAATTGTTCGAGTTGGAGCCAGCTGATGAGCCGCCCGATGATCCAGCTGCTGAACCGGCAGATGCTGCCCCAGCCGCAGCGCCTGCTGCTGCTCCTGCCGCTGCTGCAGCCGCGGCAGCAACGGATGCCACTACAGCCACTGTCTGGGTTGTCTTCTCCACCACTGCGGCAATTGATTCAGTAGTGGCCATTGGATCAAAGGCAACCGGTTCTGCATCGTCATCTCCGGTAGCTCCTAGAGCTGGGTTTGCAACTGGAGCACCAGGATCAAAGCTGATCTCTGGCAACAACTCTGTGACTACAACCACAGCCGGAAGGTTTGCGAAGACTGAAACTTGGGCCTCAGGTTCTGGATTTGCCTGCGAGGTCTGGGTTGGTTCCGGTTGAGCCGTCTGCGATGGTGTTGGGCTTGGTGTCGGAGTAGGTGTCGGGGTAGGTGTCGGGGAAGGGGTAGGCGTGACGGTAGGTGAAGGGGTTGGCGTCGGAGTTACTGAAGGACGCGGGGAGGGTGTGACTGTCGGAGTGGGCCTAACCGTAGGGGTCGGGGTCACTGTCGGAGTGGGCGTCGGGGTCACTGTCGGCGTTGGCGTGACGGTAGGTGAAGGGGTCGGAGTAGGGGTTGGGTTTGGAGGTCTGGACGGAGCCTGTGTCGGTGTCGGAGCAGGAGGGTTAGTAACCGTAACCGAGTCCCCCTGATTGATGATCAGGACTAGCTCCAGTGACTGCTTCGAATTGATCCCCGATAGCTGTGCCTCTGTGATGGTTCCAGTCGAGAAAGTCTGTGCTGCGAAAGAGAACAGTCTGGTCTGCATCGGAAAGAGCGACGCTCTTGGCTGAGAGAGTGACGCGACCGGGAAACCAACTCCTGGGGTAGCCGTCTTTGCCACCACATACATACGCTTTACATACTCGCCTGGTTGGGTGAATACGAGTGGATCCGAGCTAACCTCGCCATTTATATCGAAGTCGCGTTCTCCCGAGTACAAGAATCCCGACCCGACATTGATGTAGCTGATCGCCTTGTAGTTTGCTGCCTCTGAGGCAGTAATCTGCATCCTTGCCAAGACTTTGTCTCCAGCCCGGATTACCTGCTCTTTTCTCGCGGTAACAACCTCAACCATGTTTGATAGCGACCTGAAATCGCCCCGTATCTCAAGCTCGGGCAATGTCGCAGCGCCGGGCTGCAAAACATTTCGGTTTGCAAGTGCCTCGGCAGCTGCCGCTGATCCACCAGGCATCACCTGAGTTGCAGGAACTCTGGTCAAAGTGTTAGGTCTGGACCTATTCAGGTTCGAGTCATTCAAAATTACCTCGCCCTTACCGGGGTCTGCGGGATTGGTAACAAGGACTGAATTTCGAACGATGATCAGGTTCGAGTGCGTAGTGCTATCGGCCAGAGTGATTTCAAAGGAGGTTGTTGGTGCTAGTTGAGCAATTCCAAAAGAGGCCTTTGGAATGGTGTGATTCAGGGTTATCGCGCAGCTCGTTGAGTTACCACCGGGTGAAACTGCAAAAGAGCTTGAGCTGAGATTTTGGAAGCTGAAGTCCGCAGGCGTGATGGATGAACAGTTCATATTCACAGCAGTCGAGATAACAAACTGAAGTGATACTTGAGAGCTGGACGTCACTAGGGTGGACATTCTCACCCGCAGATTCGTCCCATCCAGGACTACATCAGCCCGATATACAAGTGACCCCGTTGCCCCGGGTGCTGGGAGGGTGAGATCCGCGTTGTTTCCCACCGAGTCTTTGATGGTTTGAGATCTGGCCTGGAGGCTAGAAGTTGAGACATAGGAGAGGTCAGAGGTTGTCACACCGCTCTGAACCACGTATCTATAGACCAAAGTGTCAGTTCCAGAACCCGAGACATAGTCTGCAAAAACCCCAGGCAGAATCTCGAGCCTTGAGGCTGGTGTCCCAGCCGCCGTCACCTGTTCCGAGAACCTAACGGAGATGTCGACATTCTCACCAAGGCCATAGGTTCCGCTCTGAGCGTTTACGTTCAACACCGTTGGTGCCGTCAAATCGACCTGGTGGGACTGGGTCCTGGTCAGTGCTCCTGCCAGGTCTGTTGAGCCGCGAAGTCCATACTCAACGATGTACCCATTCACGCCAGTGGCCGAGCGATCATTGTCATTCCATGACCAGTCAAAAGTGCCAAACGAGTTAGTAACTTGAGTGTTCCAGTTGTGAATGCCAATCCAACCTGCGTTGTTTGGCTCCCCTGTATTCCAGGCGTTGAAGCCAGGAACAAACAAGGCCTGGTCACGTGGAATGCCGTTGGAAACGGTAATGGCACCGCCGTTTGCTTCATCTTCAACAACCCCGAGCCAGTTGTATGTATTTCCAGCCACTGCCGAGACCGCCGCCACAGCGTTCTGCTGACCCGGAGTCGTTGGGGTGGCCAGGTAACCCTGCATGCCATAGAGATAGCGGGTGCTAGCGGCTGCATCTGCCTGGACCCAGGTGATGTTTGCCTGGGTGTGGGCGGTGAACATTGTGCCCGACTCGAAGTCGTAGCCCAAAATTGGCCTGACGTGGTAGGTGATGTTCCTCGCCACTGGCGCGTTGTTCGAGGTGGAGAACGTCACGGATCTGATGGCTGTCTCCCACTGCGCATCCGTGAGGGAGGTTGCCCCGGAGAGAAATAGGACGGCACCGGAGGCTGTCGTCACGCCTGTAACCCCACCAGCATTTGAGAACACAAGCTGATCACCGGGCTGCGCAGAAGTGATCTCAATCCGAATTCCAGCGATGCCAGAGCCCCAACTGGAAAGGCTAAAGTCGGGGGAGATCTTGCTGCCCGTTGAACCAAGCACTCCATTAGGGCCTACGTTGAAACTTGGAAGCTTTGCAATAGTTACGGCGGAAGAATCGGTACCGCTTGGGATTGCGCTCGAAAGCTGATTTGGTGGATAGGCGAAATCTCTAATCTGTGAGACAGTCAGATTGAAATCGACAGAACCATTAGCAGCATTGATATTCGAAGCTATGAAGCGGTACCGAGTGGTTCCGATAACCAGCTGAGGCTCTGAAATGACCCACCCTGTCGCACCGCTTGTTCCAATCATTGAAATTGCCGAAGATGTGAATCCATCGACATACTCATCAAACTCGATTTCGTAGGTGATTGCCGTCTGTGCTGAATTCAATTCAGAGTAAATGGCTCGTATTGTCGGCGCTCCGGCTTTCATGTCATAGGAGATTCGAGCCGAAACTGTGACATCGATATCTGGATCACTGACACCAGATGAAATCACTCGAACCGGGAAATCTTCAGTGGCTTGAGAAAGCACGGCATCCATAGCCACCGTGTTTGGAACGATTGCCCACTTCAAGCTCTGTTGATCTACCCAGAATGTGCCGTAGGTTCCCACTACCTTTTTGTCATAAGTGGTTCCGTTGTGAACCAACACGTCTGCCGAACCAGAGACCAGATCCAAGGTCAGATTGTCACCGTCAACATCTGACGCTGTCAGCATTCCTGTTCTAACGGCGAAAGAGTCGCTAATTGCGGTGTTCACGAAGTAGCTGATGGTACTTTGTGCGACCGCGTTGTCGTCTACCGCAGTGATGTTTATGGTCACCTGAGAGTTTGCGGACTCGTTCAACTCATTCAAGCCGGTGATGGTCATTGTGCGTGATGAAACCGGTGCATCAGAGGTGTTCTGATATGCCACCTTTCGGGCGACGTAGCTTGCAACCGCCTGGGGAACTGAACTGGAGAGCACCTGAACGTTGTCGATGTATAGGGCAGCTCCGGCTGCACGCCCACAGGAGTAATCCTGAGTACCAGAAACGAAGACAAATCGATAGTTTCCCGTTGCAGGGATCGTAACGCTCGCTTGAGCCCAGTTTGTAGAACCACCAGTCTGATAGATGATCTGTGTCCAGCGCTGTGACGTTGCCAGTCCGGCGTCAGTGCGAAGCAATGCTCCGTAGACGTGGTAATTGTCAGCACCACCAACGGCTCTCCACCAGAAGTTAAGTGTTTGACCCTGACCACCGGGGAACTCTGCTGAGTATGCGGCAGGGCCATGAACTACTTGGCCACCAAGTGCGGTTGTGATTCCGGTACTTGTTAGCGCTAAAGATCGACTACCTCCGCCAGGAGCTATCTGTGCAGTTGTGGTGTTCACTGTGTAAGAACCAAGCACGGCTGGAGCAGCATTATCGTCCGTTACATTGCAGCCAGTTGTGATGGTTGGAAAGCTGCCCGTGCCCTCCAGTGGCTCATAGGTTTGGAATCCTGCGATCGAATCGGTACCCAGGTTAATGCGAGAAGCAACGGGAACCCAGGGGGAGATTGTGGTTGCATCTTCAAAGCTCGAGTTACCGAAAGATGAAATGAAATTGACTCTGAGCTTCTTACCGTTGCCGTTATCGGTTGAGTCGACCTGGCCAACCTTCTCCGCCGTTCCGTCTCCTTTTCCAACCCATACCTCGTTGTTCACAATGCTGACGGCGTTCAAGGCGTTGCTGACGGTCGAATCTTGAATCAGAGAGATCTGGTCGGAGGCTGAGTAAGCGTTTAGCGTCGCCTCTATGTATTTGCCCGAAAATCCTGCAGATGACGTGATTTGGAAATTGGGACTAACTTCCACCGGTGGGCTTTGTTCCGTCACCGTTACAGAGGCTGGATCGGATGCGAAGGAGTTGGCCGCCTGCGAACTCGTAACTCCCGCAAACGACAGAGCAAGGGTAAGTGCTGCAGAGAGAGCGGCACTGAGCTCCTTGCGATACCTCATAAACCCTTTACGACCTCAAGCTCCAAGACTAAAAAGTTTTATTTCAAGTTTGGGCTAGCAGTTCCCCAGGGGGAAGCCTTTCAGGACAGGTTAGCCGTTTTCTGGGCCGAAACAAAGGACATTCTGGGCTAGCCTTCCTCACATGAAACTCGCCACCTGGAATGTGAACTCGGTCAGAGCTAGGTACCCGAGGGTTATTGATTTTCTCAATCGCACTCAGGTTGATGTTTTGGGTATGCAGGAGATCAAGTGCAAGCCGGAGCAGTTTCCCGTGGCTGAGATTGAAGCCATTGGCTACAAAGTCATTGCCCACGGTCTCAACCAGTGGAACGGTGTCGCCTTCGCATACAAAGCAGACCTGGAGCCTGAAGACATCGAATTCGAGTTTTCCTCGCAACCAAGTTTCAAAGATGTGGTTGAGGCCAGAGCTATCGGTGCAACCTTTGCCGGTATCCGAGTCTGGTCGCTGTATGTGCCACACGGTCGCGGACTTGAAGATCCACACATGGAATACAAGCTTGAATTCCTGGATCGATTGGCCTCACTCTCCGCCGAGCAGCTGGAGATGGATCCCAATGTCGAACTGTGCTTGATGGGTGATTTCAACATCGCCCCACTTGATTCAGACGTCTACGACGTCAACCTGTTTGAAACCCACATCTCAGAGCCCGAGCGTCAGGCCTTTGAGGCCTTCGAGCAGATCGGCTTCAGTGACCGAGTGCGAGAGCTGGTGCCGAACCAATACACCTACTGGGACTACAAAGACCTTTGCTTCCCCAAGAACAACGGCATGCGAATCGACTTCACGCTCACCTCACCAGCGCTCACTGAGCGAGTAGTCGGGGCGAGTATTGAGCGTGATGAGCGAAAAGGCGAAGGTCCGAGCGACCACGTTCCTGTGATTATCGAGCTTTCCGACTGAGCCAGTCGGCACGCTCCGCAGGCGATAGCTTCCCAATCGCGTAGCGAAGAGCGGTTCTGGGCATGGTCGCAGCGTGCATCTCTAAAAACTCTCGCAATGGGGTCAGCTCACGCTTACCAACCTCGCGCATCGCCCAGCCAACCGCCTTGTGGATGAGGTCGTGTTTGTGATTCACAAGCGCGGTGCAGGTCGCAATGGTTGGTTCGAAGTCGAATTCGGCGATCATTGGAAAGGTCAGAATGATTGCAGATCTCTGAATCCAAAGATTTTCACTCTTGGTTCTAGCCATTACCTTCTCAATTCGCTGCGGATCGTTGAGTAGGAATTTGCCAAATCGATTAGCCGAAACATCCACTAGGTCCCAGCTATTAACCGCTCCCAGCTCATACAGCGACAGGTAGTAGTTGTAGAGCTCTGCTTTATCGGCTGGGTTCTTTGCCTTCTCAAACTGCTTGGTGAGAATCACCAGACCACACAGCCGCTCCTCGTGATACTCGGATCGGAAAAGTTGATCTAGGTCTGAGCGCTGCAGCTTGAAATGGTTGGCTGCAACAGAGCGGGTCTGGGGGACCATGGGTCCCAGAAACTTATCGCCCTCGCCGTAGCCACCAGGTTCGGTTTTATAGAACCACTCCAGCTCTTTAACTCTTCTTGGGTTTGCGCACTCCCTGAGTTCCCTGCGGAGCTCAGCTAGTTCAGCGCTCATCCCAATACAACAACCAGGCCATCTCCAGCTTTAGGTGTGAACTTGGAGTCCTTGGCTGGGTTGAGCCTCGCGCCATTTGCAGAGTCACCCTCGGTGAGGTGAGCGTGGCGGTAACCGATGGCTGATTCGCCCATGGCCGCAGCATTAGCAACCAATTGGGCATAGCTAATCTCCTTGCCCACTGTTGCGTATAGCTCGATTGGTGCAACGTTGATTGATGCACCCTCAGCATCAAACAGATCGTCCAAAACAACGCCGAGACTTGGGTTTTCAGAGAGCTGAGCGATTGCGAGCGCCGCTAGGTTGTCGCTGACCACCAGGTCATCTACCGCTGCGACTCGAGCAATCTCGGCCTTGCGACCATCAAGAATCTCTGCAACCAAGCGGGTCGGCTCAACACCATTGCCGTCGATCTCAAAGAGCTGGTTGAGCTGAAGCATGGTGAGCATGGTCTGGGCATCGGCTTCAGCTTCGCTGATTGCGTTGCGGTAGCCGAGCACGATGATCTCGTTGTAGTACTTCGCGGAAGCTGCTGCAGTTAGATCGGCGATGTCTCCAGTCACCGCTGCAGCGGTGACTTTCACGTTCGGACCGAAGTCCAAATCCTTCAGCTGCTCAGGGTCGACAAGCTTTTTCTGAGCGACGATGTGCACGGTGGAGCCCTTTGGCAAGAAGGCAGCCAACTCTCCGATAACCGAGCGGCCCATCTCTGACCAGCCGATGACTAGCAGGTGCTCTGGCTTTGCCGCAGGCTTGGCAGTCTTCTTGGTTTTGCCGACTAGCTCTGCCTGAACTCCGGTGTAAACCACCTTGTCATCATCGCTTGCGATGGCGATCAGCTGAGTGCCCTTAGCTAGCTTGGTCTTGGCAGGTGGGTTGAGGTCAACCTCTCCGCTTGCCTTTCGAATACCGATAATCGAAGCTGTGTTGAATGACAACAGCGCATCGCCGTAGGTCTTGCCCTCGAGCGCTGGCACATCGGTGAAGTAGATCTCATCGCCTTCGAAATCAAGAAGGTCAAGCATCACGGCAGCCAAACCAGGCTGACGAGAAGCTTGGGCTGTCACTCGCGCGATTACCTCGTGGGAGCGAACCGGGATTACCTGACCGTTAGTAGAGGTAATCAGGGCCTTGGCGGTGTCCTTGTCATCAAGTTCGGCGATGATCTTGAGGTTCGGGTTGGTGTTCAAGGACTTGATTGCCAGCACGGTTGAAACCACTGTGGCATCCCCTGCTGCATCGGGGTCCAAAACAATGATTGATTTGGCTGCGCTTAGGTTGGTGCGCTTCAGATCGGTTGGGTTGGTTGGGTCTCCGGTGCGGGTAACGATTCTGAGTTTGCCCAGATCCTCAACCCGGGACTCAATCTCGTCTTCCATGAAGTCGCGCTCGTGGCTGGAGAAAATCACAACCAGCGGCTTGCGGACGTTCTGGTTAGCGATTGCTAGCTCTTCCAAAATTGGGAAAATGCGGTTAGACCAGCCAAGGATCAGGGTGTGGCCGGAGTCAATTACTGGGCTGCGGCCCTTGCGAAGCCTGGCGAAGGTGCGCTGAATTGCACCAACTACATAACCGATAACGCTGGCGGTCAGTGCTGTGGTGGTAGCCCAGTACATGATTGCGACGATTCGATCGCCCCAGGTTGGCTCGCCACCTAGCGAGAGGATTTTGGTGAAAGAAGCCCAGAACAGATCAAAGAGTGTGAGGTTCTCTGGGTCAGCAGCCTGAGTCAGAGCTGGGACGGTTGCCACAAACGCTCGCACTCCCACCATGACTAAGGCGATGAACATCATCAGTAGCAGCACGTAGAAAACGAACATGCCACCCTGGGCGATTGAGTTATCGAAGTTATAGCGAAGCTTGGCCCATAGTCCGACCTTTTGAACCTTAGGAGCCTCTGGCTCCCCCTGTGCTCCCTGACCGAACGACCGCGTTGTCTTATTCACTGGCATGCTCGGGAGTTTAGTGATTCCCGAGCAGGTAGAGAAGGTGGCTTGCGAAAGATTCTCTTTTGACTATTGATTCACCTTCAATGCCAGTGCTTCTTGATTCTCACCAACCTCGACTGTCACAAAGCTGCCATCAACAACCTCACCAGCGAGTAGCAGGTTGGCCAAACGATCTTCAACCTCGCGCTGAATCAACCTGCGCAGTGGCCTTGCTCCATACACCGGATCATATCCGTGGTCGGCCAGCCACAACCTTGCCGCTGGCGTTACACCGAGTGTGATGCGCTTTTGCTCGAGCCTTGCGGTCAATCGGTCGATGTTGAGATCAACAATCGAACCAAGCTCCTCCTTGCTCAGCGCATCAAAGATCACCACGTCATCGAGACGGTTTAGGAACTCGGGTTTGAAGCTTGCTCGGACTGTGTCCATAACAAGCTGGCGCTTTTCTTGGTCGCTCAGGTCTTGATCAATCAAGAACTGGGAGCCAAGGTTTGAGGTCAGGATCAAGATCACGTTCTTGAAATCAACCAATCTGCCCTGACCGTCAGTTAGTCGACCATCGTCCAGCACCTGAAGCAGGATGTCGAATACCTCCGGGTGGGCCTTTTCGATCTCATCCAATAGCACGATTGAGTAAGGGCGGCGCCTGACGGCTTCTGTTAGCTGACCACCCTCCTCGTAACCGATGTATCCGGGGGGAGCACCAACCAGTCTTGAGACGCTGTGCTTTTCCGAATACTCGGACATATCGATGCGAACAATCGACTTTTCGTCGTCGAACAGGAAGGCTGCCAGGCTCTTGGCAAGCTCGGTCTTACCGACACCGGTTGGCCCAAGGAACATGAATGATCCAGTTGGTCTATCGGGGTCTGAGATGCCGGCCTTGGTTCGACGCACTGCATCGCTGACTGCCTTCACTGCAGCCTTTTGACCAATCAATCGCTTGCCCAGTTCAAGCTCGAGGTGAAGAAGCTTCTCGCTCTCGCCGGCCAGCAATCTGCCGGTCGGGACACCTGTCCAAGCAGACACTACGGCCGCAATTTCATCCTCGGTAACCTGCTCACCAACCATGCGTTCTTTGGTCTCGGTGTTCTGAGTTTCGGCGGCCTTGAGTTCTTTCTCGAGTTGAGGGATCTCGCCATAAAGCAGCTTCGACGCTAGTTCTAGGTTGGCCTCGCGTTGAGCCTTCTCGGCTTGAATCCTCAGGGCGTCGAGCTTGGTCTTGATCTCACCGATCTTGTTGAGTTCAGCACGCTCTTTCTCCCAGCGTTGGTTCAGCTCATTCAAACGCTCTTGCTTTTGAGCGAGATCCTCCTGGAGCTTCTCCAGGCGCTGCTTGGAAGCATCGTCTTTTTCCTTCTTGAGAGCTAGTTCTTCAAGCTTTAGCCGATCCACTTGACGACGCAGCTCGTCGATCTCTACCGGAGCAGAGTCAATCTCCATGCGCAATCTGGAGGCCGCCTCATCGACAAGGTCGATTGCCTTATCCGGGAGTTGGCGACCGGAGATATAGCGGGAGGAGAGCTGAGCAGCCGCCACTAGGGCTGAGTCTGCGATGGTCACCTTGTGGTGAGCTTCGTAGCGCTCCTTGAGACCACGCAAGATGGCCACTGTGTCCTCGACACTCGGCTCACCAACGTAAACCTGCTGGAACCTGCGCTCCAAAGCGGAGTCCTTCTCAATGCGCTCGCGATACTCATCCAGAGTGGTAGCACCAATTAGGCGCAGCTCACCCCTGGCAAGCATCGGCTTAAGCATGTTCGACGCATCCATAGATCCATCAGCTGCACCAGCACCTACCAGGGTGTGGAGCTCATCGATGAATGTGATTACCTGACCTTGGGCATCTTGAATTTCTTTCAAGACCGCCTTGAGTCGCTCTTCAAACTCTCCTCTGAACTTAGATCCCGCAACCATGGCACCAAGGTCAAGGCTGATCAGGGTCTTACCCTTGAGGCTCTCGGGCACGTCACCAGCAACGATGCGCTGAGCTAGGCCTTCGACAACGGCCGTCTTACCAACACCTGGTTCACCAATCAACACAGGGTTGTTCTTGGTTCTGCGAGAGAGCACCTGGCTCACACGTCTAATCTCGGCATCGCGACCGATAACTGGGTCTAACTTTCCCGCTCTTGCGACCGCGGTTAGGTCAATTCCGAACTGCTCCAGAGCAGATTGCTGCTCTTGATTCTCTGGCTGCATTTAGCGCCTCCTCCATAGCACCACCGAACCACTTCTCTCGGGTCGTTGTCCGGGGTTGAGTCTGATGACTCCCTGCTCTCCAGCGGCAAACACTCGGTTTCCTGGCTGGTTCATAACTTGATTTGCGAGCTCTCGCTCGAGATCTCGAACCCGAGCCCTGAGCTCGAGGTTTTCATCAACTAGCGATAGCACTCGCTTGATGCCCTCGAGAGAGACTCCCTCTTGGCTCAATCGAGCGATCTCGCGAAGCTTTGCCACATCCTGCATGGTGTAGCGGCGGGACTTGCCCAGGGTTCTGGTTGGGCAAACCAAACCCATTCGGTCATACTGACGAAGCGTCTGGGGATGCATTCCGCAGAGCTCAGCCGCAACCGAGATCA
>JACCDN010423073.1_pt1 | contig 17696 bp, 17 predicted proteins | sample 7441691 | NCBI WGS metagenome assembly JACCDN01 (sample SAMN15323439, study PRJNA562643) | freshwater metagenome | isolation source: river surface water | place: USA:Blue River Watershed | collected 2017-08-16
ACACTGATACGCTCGATATCACCAGCGCTGGTTTTAATATTGCGCACTGTTTTTGGAACATCAAAATTTGTTGTTTTGATTTCTTTTTTAACGTCTTGTTTGAAACCTACTTGGCCAGCGTCTTCAGCTCCCGGTAAATTTGAACGCGATCCTGGTACTCCTGCGGGATTTGTACGTGATCCATCTAAAGATTCTTCTTCAGATTGCTGACTGCGAATTGCTGTCTTTTCTGCATCCACTGTTTCTTCTACTGATTGAATGGATTTACTGTTTAAGGTAGCATCAACCCGAGCAATGACTTTACCATGGCCAACTACTTTAGAAAGAATCGTTTCAATACGCTCTTCCATTTCAGCTTCTACTTTTTTCTTTAAATCTAAAATTTCGTTACTGCCGGAAAGAGCACTGTCGGTATGTCGACTCAACATTTTTCCGCGATCATCAACAACAGTAACACGATCCGCATCCATACCCTCTAAAGAGCTTGAAACTAAAAATCGAATACCACGAATTTGATCTTCAGATAAAACTTTTCCTGCATGCAGCTCAAGCACAACAGATGCTGATGGCTGTCCACCTTCCTCGAGAAATGTTTTTTTGGTTGGTAATGCTAAAATAACTTTGGATTGCTTAATTGCCGACAACGTGTTGATCGCACGCATCAATTCGCCCTGCATAGCTCTTTGATAATTAATTTTTTGCGCGTAAGAGTTCACACCTAGATCTTGCTTTTCAAAAATCTCTAAACCCACAGTTCCAATACGTGAAGAACCCAATTCAGACATCAAAGTCATTTGCGTCGAGTGCAGCAACTCTTTTGGAACAACAATTGTTTTCCCATCATCACGCAATTGAAATGGCACATTCATCGCATTTAATTTTTCGATGACTGTTGAGACTTGCTCATTAGGAATATTGGTCAACAATGGTGCGTAATCTCGCCCACTCATCATGTATGCAAGCAACACTACTGCAAAAGCCGCAATACCGCCGGCAATAAGAATCGACATTCTTTTAGTTGGCCCCAAGCCACGAAAAAATTCTCGAAACTGTAATATTAAGCTGCCAAAAACTTTATCCAAAGCGAACTCCCGTCCCTAGATTAAACCTGCATTTTCATAATTTCTTGATAGGCATCGATCATTTTATTTCGAACTTGAACCATTAATTTTAAAGCAATATCTGCTTTTTCTGCTGCGATCATAACATCGGCTACATTATCTGTACGACCCGTTGCTAAATTTTGCATGGCTTTGTCAGAAGATTTTTGCAGTTCATTGACGTTTTGAATGGCAGAATTTAATGTATCTGCAAAACTTTTCCCGGCAGAGTCCGCATCTCCAACTCCACCACCGATACCATTTGATTTATTTGAAATATCGATGCTGCCGCTGGATAAGCGACCGCTTTCTAAAAATCTATTCGCATTTGAAACGGTGAAACCATCCATGGCAAACTCCGTCCTTATCTATTTATTCTAACAATGTTTTCGTAAAAATTCTTCTCTTCTTTTAATTCTTTATAAAATTCTATCTACCAATTTCCAGCGAACTTAACGCCATATCCTTACTGGCTTGCAACGACTGGACGTTGGCCTCGTAAGATCTTGTCGCTTGAATCATATTTGTCATTTCTTCCATCAAATTAATATTTGGGTAGGCAACATAACCTTCTTCATTAGCATCCGGGTGATCTGGTTCATATTTCATCAATGGAGCCTTACGATCTGAAATAACGTCTGTTACTTGCACACGCTGCATGTCTGCGCGTGGAGAGTTTACACCCAGTATCTCGCCAAAATTTCTGGCCTCTGGCATTGATTCTAAAACTACATCCTTACGGCGGTAAGGCCCACCTTCAGGAGTTCGTGTCGTATTGATATTCGCAATATTAGATGAAATGGTATTCATACGCATTCTCTGCGCCGCCATCCCACTGCTACTGATACGAAAACCAGTTACAAAATCTGACATTTCAAATCACTCCTTATCGATTCTCTGTAATCGCGTATCTCAAAGATGCTAATTTCTTATTTATCAACTGCATTGCCGCCTTATACATGATCGAGTTTTCCGTTAAAGAAGACATTTCTTTTTCTAAATCAACTGTGTTGCCATCATTATTGATAGCACCTTCTGGATTTTCATAAATATCTGGGCGAATTTTGCCAATACCACCGGCTCCCAATGAAAAATGCTCCGATGATGAGGTTGACATCCCTCTCATTCCATCAATATCCAAAGCACGAGCTAACGCTTCTTCAAAATCAATTTTCTTAGAATGATACCCAGGTGTTTCTGCATTGGCGATATTTGAAGAAATCATATTCTGCTTGAGCAAACGCATATTCAAAGTCGTGCCAAGCGCCGAGGTTGTTTTATCAAATAACTGACTCACTTATTACCTCCTGCTGGTGCCGCGCTAGCGGCAGGATCTGCCATTGCTGGAATTCTTTTAATATATTTTTTGTAATCATTTTTCCACTCAGAACCCTTGAGTTGTTCTTGTGAAAGTTTGAACCAAAAATCATTTTTGTCATTTTTTAAATCATTCCAAATTTCAGAGGCTTTTTGCATTTCACCTTTTTCAAAATACAACATTCCTAATTTATATCTCCATGAAGATAGCGGTTTAGATTTTTCATATGTTTGCAGTAATTGATTTAGAGTTTCGACTTGTTGATCTCGCTGTCCAGTTTGTTCAAATAGATCAGCGAGCTGCTGTAAACTTTTTTCATGAATATATGGATTGACCTTTTGCGAATCCGTCATCAACTCATCAATTTTTTTCAAAGAAGTTATGGCATCTTTCTTTTTATTTTGTTTAATTTCAATTTGCGCCAATTGATAATATGGATCAGCCACAAGCTGAGGAATTCCAGACCAGGTTTTTAACAATTCAGTTAAATAGCGAGCTGCAGACTCGGTCTCGCCACGTTTGTCCATTAAACTGGCTGCCAACTGAATTCGTTCAATTTGATCTCGTTCGCTTAATGATTCAGGATTTTTTATGTTTTTTAAGTTCTCGTATGCACGAGAAAATTGCCCCAATTGATTTTGAACTTCAGCCATACGCAAATTGAGAACTTCTTCGCCGGGAATTTGATCTAATAATTTTAGTTCTTGTCCTTCTTTGCTGCCGCGAAGAGCGTAGATTTTATTTAATGATTCTTGATAATATTTCTCTGCTTGCTTGAAAGCACCCAACTGCTCAAAAGCCATGCCGATTTCAAATTTAATATCAACACGATCTGTATTCTTTAGCCAATTATCGATGTACTTGTTATGTATTTTTAAAACATCAATATATTTATTGTCAGCAATTAAACTTTTCAACTGATCATTAATATTTTTGATAACTCGTTTTTCAAATAATTTAGTATCCACTGTCGTTGGATTTTGTTGGTAAAATTTAACAAGTAAATCAATGGATTTATCAAATTCTTTACGCTGATTATAACCATCAGAGATAATCACAGTTGCAAACTGTTGCATTTTTGGCAGATCAGATTTGTTAGCAATTTCACTGATATCCTTGACAGCTTTTTCTAGATCTTTAGGACGCATCCCACCCATTCGCTGAGATAACAAACGCAGACGTGCAACGATGGAACTTGGCGTTTCACCAAATCGAAAAACTGTTTCTTGATATACCCCTGTGACTCGATTTGCATCAGCCCCTAATATTTCTAAAATTTCACCAATCCGGGTCATTGCATAACCAGATTCTGTTCTGGTTGGATATCTTTTCAAAAACTCACGATACATTTCTAATGATTTTTTGTACTCGCCATTGCTAAATAAGGCCGATGCCTGATTATAATATGCATTTGGATACTCTTCTATAAAATTTGGATATTTTTGCAAAACCCTTTGATATTCAGCAATAGCTTCGCCATATTTTTTTTGCTGAAAACTGGCATCACCACGACGATAGGCTGCACGAACACGATTTTTTTCTGATGTCGAATTGTTTTCAATTTCCGTATAGATATTTTTAGTCTCTTCAAATCTTGATATTTTTAAATATGCATCAGCAATTGCAAATTGAGCAATTTCTTTATTTGGAGTTTGTGGTCTTTGCTGTATATGCGCTTGCAACAATCGCAAAGTTCCAAGATAATCTCCACGATCCAACGAAGATAATCCCATCAATAACATAGTTCTTTCAACCAATGCAGATTTGGGATATTTTTCAAGAACTTGACGATATCGAAGCATCGCCATATCAAACTCTTCTGCTCGGCGGCTATCATTCCACATAGCATAATAGGTATCCGCCCACATAAATCTCACAATTTCATCATACGGAGATTCTGGATATTTAGCCAAAAACCAATCCAGTGTTTTTAAAAAAACGTTGTATCTCTTTTTATCAAATAAAGTTTTTAATAATCTAGCTTGTTTATTTTCTTCAGTATCATTAGATGCAACTTCGTAAATAGGTTGTTGAATCTGTAGGGTTTCTAAATACGGCAATTCCATGCGCAACATTGGAAAATCGATATACACATTATTTTTTGCCGCGACCTGAGTTTTTTCTTTTATTTCATAATCTTTTATTGAGAATCTCTCATAATTTGAATCACCTGCATCGAAAAAATTAGGAACAACTTTTCCCCAGTCATCTTGAGCACCCGATTTTGATTTCACATCCACAGAAGGGTTGTTTGTAATTTGCGCCAAAGGCCCCTGAGAGCCAATTTTAAGAGTATCAGCCTCGGCAGGGCGACGTTTTGCCAAACCTAAAGACTGCTCGCTCAGTTTGTCAGAAACTTTTGCAAGCTGCGAACCCGGATCTTTTTCATCCGCTGCAATCTCTTCATCACTGGCTTCTTCAGAGTCTTCATTTTTAGCATTTTGTTTTTTATTTTTCTGACTATTTGATTTATTTTCGTTTGCCGATTGTTTTTTAAGATAAAAATCAATAATTAAACGAGATGGCTTTTCTGTTAAATAATCAAAAGGTTCAATTTGTTTGTTGGCTAATTGCAAAGTTAAAACCGTCTTACCATCAGTCCCTTGCGTATTAACACTGACAACCTTAAGCAGAGGGCTTGAATAACTTTTAATTTTACTAAGGCTGTTTTGATCTAATGCTGGGATTGTGATTTGCACCAATTGTTTTTGTTTGTCTTCGATTTTTTTTACATCATAATCCCATTGATTTTCACCAGTAAATTCAAGATGAGTCGCATCGCCTTGATGCGACGAAGAAACCTGAACAACTGCAAAGGCATTATATGAAAATAAAAAAACTGTTAATAACGCAAAGATAGTAATAAAAATATCTGACTGTCTGATGCTTTTATTTATTTTCGTTGCGTTTTGCATTCACTGTCCAATTCTTCGTTTTTTAAAAACCGTACTTGGCTTAAGTCCAAGTTCTTTCATTTAACTTAAAAGTTTCCCGTCGTTAAAAGATTAGTTAGCAGTTTTAATGCCAAAATAATTTACCCCAGACAGAAGTCCGCCAGACAATCTCGTATGCAATCTGATGCAGCTGAGTCATAACTCTATGCAACTACTGACAAGCTAAACAACTGTACTATGTGATTATTTTGTCACTTGCGACAAAATCATGACACCCTTGAGGCTACAACACTGACAAGACTTTGGACTAAATGTTGTGCTGATCATCATGCAATGACTTAAAGATTCCGAAAGGTTAGATAGGAGATCAGAAGAAAATGCACCACCGAAAAAAAACCAAATTCAATCATCAAAAAGTGATTTCATTTTTCATTAGCATTTCATGTTTATGTTTTATATTTTTCACTCTTAACGCTTGTGTTTCAGTTGATATCAAACAAAAACCAGGAAAAAAATCAGATCAATTTCAAATGAAACAACCTGCTCTACCATTTGAAACTATGAAAACAGATTATGTTGATTACGCTTGGAAAGACTATGCAACTGATACAATGATTTCTGTCTACAGTGAATGCAAAGAAAATCAAACAACAAATTTACAACAAATTGAACGTGAAGCCATGCAAAGCCTTTCGCATTCACAGGTCATATCTTCAGAAACCATCGCCTACAATGAACGTGGTTCCTTGTTAACAATTGCTTCGGGTGACATCGATGGTGTTCCGATGAAAGTCAAAATGCTCACCATCAGTAAAAACTTTTGCAATTACACGCTGATGTATTCATCAAAAGAAGAGCGCTTTGACAAATTGATTAAATATTTTGATAAATTTATTTTGGATTTTCATATTTTATGATGAATTTACCCTTGGTTATTTTTTTTCGTGAAACTTTTTTATTGCTCGGCGGTGTAGCTTTATTATTTCAAGACACCTGCAAACAAATGTTTCGCAAAGGAAATTCATTTCATCTGTTGATTGAACAGCTTTACCATATTGGCCATCGTTCATTGCCTTTGGTTATCACCACGGCATTGTGCACAGGCATGGTTATGACATTACAGTTTGGTCTAGGACTGGAGCGTTTTGGTGGTATTATGTACGTGCCACGAATTGTGACGGTATCCATTTTGCGTGAGATGGGACCCGTATTTACTGGACTTATGATCGCAGCACGAATTGGAGCAGGAATTGCTTCCGAGGTTGGATCGATGGTGGTTACTCAGCAAATTGATGCCATTCGCGCCATGGGCACCTCGCCGATTCAAAAAATTGTTATTCCGCGCGTATTAGCTTGTTTGATTGCAGTACCATTGCTTGTCGGTCTCGCTGATTTTGTTGGCTTTATTGGCGCTCTGACAATTGGCTCTATCGAATTGCGCTTAGACCCACATTTTTTTATTTTAAAATCTTTAAACAATTTGGCAATTGCCGATTATCTTTCAGGGTTCTGTAAATCATTTTTCTTCGCTCTGTTTATTTCTATACCAGCTTGCTATTACGGACTAAATGTACAAGATGGAACCAAAGGTGTTGGAATTGCAACAACCAAGGCCGTGGTGACATCAGCGATGTTGGTTTTAGTTGGCGACTTTGTATTAACAAAATTATTTTGGGTGATTGAAAAATGGGTGTAAATAAATCTACTGACCTCATCACCGTTGAAGATTTTCACAAAAGTTTTGGTGACAAACACATTCATCGTGGCGTCAGCTTTAATGTAAAAAAAGGTGAATGTTTAGGTCTTGTCGGCGGCTCAGGAACCGGGAAATCAGTTTTATTACGAACCTTGATTGGTTTGGAAAGACCTGACATGGGTCAAGTATTCTATGACAATTTGCCGCTGCATAATTTTGACGAACAACAATTCAACAACGTTCGAAAAAAAGTAGCTTATGCATTTCAAGGTGGAGCTTTGTTTGACTCGATGACTGTCTATGACAACATGGCTTATCCATTGCGTGAGCATACAGATTTAAGTGAAAAAGAAATTGAGAAAAAAATTAAAAATCTATTAGTTGATTTTGGTTTAGCTGGAAATGAAAAAACCTACCCTGGTCAACTGTCCGGCGGAATGCAAAAACGCGTGGGTTTGGCACGTGCAATTATTTTAGAACCTGATGTTATTTTATATGATGAGCCCACTGCTGGATTGGATCCGCTAAACACTCGCAACATTCAAGATTTAATTTTACGTTTAAAAACAACAGGAGTGACTTCTATTTTGGTCACTCATGATATGCCAGTGGTTAATGCCGTTTGTGATCGTATTGCTGTTCTAATGAATGGCCGCATTGAAGCCTTAGGAACATTTGATGAAATCAATAGGGATCATAATGATTTGATGTCTCGCTTCGCCAAAGGCGAACTAAAATAATGGCCAAAGGCGAACTGAAATAATGGCCAAAGGAGAAAGATTATGACAACCAAATCCAACATAAACTCGCAAATCAAAGTGGGTGTTTTCGTTTTTGGCTGTCTAGTCATTGTTCTGGTTTCATTATTTATGATAGGTGGCGATCGGGTATTTAAAAAACATATTTATTTGCATGCAGAATTTGATCAAGTCCTAGGCCTTAGCGAAGGCAGTGTTGTTTCATTACAAGGCATAAGAGTCGGAAATATTAATAAATTTATTTTCTTACCTGAAAAAAACAAATTAGATGTCGTCATGAAGATTGATGCAAGTTATCTGCCGCGAATCACCGAAGGTTCTGATGTTGAAATTCGCACACAAGGTGCCTTGGGTGATAAATACATTTTAATCAAACCAAACAACCAAACCACTTCCAGTGTACATGATGGTGACAGCCTAGTTGTTGCTGCGGCATCAGACCTCATGGGAATTTTATCTGAAAAAGGTGGCCAGACCGCTCTAATTTTTGACATCATTCAAGATCTGAAAAAAATAACAAAATCGTTAGCCGACGAGAATCGCACAGAAAAAATGATGAAAAATTTCACCGAAGCCAGCGAAAACATGAAAGCCACCTCAGCAGATACGCGCAGCCTGGTGCAAACATTAAAAGAACAAGATCACAAAAAAATGAGCGACTCATTAGATAAACTGCAACACATCCTAGGCAAAATAGATCGTGGCGAAGGCACTCTTGGTGCATTGATAAATGATTCCAGCTTGCATGACGGACTCAAGAATATGATCAACGGTTCCAACCGTCCGAACTCGATCAGAAATTTAATGCGCCAGTCTCTTCAGGATTCAAAGTAAGACCTACGGATTATTTCGAACTCATCTCGAAAATCCATCAACATCGAAAATGATTAAATTCATTTCCAGCAAGAGGCATTTTTGAGATCAGTTCAAGCTGGCTTTACAAACTCTGGAAAATAAGTTTTCAACATCAATTCGCTGTGCGCGACCAGATTTGGATATTTTTTTACAACATCGGTTAATGGATTGTTGATTGTTTCATAAACCATATTGCCAATCATACCAAAACAAGCCGCATCCATGGTACAAGGCTGATCACCAGAGAAGAATTTTTTATCACCCAAATACACAGATAGTGCTTGAACATCTTTTTCTGCAAGATGAATAATTTCTTCACGTGAATGACGAGCAATCCCCTGCGCTAACAATCGAGTTTTCATTTTCCGATGAATTATTGTTGGAATTATCAAACGCAGTGTCAACGGCATTTTACCAAAAATTATTTTTTTAAACTGACTCCACCCTTGTTCATCCACCCAACGCATATACACACCCATGGGCACCATGTCTTCTTCCATCATTTTGATAAACGCATGGTTTTGTGCAGCCGCCAAAGGGCTTAAATGAGCATCGACTTTGTTGCCATATTTTTTAACCAGATGCTCAAGAATAAAAGCCGAGTCCGCAACATACTGACCCTCATCAATGATGTAAGGCATTTTTCCTTTGGGCGCATTTTTAAAATCAAAAGTGCCTTGCACCTGATATGGGATCTGCGCCATTTTCAAATATGTTTCAACTTTCAAACAAAATGGACTCATGTTTGGAAAACCGCGATATCTAGGAAATTGTACAAGTGTGATCATGAGCTCAATCCTCCGGAGAATTTTTCATAATATTAGCAATCGACTCACGCAAGGCATCCGAGTCCGAAGCATTTCGCGGAACAGAACGTCGATCCATGGTTAGGCAAATTTCATTGACGTACTGAATCTCTAATTTTTTATTTATAGTCACGCGCAATGGATCGCGCATAAAAACCATTTGTTGCATCCATGTCGAGTTTTTAACCCAAACATAAAGAGTGCCGTTTTTGTAACCGACAGGCTCACAAACTTGTGCCATGGTTTCACCGACGAACTCTGGCCATCGTTTCCATAATTTCCAACGAATAAATTGAACCGACAAAGGTGTCTTGCCATTTTCAAAAAGGGCTTGTAGGACATTGGCACCCGCAGTGAGCTGTTTTTTATTTTTATTATCGGTCACGGCTGGCATCCCCCACACTTACTCTTAGAGGTTTATTCATGAGCACCAGCACTGTCACCAACAAATCATCTTTGGATCAACTCTCAACAAAAATCACTGTGGTTGGTGCCGGTTTAGCGGGCAGCGAATGCGCGCTGCAGTTGGCCGACATGGGTTACTCGGTGCTTCTTTATGAAATGCGCACTCAGACAATGACTGAGGCTCACAAAACTGGAGATTTCGCAGAACTTGTGTGTTCAAACTCTTTCGGCAGTCTTTCGCCGGAATCAGCACCTGGACAATTGAAATGGGAGGCTGAAACTTTAAATTCATACATTTTAAAAATCGCAAAACAAAATCAAGTTCCCGCCGGTCAAGCACTGGGTATGGATCGCGAGGCCTTTGCTCGCAATGTCAGTCAGGTTGTCAAACAACATCCACGCATTGAAATTTGTCACGACGTTGTTACATCACTTTCACAAATTCAAACACCAGCAGTGATTGCCACGGGGCCGTTGACTCACCCAGAATTAGCTGAAGATTTAAAAAAACATTTCGGTGACGAGTTTTTATATTTCTTTGATGCTATAGCGCCGATCATAGATACCGATTCAATTAATTTTGATATTGCATGGAAAGCCGATCGATACGACAAGGGTACTGCGGATTATATCAATTGTCCGATGGATAAAGAACAATACGAAAATTTCATTCGTGAAATCACAGCTGCCAGAAAAATTGAACCAAAACATTTTGAAACAACAAATTTTTTCGAAGGCTGCATGCCGATCGAGGTCATGGTCGAGAGAGGTCCCGAGACTCTGCGCTTTGGCCCGATGAAACCGGTGGGTTTGCGCAATCCAAAAACAGGACGCGATGCTCACGCTTGTGTACAATTAAGACAAGATAACAAAGACGCCACGGCTTACAACATTGTTGGCTTTCAAACGCGAATGGCTTACGGAGAACAAACCAGAATATTCCGTATGATTCCAGGATTAGAAAATGCCGAGTTTTTAAAATTGGGAAGCATTCATCGCAATTTATTTATTAACACTCCGAAAAGATTGAACGCCGATCTTTCCAGTCAAAACAATCCAATGTTATTTTTTGCCGGGCAAATCACCGGCGTAGAAGGTTATTTTGAAAGCGCTAGTATTGGTTTATTAGTCGCTCATTTTGTTGATCAGAAAATTAAAAACCAAGCCCCATCAATACCACCCAGAGATTCTTTGTTGGGATCATTGCTCAACGCCATCACCGACCCAGAACGCGCCGAAAATTTCCAACCAACCAATGTGAATTTTGGCCTGTTCCCACCCATGAGTGATCACAACGGCAAAAAAATCAGAGACAAAGCCACAAAAAAGAAATTACAAATTGAACGCGCGCAAAAAGCATTTTTGCAATGGAGTAGCGAGCTTGGTAAAAACCACCAAGGATCGCTGAATAATTAATTTTATCTGTTCGCAGCTTCTTTGCGCATCATTTCTTGATTGATCAGACTGATGGTTGCTTTTGCAGTTGCGATTTGAGCCATAGATAAAGCTTTTTTTGCGTCACTGTCATTTGAGCTAGCAGATTGTTGATTATCATAAACAACGCCTAACATAGTTGATCTTGCCGTTTTGAGCTCTTTGACATTACATTCAGAAAAAACAGAAGTAGCTAAAATACTTTCTTGCGAAGCCGGGCACTGCGCGTGCGAAACTGCTGAAAGCAAAAGAATGAAAGACAATGGAATCATTTTGTTCATAATAAATCTCCTGGTTAGTTGATTCCTATTACATTGCAAACAATGCCAACGTCTCAGAATGATACAATATCGACTCAAGTAGCTTATATTGGTTGTCGCACTGTAAATATTTAAGACAAGTAACGCCGTAAAACGTCCTCTTTTCATTCTTATTCATGTCACCCGTTCTCTATCAAATAAGTATAAGTCATTGAACTGAGGTTGGTATAAAATAAGCGCCTGCTGAATTTGCATTTAAAATAAAAAACCTTATTGGATTTAAAAATAACAGAGCAGTTTTTTTGTACCTTACGAATTAGAAACTTTGTTAGTGGATGAGTTGGATTATTTATTAGAAATATTAGAAATATTAGAAATATTGTAAATCATCATAGCTACCCACATTTTCAATTTAAAGAAATCTGTTAGATTAATACTCACAACAATACATGGAGGTATGTTATGGATTTAGCAGTTTTGAAAAAAAGGCTTAGCACGTTCAGATCAGAGAAAGGCAGTATCACACGAGTAACAGATGATGTGTTAGTCGAAGTCTTGATTGCTTGGGAAACATGGACAGGTCTGGCAAAAGATTTTTATAAAGAAATCGGGGTCAGCCAAACACAAATGGCAGGTATCATTGGTAAAGCAAAAAAATTAAAACGTGAAGGCCGTTTTCCTCTTGAAGAGTTCAAAGAAATTAAAATTCAAGATTCGCCATCAAATATTGGCTCACTACATGCTGGCCCTTGTTTAGGTGTTGAAATGATGTGGGATAATGGCAAATTAATCAGATTTCAGCAAGTTGAACAGCTTGTGGATTTTCTAAAAAAAGTTTCATAAAGGAAGTTAATGTTAAATTTCAATCGCAGAACTAAAGTTTATGTCAGCAAAGAGCCCACAGATATGCGGGCTTCGTATGACACTTTGTTTGCCAAAGCAAAAGGGGTCTTAAATCAAGATCCCTTTTCTGGTCATTTATTTTTATTTATTAATTCGAAAAGAAGTTCAATTAAATGCCTATACTATGATGGCACTGGTTTTGTGATTATATCAAAGCGTTTAGAAAAGGGTCTATTTAGTCGAATAAACCCTTTGTATAGAGGCGAAGTTGTGATGACGACAGCTGAATTTGCACTGTTCTTTGAAGGTGCAGATTTAGAAAAAAGATTTATTGATAGTCCAAGAGAAATCAAAAAATCAGCATTCCCAATGAGTCAAGACTTGCAACGAGAAGCAATGTAATTCACTTTAGATAAGTGGAACAAATTAATCTTGGTGAGACATCTCACTCGACAAAATTCGATCAATTCACTAAAGATGAAATTATTCAAAAGTACACTGTCATTGAGCAAGAGCTAGCTCGCGTAATTAAAGAAAACTACGAATTAAGAAATGAAAAAATCACTGATAATCAGCTAAACCTAATCCTGCAAGAGCAGCTGGGTGAACTTCAAAACACATTGTTTGGACCAAGTTCTGAGAAATATAAAAAATCTGACAAACCTAAAGCACCCAAAGAGCCAGCAAAGCCACGTATTAAAAAGCCCAGCGAAAGATACCCTAATATTCCCGTTGTTGAAAAAATAATTTCAATGTTTCCACTTCCAAACTGCATCTGCTGTGGTATCGGGATGAGTGATTCTGGCATGACGGAAGATTCTGAGCAATTAACAGTAATTCCAAAAAAATATGAAATCATTCTACAAAAAAGAAAAAAATATCGTTGCGGCAAATGTCATGGTGACATTCAAACTGCGCCACTACCAGCTAGAATTACCCCTGGCTCTACACATAGTGATGAAATGATTATTGATGTCGCTCTTTCAAAATACTGTGATCTAATTCCCATTGAAAGATATGCAGCAATGGCAGCGCGATCAGGTGTTATGGATATTCCGCCACACAGTTTGATTGAGTTGACGCATCAGTTTGCTGAGTTTGTAAAATCTGTTTATTTAAAATTGAAAGACAAAGCCATGATTAGCCGGGTTTTGCACGCTGATGAGACTCCGCATAGGATGCTTGAGGGCTCTAATAAAAAATCTTGGTATTTGTGGGGCTTTTCAACACGAGAAGTTTGTTATCTTGAATGTCATGATACCAGATCCGGTGATGTGGCTAGCGATATTTTATTAAATTCAAAATGCGAAGTCTTGGTGACCGATGTTTACTCTGGCTATGGTAAAGCATTAAAGACTGTGAACTTAACAAGGTCTGATAAAAAGCAATTGCCAATAGAAAGTGGTTTTTGCAATGCACATGCTAGAAGATATTTCTTTAAATCCAGAATCAAGTACACTGTAGATTCAGAATTTTATTTAAATCAATATCATGAAATTTACAAATTAAACTCTGAATCTAAAGAAAAGCCACCAGATATTGTCATCGAGATCAGATCACAAATGAAAAAATATTTTGAAGCCATGAAAGCTCAAGCCTATGAAGATTTGCCCAGGTTTCCAAACGACAATCAGTTGTCAAAAGCAATTAAATATTTTTTAAAAAACTATGATGGATTAACATTGTGTTTAACTGATGCTGAAGTTTCTATAGATAACAACCCTCAAGAAAGATTATTCAGATCTCATGTTGTAGGCCGAAAAACTTGGTACGGAACTCATTCAGAGCGTGGTGCGATTACTGCGGCAATATTATTTTCAATTGTTGAAAGTTGTAAGATGAATAATGTTAACCCCAGAGAATATTTTGAAAATCTGGTCAAAGATCTGCTTCAAGGTGAAAATTCTTATACACCTTGTGAATTCAAAGACTTATCTGGAAATCACTAATTTTCGACGGGCTTCATTGATGATTTACGCATCGACAACCAAAGAATTACGCCATCTGAAAGACTCTGAACTAGATTTGCGTATTAAATCTCTGGCTCAACAAGAAAGAGAATTGTTAACCCAAGTTCTACAGGTCATTAAAGAAATCGACAACCGCAGGTTGTATCTGGAATTGAGCTACAGCAGTTTGTTTGCATATTTAACAGAGTCCGTTGGTTATTCGGCAGCCAGTGCGCAACGACGTATCGATGCCGCCAGATTATTAAATGAAATTCCATCTTTGTCAGAAAAAATCGAAAATGGAGAGATTCATTTAACTCAAGCATCGATGATTCAAAAAGCAGCTCGTGAAATCAAACGCACACGTCAAATAATCGTCCCAACAGAAGACAAATTAGATTTGCTGTCATCATTGTCAGGTAAAAACCAGCGCGAGACCGAAATTCAAGTCGCTCAGTATTTTGATATGCCGCTAATACAAAAATCTATTGAGCGAGCACAGGCTGATGACAGTGTTCGATTAGAAATAACTTTATCCAAAAGCCAATACGAAAAATTAAAAAAAGCTCAGGCCCTGCTGTCTCACGCAGTTCCAAGCAATCATCTTGCTGATTTTATAGAATACGTCAGTGGTCGTGTGATTAAACAAAAAACCAGCGTAAAGAATGATGTAAAGAAAAGTAGAAATCTTAATTTAAAAATTAATAGAAATTTTGATAATGAACTAGATGCAAAACTTAGTGGAAATCCTGAGGCACCATCTTCTGTGGAATCTACAAAATTATCTACGATTCTCTCCGCAGCGGAACTGGCTTCGTTACCTATCAAGAAGAACACTGAAATTACCAAAGGATTCCCTCTCGGAATCAAAAAGGAAATATTATCTCGTCATTCATCTTGTCAATATCGTGACCCAAAGTCTGATAAATTATGTGGTAGCACTTGGTTTTTGCAAATTGATCACAAACACAGTCGATGGGCTGGTGGTAATAACGAAATCAAAAATGCTACCGTGCTTTGCTCTCGACATAATAATTTAAAATATCGAAACGAATCTCAAATCAAAGTAATCAATCAAGAAAAATAACTTTGTATAAAGAGTTTTAAAAATTCAGTTAGCTATAATAAATATCTATAACTTCACTTTTTTGAGATAAATACGTCCTCTTTTTATTCTTATTCCATGTCAACTAAATGCAACGGTACAGACCGGTTACCTATGTTTCAGGTTGCACCATCCAGAATTGCATATAATTAGACTTTTGTTCCTGACCCCAATTTCATTTGAACACCCAACTCTACATGCATATAGTTGAGCTCGCATTTGCTTGATTGCGCTGCCTAGCGACGAAAAAAAATCTTCGTAAAAATTCGTGTATGAGAAATTACACGTAGATCAGCTCAAAAAAATATTTTTGCAATGGGTTGTCGACATGCGCCAAGGCTTATATGGTTGCTCACCTATTGTGTTTAGTCTATGACCCCTCCACTGCAAACAACCAATGGGAGAGCGATTTTGCAAAGTGGCATAAATAAGTTTCTGAAATTTTATTCTAATTTTGAGAGTGAATATATTCATTCTCTACAGAAAAAATATCAGCGCGCTTTGAATGCCCTATTGCTACTAAGTCTGCTGTTATCAAGCAATGGTTGCGAAGTGAACTGGGCCGTTAAATCAAAAAATACCATAAATAATCACGGAGAAAACCTAGTCAGCAACGAAAGCAATTCAGATAATTCCAGAAATAATTCATTAAACAAACAATCTCTGAATGTTTTGCGAGTCGCAGTTTTTCAAGATCCGCTTATTTATCAAAAAATTTCTTTCGGCAATTCGAAAGCACTTGAACATGGTTATGAGTTTGAAATTCTAAAAAGTTTTGCCGAAGACAATCATTATCAATTGAAAATTGAAATCTTTGACGACAAACAAAAATTAGCCATCGCTTGGCAAGAACAACAATATGATATTTCGTTAGGACGTCACCATCATTTAAATTTTCTACAATCGACTCCAGCTGAAGACCTGCATAACAGTTTCAAGGTGACTTACAATGAAGAAAGTCTTTCGCAAATTTGCCAAGGACAAAATCCACGCAATTTGAATCAAGCTCCACAACAAATTGAAACCACTCTGTTGTCTCGAAAATTATCACGATTAAAAGAACAATGCCTATGGACCGACAGCCTCAGTGCTCGTTATTGGCAAAGATATTTTTCAAGCATGCATGTAAACGAATTTGAAAATTACAAAACCTCATTTTATTTTGCTGTTCATCCACAAGCCAACAAATTGTATCGTCATCTAAACACCTGGGTGTTAAATTCTTTGCGTTCACGCGTATTGTCTCAAATAAAAAATCAATTCACTGAGCGCATTGATAGCTTAAGCTCGCGTGATATACAGGCCTATAAAAGAGCAGAAAAACAAATCCTGCCCCAATACATAGAGAAATTTAAAAAATATGCTGAGCAATTTTCTTTGCCGTGGCAATTGATTGCCGCTGTTGCTTACCAAGAATCTCATTGGGATGAATCCGCAGTCAGTTACACTGGCGTGGAGGGCTTTATGCAGCTCACCCAAGAAACTGCCGAATACCTTGGAGTTGAGGACCGCAACAACTGCGAACAAAGCATCTGGGGAGGCAGCAAGTATTTAAAATTATTATTTGAAAGACAGCCCGATAATCTTTCTCTATTTGAAAAATGGGCATTAACTCTTGCGACCTACAACCTGGGACCAGCGCATGTTTTGGATGTACAAAAACTGGCGCAAAATAATAATTTAAATCCTTACCAGTGGCGGCAATTATCGTTAGCTTTGCCTTGGTTAGAACACGAAGATTATCAAGATCAATTATTCTATGGCAAAGCTCGTGGACGAGAGACTCTTGAATTTGTAAACAAAGTAATGGCCTACGTCGATCTAATGATGTAGGCCCTACCTGTATTTACTATCTTGTCATATGTGAATTCATCATAAAAATTTCTGGTTTAGAACTAGCGACAGCTGTATCTCTAGAAAAACAAATAAATGCTAAATTTTTTCGAAAATTAAAAGCATTATACATTACTTCTTTTTGAATAACAGTAGCAGGAATGACTTCCACGCCACGAGACCCAACAAAACCATGCTGAGCAGGGGTTAAGACATTGGCTAATATCTCAGGACTGACTGGAGAAATGACTGGGCCGACTCCACCAGAATAATTATATCTGTATGTATAAACTAAAAATTTCACTTTAAATAAACTTCGAGATGCTAAATCTTCTCTGATCTCGCCAACTTCACCACAAGCTTGCTCAACAGCTGCTGATGCATAACTACCTAACATTAACAGCATCATAATCACGTGGACTTTAATGAATTTCATACTG
>JACCDN010058335.1_pt1 | contig 17695 bp, 17 predicted proteins | sample 7441691 | NCBI WGS metagenome assembly JACCDN01 (sample SAMN15323439, study PRJNA562643) | freshwater metagenome | isolation source: river surface water | place: USA:Blue River Watershed | collected 2017-08-16
CCCACGACCACCGGAACCACGACACCAACGACCACCGGAACCATAACGCCCACCACCACGGGCACCACAACACCCACCACCACGGGCATGGTAACACCCACCACCACGACAACAACACCTCCGACCACAACAACGACCACGACCAGTACCGGCACGATCGGTACGACAGGTACCACGGGTACGGGCGGAACCGCGACCACCAGTCCGACGGCCCCTACCACCACCATCACGCCAATCACCACGCTGACTGGCGGAGGCACGACAACGGCTCCCGCGACCACAGCATCGACCACTCCCTGACCGTTTCGCCAGCGAGCCCTGAGGCCGCTCCTTCGGGAGCGGTTTTTTTACGTGTGTGCAGTGGAGCGCCGTTGCTGTGCGCTCAGAGCATGCGTGACACCAGCAGATGACGTATCTCGCCGATCGCGTAAGCGGGTGACAGTCCCTTCGGACAGACATCCGTGCAATTCATGATGGTCCGGCAGCGAAACAGCCGGTAGGCATCATTGAGATTTTCCAGACGCTCGTTGGTCGCCTGATCACGGCTGTCAGCAATGAAACGATAGGCCTGCAGCAAGCCTGCGGGCCCGACAAAGCGGTCCGGGTTCCACCAGAAGGTCGGACAGGCGCTGGTGCAGCATGCGCACAAGATGCACTCATAGAGCCCGTTGAGGGTATCGCGCTGAGGCGGTGACTGCAGCCGCTCGCGCGAGGGCGGCAGCTCGTCATTGATCAGCCAAGGCCTGACCGAGTGATACTGCAACCAGAAACCCGTGAGATCCACGATCAGGTCGCGAACCACCGGCATGCCCGGTAACGGCCTGAGCACGATGGGATCGTCCAGTTCGCGCAGCCTCGTCACACAGGCCAGACGGTTCTTGCCGTTGATGTTCATGCCATCCGAACCGCACACGCCTTCGCGGCAGGAACGCCGGAATGACAGACTATCGTCATGGAATGACTTGATGCGAATGAGTGCATCGAGCACCATGTGCTCGCCCGCGCCGGGCACAATCCGGTAGCGCTGCATCGATGGATTCGCGTCAACATCAGGATCGTATCGGTAGATCAGGAACTCCCGCTCCGCGTCAGCTGTCATGTCATGCCCCTGAAACAAGGGCAGACAGCAAAGCGCCGGCTTAGTGCGGGCGTGGTGATTGCGGTGAGTGCGGCTCAGGAACCCGCAAGCTGGTGATGCTCAGGAAGACGTTCATCCATCCAGGTGTCGAGCTGTTCCTCGGGCATGGGACTGCCAAACAGGAAGCCCTGATAGGCATGACAGCCGTAGCGGGCGAGGAAAGCCTGCTGCCGTTCATTCTCGACACCTTCGGCAATCAGCCTCAGTTTCAGGCTTTGCGCCAGTACGACGATAGTGCGAACGATCGCCGCATCCGCTTCCTCGGCCAGCACGTTACGGAAGAACGAGTGATCGATCTTCAGTTCATCCAGAGGAAGCCGGCGCAGATACGAAAGCGATGAATAGCCCGTACCAAAATCATCCAGCGAGAATCCCACGCCAGCGGACTTGAGCACCTTCATCTTGTAGATCACCTGCTGTATGTCGTTGACCAGCAGGCTTTCGGTCAGTTCCATGTTCAGTCGCTTCGGCGGCAGGCCGGTCTGATGCAGCACCTGCAGAACCTGATCCGTAAAACCATCATCGCGGAATTGCCGGGCACTGACATTCACCGACAAAGTCAGCCGGGCAGTGCGGGGATCTCGCGACCAGATGGCAAGCCGCTCGGCCGCGCGCCGCACAACCCACATGCCAATCGATACGATCATCCCGGTCTCTTCAGCGACGCCGATGAATTCAGAGGGATCGATCAAGCCGCGTTCGGGATGCTGCCAGCGCAGCAGGATCTCGAAACCGAGCAACTCATCCTGGTCAGTCATCTGCGGCTGAAAGAACAGCCTGAACTCATCCTGTCGCAATGCGCTGCGAAGACCCGACTCGAGCGCCGTGCGGCGCGACACCTTCGACTGCATGTCCGGCTCGAAGAACCGCAACGCGTTGCGTCCTGCTGCCTTGGCCTGATACATCGCCAGATCGGCTCGCTGCAGCATGTCGGTCACCGTATCGCTGGTGGTGTTAAACACATAAATGCCCAGACTGGCCGAGCTGTGGTGCTCGACGCCATTAAGCTGGTAAGGAACATCAAGTGCGGATAGTATTTTCTCGCCAACGATCTCGGCATGCCGGTGAAATTCTTCCAGCGTTTCGCGATGTCCCCTGAGCACCACCACGAACTCATCGCCGCCCAGGCGAGCAACGATGTCGTTGCGTCGTACGGTCGCGGTCAGCCGGCGCGCAGCCTCCTTGAGCAACAGATCGCCCATCTCGTGCCCGTGCGTGTCATTCAGCGTCTTGAAATTATCGAGGTCGATAAATACCAGTGCACCAGGCTCGGCATTGTGCTGCCCGGCATCCAGCAGCTTCTGAAGCCGGTCAAGCAGCATGCGACGGTTGGGCAGCGCAGTCAGCGGGTCGTAGTAAGCGAGCTGCTGAATCTCCTCTTCGGCAGACTTGCGCTGGCCCACATCGAGGATGATGCCACGCAGTGTCGCCTCGCCACTACTACCGCTGCGGATCACACTACCGATCTCCTCGACCCAGATTGGCTCGCCGGAGAGGCGCCGCAAACGATATTCGCAGCTGTACTCACCCACGCCGGCAATTGCAGCCGACCGGGCCTGCGCGACCCGATCGGCATCTTCTTCATGCACATGACTATCCCAAAAATCGGCAGACAGCCATTCCGCAAGCGGGTAGCCGAACAGGCGCTCGGCCTGCGGCGAGACAAAGCTGTAATGAAAGCCCGGCAGATTGGCCTCCCAGGACACGGCATTGGTACTTTCGATCAGCAACCGGTAGCGGGCCAGCAGCTGGTTGCGGCGCTCGCTCTCTTCGCGCAACTGCTGGTGCTGCTGGTGCAGCCGGTCGAGCATGTGGTTGATCGACTGCGCGAGACTGGAGACCTCATCGGAACCTTCTACCGGTGCGCGCAGGCTGCCAAAACCGGAATGCAGCACCTCGCGCGAGAAGCTCTCCAGACGGCGCAGTTGCTGCGTGAGCAGGTCGGCCAGACGACGACCCAAGAACCAGATCACCAGCGCAATCACGAGGGTCAGCGTGACGATCAAGCCCAGCTGAGTTGCCCTCAGGCTGAACGACGAGTCCGGGGCAGCAACGCTGACCTCCAGTCCCAGCATGTCGAAGGGCTTGTGCAAGGGCACAGCTGCGGTAATGATCGTTGCCGACGGTGGGGCAGGTTTGCCATTCCAGTGCAGCGCAATGTTTTTCGAATACTGCACGGCATTCAGGTCAAAGCGGTAGAGCAATGCACCCTCGGCGCGACCGGTGCGCGGCGGGCAGACGAGCTTGACCGCCATGATCTCAGGCCCATCCTCGCCGTCGCGGATCATTGCACCTTCGGTCTCATTGTTCAGGTGTAGTGACAGCCATTGCCTGTCGTCGCCGGTGAACGCAGCGAAATCATTGCTCGCGAGTTCGCGCCCCATGAAATCCGTGAACAGGATGGATACCGGCACTGCATTCACATGATGAATGCTGGACAAATAGGGGTGCAGATAGGTTTCACGGCCGGCGGCGTCGGTGAGCGCCGACGACAGCAGGCTGCCCTCGGCCAGCTCGGTCATCCGGGAAGCCACGCCATCGATCACGGCACCGACCATGGCCGCATCATGCACGACCTCTTTGCGCGCCAGCGCGTGTGCGGCAGCATCATTCTGTGTTTTTGCCAGCCACCACGATGCTGACGCGGTCAACAGCAGTGCCGCGAGCGCGAGCGTGGCACTGGCACGCGCGAAACGCTCCGTCAGGCTGCCCCTGGTCAGCCAGTCCCTCAGCCATGCGGCTGGCCTGACCATGATCCGCGAGCTCATCGGGGCACCATCATGCCGTCCTCGCGATAGCGAGCCATCAGCAGTTCTCGCCTGCTCAGCGCCTCATGATCGTCCGGCGTGAAAGCCCTGGGGTAGTGCCTGACCAGCCCGCGGTGAGGCGGAAGACGCTCGAGCTCATCCCGGATACGCGCGCGGTCGGCACTGCCTGCACGAGCGATCGCGAGTGCCAGCAAGTGAACCGCATCATACGCATGCGCCGCGCCTGCCGGTGCAGCAATCGTCTCGGCGCGGACCGGCGCATCGGCTGACGCCGAGCGCAGAAATCGTTCACGCCGCCTCGGATCCGCCCGGTCGAAACTGAAGGTTTGAAGCACGGACAAGTCAACGCTGCGCAATGCCACGCCTGCCTGCCGGACAAACTCGCCTCCGGTCAAGCCCCAATGCGCGATCAGCGGAATCCGCTCCTCTTCAGGCAAAGCTGCAATTTCCCTGATCAGCACGGCTGCCTCATCATTGGCCACGATGATCACCGCCTTTGCACCGGCGGCGCGCAGGCTCTGGTACTTGCCGATCAGGCTGCTGTCTGCCCAGCCAAACCACTCGCTACGGAGCACGCGCGGCGGCTTGCCCGACTTGATATGTTTTTCCAGCATCGACAGGTTGCTGCGTCCCCACGCAGAGTTCACCAGCAGAACACCGACGCGGTCCAGCCCGCGCGATGCCGCATGCTCGAGCAGGAAGGGCATCGCCAACGCATCATGCAGCGATACGCGGAACACATAACTGGGACGCTTGTTTGCCGTAATAATCTGCTCTGCAGAAGACCAGACAGCAATGAAGGGGATTTTTTTCTCGGCGATCAGCGGCAGCTGCTCGATCACTGACGGGCTGAACCGCCCCCCCAGTACGGCAACCAGGCCCGGCATCTCCGACATCGACTTCAGGTTTTCGGCGGCACGTGCAGGTATCGACCGGTCATCACGAATCACCAGCTGCAAGCGCCTGCCACCCAGCAGACCGCCAGCGGCGTTGATTTCATGGATCGCCGCGCGTGCGCCCATTTCAATGGCCTGCGCCGAGACACTGTGCTGCAGGCCGAATTCTGCATTCACGCCAATCAGCAGAGGCGCTTTTTCAGCGGGAGTAACGGCTCCTGCACCTGCTGTGACGAACAGTGCAGTCACGAGGAACAGGCGCGACCACACGACGCGAGCGACGCAGCACAAGAGATCAGCAGAGATCGGACGTACCCGGGAGATCATGGCAGAGGGCTGACCGTTCCATTAGTTGGAACCAGTTGTAACCACGCCAAGGATACCTATTCCTGAATAGTTTGGAAGAAATAACTTGCCCGTATGAATAATTTATTAATCAAAACACGCTGATGTTAGTTCCTCGAAGAAAGAATTCCTTGGAGGAAATTACTGCGGCGTCGCCCTGCTGAGGCCTCTTGTTTTGCAAACCGGCGCTGACGGAGTACATCAGTCGACGCGCGCAAGGGCCGGGGCAGCGCATCCCGCCATGCTGGCCACACGTTCACCAGCTCTGCGCGCAAGCGGTGACGAAGTCCCCGCATCGTCACACGCAGCACGCTGACCGGGCTGCAGAGCATCTGTCCGTACGAACGATAAATCGTCAATTGATGCAGCGGCTCGGGCACGGCCAGCAACTGTTCCTTGTAGCGATACCGTCCCCAGAGCAAATGGCACTGGCGGGCACCTTGCTGCAGGCAGTCGCAGATCGACCAGTAGCAGGCGAGCATGCCCAGCCGATAGGACGAGAACGCCGGATCGGCCGCGCACAGCAGCATCACACAGGTATCGCCGATCCGACAGGCCAGCGAGCCGGCGCACAGCTTGCCCTCGAGCGTACCGATGCTGTACCGGCCGCACTCGAAGGCCATTCTCAACAGACGTGCGGTCTCGCGCCGGTCGCTCGTTGCCTGTTTGCCGCGTTCGGCCATGCTGGCGCGCTTGAATGCCTGCAGCTGGCGAACGATCTCGCGCTGGGCGGCGCGTGAGAGCTCTTGCGAGCTGCAGCTGCGCCAGCTGAAATTCGGATGATCGCGCAGAAGCCGGTTGCCATAGCCGCGCAGCGTCTTGCGCGTTGACTTGCCGAGCGCCTGCTCGTAGGCGTCCACCGAGGGTCGCAGCGTGAGCACGTAATTCTCCGAAAAGACATAGTGCTGGCAGGGCAGCGTTGCAGGAGGTGACTGCAGCCGGATCGCATTGAAGACAATCACGCGAGGCCGAGCGTAGCGGGCAAACACGTCGCGGCAGAAGGCGCGGGCGACGGGCTCGTCGAGCAGGAACATTTCGGTCAGTACCAGCACGCGCTTCGCCTCGACCCGGAACAGCAGCACGCTGATGATCTCGCCGCGCCGGTAAGCTATCCAGGTATGTGGCAGCAGACGCTCGCTCTCGCACAGTTGCAGGTGACGATAGGACGCATACAGGCTGCCATGCAGGCGATCCAGCGCCTCGGCAGCGAACGCGGGCACCTGATGCTCATGGATTTCGCCGAGCAGGTCGCTCAGCGTGTCCTGCTGCGCATCGCCCAGCGGGTCGCCGCGCTGCCCGGCCGGCTGAACCTGCACAGACGCCGGCGCGGATGCCGCATCATGAGCCAGCATGTCTGCCAGCGATGGACCCGAAATTTGCCGCATGCGTCTGCCCTCCCGTGACGAGAGTCGATTGTCACCGCTGGCACAGGCATCCCGCTTGAGCGCCGCCAAGCGCCGCCATGCGCACACTGCGCGGGCTCAATCACGCAAGGGACAGAATGCCGACAATGGTCACTGTCGTCTGCCGCCACCTCAGCATGTGCAACCGGTGGCCTGCACAGGGGAGTGTCCAGGGGGGACGGGCCGGTGTCCAAGCCGGTCTGCGTGGTTCGAGTCCATGCTCCCCTGCCCGGCCCGCTCAGTTCCGGCGGTCGATCAGGCGCCGCGCCTTGCCGGTCAGCGTGCGTTCCACACCATTCGGCGGCAACACGGTCACGGTGCAGGAAATACCAATCAGCGACTTGATCATCTGCTCCAGCGCCGTCCCGCCACGCACGCCATCGCCATGCCGGACATCCTCGCGCGTCTCGACCAGCACCTCGAGCTGATCGAGATGCATCTCGCGCGTCAGGACCAGCTGGTAGTGCGGCGCAAGTGCGGGCTGGGCCAGCAGCAGCTCTTCGATCTGCGACGGAAACACGTTCACGCCACGAATGATCAGCATATCGTCCGAGCGACCGACGATCTTGTCCATCCGGCGCATGCTGCGTGCCGTCGGCGGCAACAGGCGCGTCAGGTCGCGGGTTCGGTAGCGAATGACCGGCATCGCTTCCTTGGTCAGCGAGGTGAACACTAGCTCGCCGGCTTCACCATCAGGCATGACCTCGCCCGTCAGCGGATGAATGATCTCGGGATAAAAATGATCTTCCCAGATCACCGGGCCATCCTTGGTCTCGATGCACTCATTCGCCACGCCCGGGCCCATCACCTCGGACAGGCCGTAGATATCGACCGCATCGAGCCCGGCGCGGCGCTCGATCTCCTCGCGCATGGATTCCGTCCAGGGCTCGGCGCCGAAGATGCCGGTGCGCAGCGATGAGGCGGCCGGATCGAGCCCCTGCCGCTCGAATTCCTCGATCAGCGTCAGCATGTACGAAGGCGTGACCATGATGATGTCCGGCCTGAAATCATTGATCAGCTGGACCTGCTTTTCCGTCTGGCCGCCCGACATCGGGATCACCGTACAGCCCAGTCGCTCCGCACCGTAATGCGCGCCCAGTCCGCCGGTGAACAGACCATAGCCATAGGCGACATGCACGATGTCACCCGCCCGTCCACCCGACGCGCGGATCGACCGCGCGACCAGCTGCGACCAGGTGTCGATATCGGCCTGCGTGTAGCCGACGACCGTGGGCTTGCCCGTCGTGCCGGACGATGCATGAATGCGCACCACCTGCTCGCGTGGCACGGCGAACATACCGAACGGATAGTTCTGGCGCAGGTCTTCCTTGGTCGTGAACGGAAACATCGACAGGTCGGACAGTGACTTCAGGTCGCGCGGATGCACCCCCTTCTCGTCGAAACGCTGGCGATAGTGCGGCACATGCTCATACGCCTGCGTGAGCGTCGCCTGCAGCCGGGCCAGCTGCAGTGCCTGCAGCTCATCCCTGCTGGCAGTTTCGACAGGCTCGAGCCCCTCGGGCGTCGTGCGCGTATTGGCCATCGGTGGTCTCCTCCGTTGTTCACGCACCCGGTTGTATTTGTGATTGGAATCCGGGTGTCGATGTTGACTTCTGCTGCTGGACTACGTGTTTTTCTGTTGTCGCGCTGCTACCCGACGACAGCATCTTTCAGCTGATGCGACTTGCCGCGCAGTAGCGCGATCTTGCGCCCGGCAGGATTCGTGACCACGACATCGTACACACCGGTCTTGCCACTGCGCGACTGCTCGACCGCCTCGGCCTGCAGCAGATCGTCCTCGAAGGCCGGCGCGAGAAACTCGATACTGCAGCCTGCCGCCACGGTCTGCACGTTGTAGCTGTTGCAGGCAAACGCAAACGTGGAATCGGCCAGCGTGAAGATGAAACCGCCATGGCACATCGCATGACCGTTGAGCATGTCGGCGCGCACGCGCATCTGCATGCGCGCATAACCGGGCCGCACGTCCAGCAAGGTGATGCCCAGTCCCTGCGTCGCGTTGTCGCGCGCGTACATGTGCTCTGCGCAGGCGCGCGCCAGCTGCGCTGCTTCCTCTGCCGAGGGCAGGTCCAGTGAATCGCTCATTCAGGCATCCTGATCAAAATCCAGCACCAGCCTGTCCGTTGCCGGAAAGGCCTGACAGCTGAGCACGAAGCCGCGCGCGACCTCATAATCTTCCAGCGCATGATTGGCATCCATGTCGGCCTTGCCCTCGACCACCTTGCAGCGGCAGGTCGCGCAGATGCCCCCTTTGCATGCATAGGGTATCTCAATCCCCTGCGCGAGCCCGGCGTCCAGCACCGACATCGCATCGCGCGGCATCGCGAAGTTCACGTGCCGGCCATCGATCACCAGCGTGACCTCGCAGTCCGCACCGGCAGCGGACGTGGCCACGCGCGTGCGCACCGCTGCAGCAGCCACACCGAACAGTTCGGCATGAATCCGCGCGCGGTCCATGCCCAGCGACACGAGGGTCGCAGCGACCTGTTCCATCATCTGCTGCGGACCACAGGTGAACACATGATCGATATCGTCCAGTCGCACCCAGTGCGCCAGCAGCGCCCGGCATTTGTCGGCATCGATGCGTCCATTGAACAGATCGATATCCTGTCGCTCGCGGCTCATCACATGAATGACGGACAGCCGGTCAAGGAAGCTGTCTTTCAGGTCGGCCAGCGCATCGCGCAGCATCACGGTGGAGGATGCGCGGTTGCCATACACCAGGGTGAAGCGGCTCATTGGCTCGGCCAGCAGCGTGCTCTTGATGACCGAGAACACCGGCGTGATGCCGCTGCCCGCAGCAAACGCGAGGTAGTGACGCTGATGCCCGGCCGACAGCGGCAAATGAAAACTGCCTGAAGGTGGCATCACGTCAATCTGCATGCCCTCGGACAGGGTCGCATGCGCCCAGTTCGAGAACACGCCACCGGGAACCTTCTTGATCGCGATGCGCAGCGACGCTTCCTGCACGGCGGAGCAGATCGAGTAAGAGCGCCGCTGCTCTTGTCCGTCGATGGTCGCGCGCAGCGTCAGGTGCTGGCCGGGCTGGTAACGGAAAGCCTGCTGCAACTCGGCCGGCACCCCGAGGCTCAGCACGATCGCGTCACGAGTGTCCTGCACGCGTCGGGTGATCGGCAGCGAATGAAAATGCGCCATGGTCTCAGTGCGGCTTGAAGTAATCGAATGGTTCGAGGCAATCGCTGCAACGGTACAGGGCCTTGCAGGCCGTCGAACCGAACTGGCTGATCAGCCGGGTGTTCAACGATGCGCATTGCGGGCAGGCGATGTCAGCGTCCTCAATGCGGTGGAGCGCGGAGATGTCGATCGCCTGATGCGCTTGGTGTGCACGGTGCGCCGGGGGCGCGATGCCATAGCCGCGCAGCTTGTCCTTGCCGGCCTCGCTCATCCAGTCGGTTGTCCATGCCGGCGACAGCTGGGTGCGCACCCGGATGTTCTCCACGCCGCGTGCCTGCAGCGCCTGACGGATCTGCGCGTCGATCACCTGCATCGCCGGGCAGCCCGAATACGTGGGTGTGATTACGATCTCGCAGCCGCCGTCCGGCGTGGCGGCGGCCGCACGTACGATGCCGAGATCGACGATGGAGATCACCGGAATCTCGGGATCACTGACCTCGGACAGACACGCCCAGAGATCCTGCTCTGACAAGGTCATGTGACTCACCATTGCGCGCCCGGGTAGGCGCGCTGCAGGAACTGCATCTCGGCCAGCAGATAGCCGAGGTGCTCGGTGTGCCGCCCCGTTTTGCCGCCGCGCTGCATCCACGCATCCGCAGGTGGCAGGGTCAGCGTTGCCTCGCTGAACACCTGCTCGATCCGCGCAAGCCAGCGCTCGCGCAGGCTGCCCGGCAGTGGCGCGATGCCACGCGAGGCCATGCGCTGATCGAGTGCATCATCGATGAAGGCCTCGCCGGTATACATCCACAACGCATCGGCCGCACGCTGCAGACGCGCATGGCTGTCCTCCGTGCCGTCGCCCAGACGGATCACGAGGTCGCTGCTGCGCCTGAAGTGATACGCGACTTCCTTCACGGATTTCTCGGCGATCTGCGCGATCTCAGGGTCGCCGGACGCCTGCAAGGCGTCGAGCCATAACAGATGCCAGAGATCGAAATACAACTGGCGCATCAGCGTGTCGGCATAGTCACCGTTCGGCTGCTCGACCAGCAGCAGGTTGCGGAAGTCCTGCGCATCCCGCAGGAAGGCCAGCGCATCCTCGTCGCGGCCCATGCCCTCGGTCTTGCCCGCCAGCGCCAGCCACAGCGTGGCCTGTCCTATCAGGTCGAGCGAGATATTGGTCAGGGCCATGTCTTCTTCCAGCACCGGCCCCTTGCCGCACCACTCGGACAGGCGCTGCGACAGCACCAGCGCCGTATCACCCGTCCGCAGCAGCCACTCGAACTTGTCGGCATCCATCACAGATGACCCACTTCCGGCGGAATGGTGAAGAAAGTCGGATGACGATAGACCTTGCTGTTGGACGGCTCGAACAGCTCGCCGCGCTCACCGGGGCTGCTGGCGACGATCTCGCTGGCCGGCACGACCCAGATCGATACGCCTTCGTTGCGCCGGGTGTAGACATCGCGCGCATTGTTGATCGCCATTTCGGCATCCGGCGCGTGGAGGCTGCCGACATGCTTGTGCGCGAGCCCGTGCTGGCTGCGAATGAAGATCTCCCACAACGGCCATTCCTTGCTCATCATTGTCTCCGGTACGTTCAGGCGGCCTTGCGCGCGCGGCGCGCGGCACGCTTCTCCGCATTCGCCTGCAAGCCTTCGCGGAACCATGCGCCATCGTCCCAGGCCTTGTTCCGGGTCGCGAGCCGCTCGCGGTTGCAGGGGCCATTGCCTCTGACGACGTCATAAAACTCTGTCCAGTCGATCGCACCGAAATCATAATGACCGCGGGCCTCGTTCCATGTCAGATCGGGATCAGGAATGGTCAGTCCGAGGTACTCGGCCTGCGGCACCGTCTGGTCGACCATGCGCTGCCGCAGTTCATCATTCGTGAACAGCTTGATCTTCCATTGCATCGACTGCTGGCTGTTGACCGATTCCGCATCCGGCGGCCCGAACATCATCAGCATCGGCCACCACCAGCGGTTCAGCGCTTCCTGCGCCATCTGCTTTTGCTCCGGCGTACCTTTGCACAGCGACATCAGCAGATCGAAGCCCTGCCGGGCATGGAAGGCTTCCTCCTTGCAGACACGAACCATCGCCCGCGCATAGGGGCCATAGGAGCAGCGGCACAGCGGGATCTGGTTGATGATCGCTGCGCCATCGACCAGCCAGCCGATCATGCCGACATCGGCCCAGCTGAGCGTCGGGTAATTGAAGATGCTCGAATATTTCGCTTTGCCGGACAGCAGGTCGGCGGTCATCTGGTCGCGCGAGATGCCCAGCGTCTCGGCCGCACTGTACAGGTACAGCCCGTGTCCGGCCTCGTCCTGGATCTTGGCCAGCAGGATGGCCTTGCGCTTGAGCGTCGGTGCGCGCGTCACCCAGTTCCCTTCGGGCAGCTGGCCGACGATCTCGGAGTGCGCGTGCTGGGAGATCTGGCGGATCAGGGTCTTGCGATAGGCCTCGGGCATCCAGTCCTTGGGCTCGATCTTCACATCGTCTTCGATGCGCCGCTGGAAAGCCTGCTCTTGCGGGCCCAGTTCGTCAGCGGCGCGCAGGCGGCTGGCGCCGGTATCGACCATTTGCGCATACATGGGGCTGTCTCCCTCGTGGGCCCATGGCGGGCCGTCGGTTGGATGGAATCTTTATGATACGTGAAAACCGAGTGTACAAGAAAAACTGTATCATTTGACAGTTCGTCAACAGCCCACCATTCCGATCCCCATGACCCGACGCCCGCTGGATACCTGGATCGCCCGCCAGCTGCGCCAGCAGTCGCCGCGCGCAAAGTCGCTGGTGATGACCGTGTTCGGGGATGCGATTGCACCGCGCGGCGGTGCGGTCTGGCTGGGCAGCCTGATCGCGCTGCTCGAGCCGCTGGGCGTGAGCGAGCGGCTGGTGCGCACCAGCGTGTACCGGCTGGTCGAGGAAGGCTGGCTCGAGGCCAGCCGCTCGGGGCGGCGCAGCCTGTACCGGCTGAGTCCGCAGGGAGAAAAGCGCTTCCTCCGGGCGCAGCAGCGGGTGTATGCGACCGGCAGCGCGCCGTGGGACGGTCAGTGGATGCTGGTCTTGCCGCAAGCGGCAGTGACTGCCGTGCAGAAGGCCGCCCTGAAGAAAGAATTACTGTGGGAAGGTTTCGCGCAGCTGGCGCCGGGCGTGTTTGCCAGCCCGGGCGATCCGCACCACGCACTGGCCGATGCACTGACCGAGGCGCTGGCGCGAACCCGAACCCGGGGCAAGGTGATCGTGCTGTCGGCCAGAGATGCCGGTCTGGCGGAGGCGCTGCCTGTTGATGCGGTCACGCCGGCCGCCTGGCCGCTGAAGACCGCCGCGAAAGCCTACAAGAGCTTCATCGCGCGTTTCGATCCGCTGCCGCCGCTGCTCTCAGACGCAGAACGGCCGGACTGTGCCACTGCGTTCACGCTGCGCACCCTGCTGATCCACGAGTACCGTCGCGCGCTGCTCAGCGATCCGCAGCTTCCGGCAGAGCTGCTCGGCGACGACTGGCCCGGACGGCAGGCACAGGCGCTGTGCCGCTCGCTGTATCTGATGCTGGAGAAGGAGGCCGACCGGCATATCGGCCAGACCCTCGCGCGCGAGCAGGACGAGGTGCCGCCGGTGGCTCCGGCATTCGCCCGTCGATTCCGGGACGATTAACTGCCGGGACGATTAACTCCCGGAGCGGTCAATGCCAGCGAACGGCCTGACCCGGCCGGTCGCCGCTCAGTCGATCTCGGCCACCATTTCGATTTCCACGCAGGCCCCCAGGGGGATGGCCGCCACGCCGAACGCGGAGCGCGCATGCTTGCCTGCATCGCCGAACACCTCGACCAGCAGTTCGGAGGCGCCATTGGTCACCAGATGATGCTCGATGAAGTCCGGCGTGGAATTCACCAGACGGACCATCTTCACAATGCGCCTGACGCGCGAGATATCCCCATCGCAGGCCGCGCTCAGCGTGGCGATCAGGTCGATAGCCACTGCGCGGGCGGCTTCCCTGCCCTGCTCGGTCGTCATGTCCTTGCCCAGTTTGCCCACCCAGGGCTGGCCGTCCTTCTTGGCGATATGGCCGGACACGTACAGCGTATGGCCGCTGCGGACAGACATCACATAGGCGGCGGCGGGCGCGGCCGCCTTGGGCAGCGTGATATTCAGATCAAGCAATTTCTGCGCAACACTGGTGGTCATGGCTTGGAGGCTCCGGCTGGAAAGAAGCTGCAAATTTTACCTGAGAGCCCCTTGAAATCCGTCAGCCTGCCGCCATATCGTGACGCATTACGTCATTTAATTTTGTTAACAGAGGACATCATGGGTGCACCCGACAAACAGGTGATGGGTTTTCAGGCCGAGGTGAAGCAGCTGCTGCAGCTGATGATTCACTCGCTGTACTCGAACAAGGAAATTTTTCTCCGCGAACTGATCTCGAACGCGTCCGATGCCGCCGACAAGCTGCGCTTCGAGGCGATCAACAATGCGTCGCTGTTCGAGAATGACAGCGAGCTGGCCATTCAGGTCGATTTTGACAAAGTCGCTCGCACGATCAGCATTACCGACAATGGCATCGGCCTGTCGCAGCAGGAAGCGATCGACCATCTGGGGACAATCGCCAAGTCCGGCACCCGGGAATTTTTCTCGAAACTCTCGGGAGATCAGCAGAAAGATGCAGCGCTGATCGGTCAGTTTGGTGTGGGTTTTTATTCCGGCTTCATCGTCGCCGACAAAATCACGGTGGAATCCCGCCGCGCCGGCCTGCCCGCCGATCAGGGCGTGAAATGGGAATCAGCCGGCGAAGGCGATTTCAGCGTGGAGACCATCGACAAGCCGCAGCGCGGCACGCGCATCACCCTGCACCTGCGCGAGGGTGAGGATGAATTCCTGTCCGCATGGCAGCTGCGCTCGATCATCCGCAAATACTCCGACCATATCTCGCTGCCCATCCGGATGCGCAAGGAAGAATGGGATGAAGAGCAGAAAGCGATGGTGCTGCATGACGAGCTGGAAACCATCAATCAGGCCAGCGCACTCTGGACGCGCAGCAAGTCGGATATCACCGACGAGCAGTACAACGAGTTCTACAAGCATGTGTCGCACGACTTTCAGGAGCCGCTGACCTGGACACATAACCGCGTGGAAGGCCGCAGCGAATATACGCAGCTGCTCTACCTTCCCGCCCATGCGCCTTTCGATCTCTGGGATCGCAACAAGCGCGGCGGCATCAAGCTCTACGTGAAGCGCGTGTTCATCATGGATGATGCCGAGCAGCTGATGCCGATCTACCTGCGCTTCGTGAAAGGCGTGATCGATTCGGCCGACCTGCCGCTGAATGTCTCGCGCGAGATCTTGCAGGAATCGCGCGATGTCAAAGTGATCCGCGAAGGTTCGACCAAGCGCGTGCTGGGCATGCTCGAAGAACTCGCCAACGCCGACGAGCAGGAGAAAAAAGACAAGTACGCCGGCTTCTGGAAGGAATTCGGTCAGGTGCTCAAGGAGGGCATCGGCGAAGATGCATCGAACAAAGATCGCATCGCCAAGCTGCTGCGCTTTGCGAGCACGCAGAATGACAGCGACGTCCAGAACGTGTCCTTCGCCGACTACGTGGCACGGATGAAAGAGGGGCAGGACAAGATCTACTATGTCACGGCCGACAGCTGGACCGCCGCAAAGAACAGCCCGCATCTTGAGATCTTCCGCAAGAAAGGCGTGGAAGTGCTGCTGCTGACGGACCGTGTCGATGAATGGATGCTGTCCTTCCTGACCGAATTCGACGGCAAATCGCTGGTATCGGTGGCCAAGGGCGATCTCGATCTGGGCAAGCTCGAGGACGAGGCCGAGAAAAAACAAAAGGAAGAAACCGAAAGCGAGTACAAGGCGCTGGTCGACAAGATGCAGGCCTCCCTGACCGACAAGGCCAAGGAAGTGCGCATCACGTTCCGACTGACCGATTCACCGGCCTGTCTGGTCGCCGGCGAACATGAACTGTCGGGCAATCTGCTGCGTATGCTGAAAGCCGCCGGTCAGTCCGCGCCGGACGTCAAGCCTATCCTCGAGATCAATCCGCACCACCCGCTGGTGCAGCGACTGAAGTACGAGGAGGCCAAGTTCGACGACTGGAGCCACCTGCTGTTCGATCAGGCGCTGCTGGCCGAGGGCGGTCAGCTGGCCGATCCGGCCGGTTTCGTGAAGAAGCTCAATGACATGCTGCTGGGCATGGCACTGAAGTAAACCGGCTTACCTTCGGGGAACCGCCCTCTACCGAAAGGATGGGACGATGGGGGCGGTGATGAATGATATCAATGGATATAAAGATAAGTGAGCACTTGCACTGATCTGATGAATTGATTCCATTGATATCATTGATTACAATGCATGCAGATTCCCCACACGGAGATATCCGGAATGGCCAGCATCACGATTCGTAACCTCGACGACGACGTCAAGCAGCGCCTGAGACTTCGCGCCGCGATGCACGGTCGTTCAATGGAAGAGGAAGCACGTGACATTCTGAGGCAAGTGACGACCGAAAGCGCGCCACCGCGCAACTTGGCTGCGGCTATCCGCGCCCGCGTCACGTCGACTGACCGAACGGACATCCATCTGCCAGCCCGAGACTTGATGCGGGAACCACCTGACATCGCTTGACGCGCCCGATGATCGTCCTCGACACCAATGTCATCTCCGAGCTACTACGCCCGCAGCCCGCTAATCAGGTTGAAACATGGCTCGCTGAACAAGACGGCGCTGAGATTTACTTCACTACCGTAGGCGAGGCCGAGTTAAGGCACGGCGTTGCATTACTGCCTGAGGGAAAACGGCGTAGCACGCTCCTGCAATCAATCGAGGACATCCTCAATGAGGATTTTTTCGGCCGGATACTTTCCTTTGACCGAGCAGCCGCTTATGCGTATGCCGCTATCGCCTCTGAGCGGCGTGCTGCAGGCAGGCCGCTCAGTCAATTCGATTGCCAGATTGCCGCCATAGCCCGAGCGAATCAGGCCGCCATAGCCACCCGAAACACGGATGATTTTGGCGGTTGCGGTATCGTCGTTGTGAATCCCTGGGATATGCCCTCATCGCAGTAAAAAAGCGGGCAGACATTTGTCAGCAGGCGGTAGCTACCTACCGCCCACCCGCCACATCCAGCATCGTCCCCGTCACATAAGACGATTGCTCTGACATCAGCCACAGCACCGCTTCTGCCACTTCATCCGCCGTTCCTCCACGCTGCATCGGCACGGCTGCCTTCGCTCGATCCACCCGACCCGGCTCACCAGCGCTGGCATGAATGTCGGTATAGATCAGCCCGGGTCGGATCGCATTCACGCGTATGCCCTCGGTCGCGACTTCCTTGGCCAGCCCGATCGTCATCGAATCGACCGCACCTTTTGCCGCTGCATAGTCGATGAATTCGTTCGGCGAGCCGAGGCGCGCAGCGGCTGATGAGATGTTCACAATGCTGCCGCCCTTGCCTCCGTGTTTTGTCGACAGGCGCAGCACCGCTTCTTTCGCGCACAGGAAGGTGCCGATCACATTGGCACCCAGCACGCGGTTCCAGCGACCGACATCCATCTGATCCAGTCGCGTCTGCTTCTCGAGCATGCCGGCATTGTTGACCAGCGCATCCAGTCGTCCCATCTGCTCATCCACGGTCTTGAACAGCCGCAGCACATCAGCCTCGACCGATACATCAGCCTGCACGGCCAGCGCCTTGCGTCCGGCCGCGCGGATCTGCGCTGCGACGTCCTCGGCCGCAGCCGCATTGCTCTGATAGCTGAATGCGACGTCATAACCGCGTCGGGCGGCGAGAATGGCGGTCGCAGCACCGATGCCCCGGCTGCCGCCGGTCACGAGAACGATGGGGTGCGTCATGGCTTGGGTCTCCCTGGTTGTTGTTATCGGTGGGTAGATCGATTCTAGCGCGTACGCCTGCCCGTCCTACAATACGCAGATGCCTGAACCGTCCCTGCCGCTGCTGAGCGGTTTTCCGCCCGCC
>JACCDN010934822.1_pt1 | contig 17695 bp, 7 predicted proteins | sample 7441691 | NCBI WGS metagenome assembly JACCDN01 (sample SAMN15323439, study PRJNA562643) | freshwater metagenome | isolation source: river surface water | place: USA:Blue River Watershed | collected 2017-08-16
ACTCGGTCGAAGCGGCAGCGTAATCTGCATCTTCAATCTGGCTGCGAGAAGCAGACATGTTCATCGACACGTTGGTCAAGTTGTTGATCACGTGGTCAAGTCGGTTCATCACCGCACCCATGGTGGCGCGTGTGGCGTTGACTTTGTCCATCACCACATCCAAGCGAGCCAACACACTGGTGGCAGACTCTTTCGAGCTGATGAAACTGCGTTGCTTGCCATCCACGTTGGCGGGATCGAGAGGTGCACCAGGAGCTGGCGCTGCTTGATCCACATCCCATGTGATATCGCTGGTGATCGGACCACCTTTACCGAAGTCAGCCAAATCAATCGTGATGAATTGATTGACACTTGCACCCACTTGGAAGCTCAAGCGACCTGTGCGTGGGGGAGTCATCTTGCTGGTCGCTTCGTCCACGACGCCACCGAAAGTGCCCGTCTGAAAACCAAGTCGCTCAAAATTAGAGATGTCTTTGTCATACCCATTGACACCTGGTTCCACTTTGACGGGCTTGTCAGACTGCAACGAAACAGTCGAATAAAGCGTATCGCCATCTGTTGACTCCACTGACGCATTAGCCACAGCGGATACCCCATTAATGGCGTTGCCATCGGCGTCAGCTAGACCAAACTCTTGTGGAGACAAAGAATCGCTCATCCAGACTGACAAATTGCGACCATCGGGCGTGCGCAATGTCACGCCACCGTTCACGTTCTCTAAGGCCTCTACCCCATGCGCACCGAATTTCGCATTCACCGCAGCGATCACCGCATCCGCACGCTCTTTGGGTTTCTGCAGCTCATCAAACTGAACTTGGACTTCAATGCCATTCACATACAGTTTTTGCCAACCAGTATGTGACGGATTCGTATTAATCACAGGCTCAACACCACTGGTCACAGCGGGATTAGCCACAGCTGTTACACCCGTTGCAGCTGTTTGCGTGTTGATAGCATTTGCAATCGCAATGGCACTGGCGGCGCGATCATTTGTTTCACTAAATTGATAGCTATCAGGCTGTGAGAGTCGGTCATATTTGGGCAACGATCCTGGGATCGCAACGCCGTTAATGACCAAATCACCTGTTTTCAGAGCCACAGGGCCTGGTACGTAGTTGTCAGAAGTAGGGTCGCGCTCCCCTGCTTTCACCACTGCACGTGCATCGGTATTTACGGCAGATGTATTGACTTTGTTATCAGCCGCAAGCAAGCCTGCATGACTCAACACGCCTGTAGAGGTACTGCTGATGTTGATCGCTTGTTCAACTTTGGCTTCTAACGAATAAGTACCAGCATGTACACCAGAGCGCAAGCCCGTTCTTTCGGCAAATTCCTGAGCCGTTGGTCCGCTGATGGGGTCCAGATCAAATTGCAATTCAATGTTGCGGCCATCCTTGGCGACCAATTTGATGCCTGTGGTATCGAGCCCTGTGTCGACCGCTGTTACACCTGTTTTATCTGTAATCAGATTCAAGGCGCGGACCACATCCTCACGTGTTTTACGTGGATTGTTCAACGATGTGGTGAGCAAGGGTGACTCAACACCATTCAAAATCACGCGGCCTTTAACAACAGCCACACCCTTCATGGCTGTACCAGCCATGACGTTTTCATTGACCACGGCGTGGACACCTGTCAAATTTGTAACGCGGTTAATCGCGGCCGCTTTGGCGATCGCACTTCCTGCTGCGTTATTTGGGGGTGACAACTTATCGTCAGCCGCGCTTGTCTTCGCTACGGTCACCCCATTGATCACGACATCACCATCATTCAAAGCTGGGATGCTGCCGTGAACATCGACTTGAATATCGGTCGTCGTATCCTTTAACGACGTCAAATCAACATAGGTTGGATCGACAGAAGGGTCGTCACTCATCTTGATGACATATGTCAAATCTTGCGTGATGACGTTTTTGTTATCCGAGTCCGATGCAGAGAACGTAACTTTGCCAGCCTGCGCATCGACAATGCCGTTCATGGTCAAGACTTTTTCGTCCGCAGTTGTAAATGTTGCTGTGACTTGAGACTTGGTTGAATCAACTGTCATGTTCAACTTGCCAGCCAAGCGATAAACGCCAGAGTTCGACCACTCTTCATCAACTTTCACAGTATGAGCAACGTCGAACTCATCGAACGACTCCGTTGTAGCCACAGTATGCGGAGTGACCGCAAGATTTGACTTGTGGCTCGCTGCAATCACAGTCACATCCGTCTCACTGCCACCGTTCAGTGCAAGGGCACTCACGCGTTGAGCCACGGATGAGTCCGTGTAACGAGGATCGATGGCCAAAATTTTCAGCTCATCACTGCCTATCACCGCAACGGCTTTGTAGATTTGATTCACTCGTGTATCAGCATTGATCAAATCTGCAATATCTTCAGCAGCATCATCAGACGTATACCCCACAGCTATCGCATTCGGCGCAGTGAAATTCACTGGACCATTCTCAGTGGTGATGGTGACACGCATTTTGTCACCCGTATCCAGCAAACCTGCGTAACCCAGCACTTGCCCAGTCTGAACACCTGTATTGATGGTGAAAGAGGCCGGCAACGTCGTGCTGGCATCTTCTTTCACCAGTTTTAGGTTGTTGTCAGTATCCAAAACAGCGTGATAGCCATTCACTGACACATTGCTATTGTTTGCGCCATTAATTGCATCTTTCAGGCTCGTCATAGCCAAAACTGCCTGATTTTCTGTAGCGGTAGCAGCTGGATAGGCAACGGAGTAACGATGTGCACCATCATAAAACTCAATGAATTTAGTTGCATCGCCTGCAGCTAAAGCCGCCGTATTGCTTAACCCACTCCCACTTACAAAATCGGTAAACAAGTAACCTGTCTGAGATGTCGTATCGACACCATTCTTACCCGATGTCGATGTGGAAGGAGAAATAAACACGCTCGACTCTTGTCCCACTGATACTGTTTTGTAAACAGGGCGCTCTCCTACGCGCTCCCCAGCAGAACCATTCAAAATTTTGAAACCGTTCCATTCCGTGTTGTCGGAAATCTGAACAATTTGTTGTTTCAATTGCTGAAACTCCAAATCCAAGTAGCTACGTTGCTCGTTGGAGTTGGTGTCGTTGACCGCTTGCACAGCGAGTTCACGCATGCGTTGCAGCATGTCCGTGATCTCGTTGGTCGCACCTTCAGCGGTTTGGATCATGGAGATGGCGTCACCCGCATTTCGCACGGCTTGGTTCAAGCTGCGAATTTGATGCGTCATGCGTGTTGCGATCGCCATACCTGCGGCATCATCTCGTGCTGAGTTGATGCGCTTGCCAGTAGACAACTGCTGCATTGCGACGGTTTGTGCTCGTCCAGATGAACCTAAGGCCATCTGTGAAAACAAAGCTTTAACGTTGGTATTGATAACTGCCATTTTTTTCTCCTGACCTCTTTCGGTCAATCAAACTTGCCACTGGTTAAGCATTTCTTGTGCCAACTTTTTTTGGCACCTCTAAATAATGGGAAACCCTTATTCAGTGGCAAGGTCCAGCCGCCGAGTTGGCCGCCGTCTGCCGGTTAAGCACTTAGTGCGCTTGCCCCTCTGTAGACACGAGTGCATCACTGAAATCGTCGAGTGCCAGCTTTTCCGCCAACAACTCCACTTGCTCTGGATACAAAGCCACACCGCGGCGTGCCATTTCCAAGGCACGTGCTGGTTCAAGGTTGCAGCGTAAAGCGCGCACCATCATCACGTAGGTAAAAGGTGGCGTGGTCTCACCTTGAATTTGCATCAACTCATCAATCAACTCAACGGCCAAGGGCCAGTCCTGGTTCATCATGGCCAGCAAGCTGGTGATGGCCAGCATGTCTTCGCTGTGTGGGTACAAGCTCAACCCTGCATCACCTAACGCATTGGCCAAATCCAATTGCTCAGTGGCCACAAACGTCTGAATCGTCTCGCGAATTTCAGCAGGACTAAAACGCTTCACCACGGAGGCATTCAGCAAACCGCCGACTGCGGATTGATTCATCAGTTCTTGAATAAGTGTCATACATAGCTCCTACTTGGAAGGTGTGTCAAAAATGCAGCCACAAACGATTCATGACTGCCATGCGACATACCAAGCAAAAGCAATGCCAACCTGAGTTTTTAAAACTTTAGCGATTTGCCACATTTTTTTGCCGCAGCAGCGGCAATGCTTCGCCACCTGAAGGCAAATCATTGCCACATCCGCATATTCACTGGGTTCGCGAGGCCTCCTTACCTATGGAACATTTTTTGCTTTATTGTGCAAATGAATGCACGTCAACACTTTTCCGACACCCTGCCAATGACACAAAAGCACACAGAATCGCCCGAGAACGATTGGCGCAACTATGTTTTGCTAGCGCAGCGCAACGCTTTGCGCATTGATCAAGTCATGCACAAGTGCGAATCGCTGCAAGCGAATGGACAAGTGCAAGAGGCAATAACACTCTATGCGGCATGGACCGAGCACAGCACCGACCCTAACCGCCATGTGCCCATGTTCAACTACGGCTCGCTTTTGCAAGGACAGGGCTTACTGGAGCGTGCAGAAGCCACCTATCGTCAATGCTTGTCATTGAACCCTCGGCTGGCACAAGCTGCCATCAATTTGGGATTGGTATTAGAGAAACAAGGCAAAAACGATGAAGCCCTTCGACAATGGGCTTCAGTGGTCACACAGGGGCTTTTAAAAGACCCCACAGAAAAAGCCATGCAGGTCATGGCGCTCAACCACATGGGGCGTTTGTATGAAATTCTCAAACAGTACGACTTGGCCGAACAGGCACTAGAAAACAGCTTACACCTCGACCCCAAACAATCGGGCGTCATTCAGCACTGGGTACACATTCGACAAAAGTCATGCAAGTGGCCCGTCTACAAAGCATTGCCCAATGTGTCTGCCAATGAGATGCTCATGAGCACGTCCCCCTTGGCCATGCTCGCACTGACCGACGATCCAGTGCAACAGCTGCTGACGTCGCACGCGTTTGTGGCTCGCACTTATGACACCAAAGAACAGTTTTTATCAAAAGATCGCCATTACCAGCACAAGAAAATTCGCATTGGCTATGTGTCGGGCGATTTTTGCGTGCATGCAGTGGGCTTGTTGTTGACTGACTTACTCGAAAGCCACGACAAAAAGAAGTTTGAAGTCTATGGCTACGACTTCAGTCCAGAAGATGGCACCGCACACCGCGCCAGATTGAAACAAGCATTTCAACACCACCGTCCGATCCACACACTCACCGATGCACAAGTGGCAGAACAAGTGCTGGTCGACGAAATTGATGTGTTGATTGACCTGCACGGCCTTAGCTCGGGCGCACGTCCTGGCATCTTTTCGCTGCACCCCGCCAAGCTACAAGGCACCTACCTTGGCTTCATCGGCACCACTGGCATGCCTTGGTTTGACTTTGTCATCTCCGACAGATTCGCATTACCCGAAGAACTCACCACCTACTTCACCGAAAAACCTTTGTATGTAGACGGCAGCTTCATACCACTCACCAAAGACAGCTCTGAAATTCGAACCGCAAAACGGCAAGAGTTTGGCTTGCCTGAGGATGCATTTGTCATGGCTGCCTTTGGTAACGTTTACAAAATCACACCCGAGATGTTTGAAACATGGCTGACGGTTTTAAAAACTGTTCCACACAGCGTGCTGTGGCTCATGGACGACAACCCTGTCACCACCAGACAGCTCACAGAACATGCACAACGCCACGGCGCAGACTTGAACCGCATTGTCTTTACACCACGTGCTGTACACGTTGAATACCAAGCGCGTCTGAAGTTGGCCAATATCTTTTTAGATAACTTTCCCTACAACTGCGGCTCCACCACTCGCGATGTGTTGAACGCAGGGGTACCACTGATCACGCTGAGCGGCAAAACCATGATCTCACGCATGGGTGGCTCTATCCTGAGCAGCATTGGTCTGTCTGAGCTCATCAGCTACACGCCCGATGAATATGCCGACATTTGCATTCGTTTGAGCCAAGACTCTGAATGGATGCAAAACCTTCAGCAAAAAATTGCGCTCAATTTAGCGACCTACCAATCACGGCCTAAGGCCATGACGGTAAGCATCGAAAAGCAAATTGTGAAGCTTTTGAAGCAAAAAAAATGAAAACGCGTATTTATCAAATTTGCTACTCCCCTGAAACACAGTCCAATGTGCCCGAGGGTTTTGTGCCGCTCGACAATCTGAAAAATGAACGCTCAGATTGGCGCGAATACTGGCCCATCCGTCAGTTCTTGCAATCCAACCATTTATCAGACGATGTCTTGTATGGATTCATGTCACCCAAATTTCCACAAAAAACAGGGTTGCAACATCAAGACATTCAAAACTTCTTAAACGCCAACTATCAGGGGCAAGACGTCGTCAGTTTCAGTCCCTTTTGGGACTTGATGAGCATCTTTAAAAATGTCTTTGAGCAAGGTGATTTTTTTCATCCTGGGCTATCCGACACATGTCAAGCATTTGCAGATGCGCATGTCTCAGGCTTAGATTTGCGCAATGCCATCACGCACAGCCAAAACACAGTGTTTTGCAATTACTTCTTAGCCAAAAAGAGCTTTTGGATGCAATGGCTAGAGCTAGGAGAGCTTTTGTTTCATGACGCTGAGAGTCAGCATTCAGAACTAGCCAAACAACTCAACGCAACAACTACCTATGGCGTGCAAAATCTTCCGATGAAGGTCTTTGTCCAAGAGCGTTTGGCCACGATTTGCCTGCTGGCAAATCCCAATATGAAATGCCTAGCCTATAGCCCATTTGAAATCGGCGCTTCCACCACACCGTTTAATCAATTTTTACGTGAAGCCGTGCTGAGCGATGCACTCAAAATTGCGTATAGCAAAACCCAACAACATAGTTACTTGCGTGAATTTTCAGAACTTAGAAATAACATTATTCAATCTCTTGGAGATACAGGAGCAAGCGACTCATGAAATTAGGCATTTGCACTATTCAAAGAGACCGCGCGAAATGGCTACCAGAATGGGTAGCTTTCCACCATCTGGTCGGCTTTACTAATTTTTATATTTACTTGCACAAGTGTCAGGACAACTCCAAAGAGGTAGTTGCCAACTTGCAAAAGCATTTCAGCATTCAATGCTTTGAAGTCCCAGATGACACTGACAGGCCTCAATTAGTTTCGTACCATCATGCATATCAAGAGTATGGCCATGAAGTTGATTGGATGGCCTTCATCGATGGGGATGAATTCTTGTATCCGACTGCAGAAAATCATATCGGTGAAGTATTAGAAAAATTCAACTACAGAAAAATATCAGCCTTAGCGGCTTATTGGCAATGCTTTGGTAGCAGTGGTCACATAGAAGATCCGAATGGTCTGATTATTGAAGATTACACACATCGGGCTAATCTTGATTTTCTACCCAACCGCCACATTAAAAGTATTGTGAGAGGTAGACAAGGCCAGCATTGCGTGACCGCAGGAAATGCACATTTATTCCAAACCATATATGGGACATTTGATACAGGAATGAGGCCCATAGACCATGGGTGGATGAAGGAACTTGTACCAAACTATGAAGAACTTTGCATCAACCACTACGCCTGTCAAAGTCGCGATTTCTTTGTAAATTTCAAGCAGCTAAGCGGCGCGGCTGATGTGAACCAGAATCTCATACGTTCAGAACAATGGTGGAAAGATTACGATAAGAATGATACTCACGACAACAAGATCTTTAAATATCTTCCTCAGATCAAACTCACATTAGACGCTATTCAGCAATAGGAGACAACATGAACCAAACACCTCCAACAGACATCTATAACCAAACAGTATTTGAGGCGATACCTAAAGGTTTAAAAAAAATAATCGAGATTGGCACTGGAAGCGGTGCGCTCGCAAAGGCTTATAAAGAATTAAGCTCTGACACCAAATATATTGGTGTAGAAATTGATGATAGCTACGCAGATCTATCAAGACGTTACTGTGACAAAGTCTATCTTGAGAATTTCGAAAATCCATCCCAAGACTTATTAAATGAATTAGAGGGTTCGGATTTGGTGATCTTTTCCGACGTACTGGAACACATGTACAACCCATGGAAAGTAATCAGCAGATTATCCGAGTTGCTTCCTAAACACGGCAGCATTGTAGCTTCTATCCCAAACACGCAACACTGGAGTTTTCAAAAAGCTTTACTCGCAGGCAATTTGAATTACGCTGACTCAGGTCTTTTAGATAGAACACATATTCGTTTTTTCACAAAGAAAACAATGGAGGAACTATTTACACAAAATGGTTTCTTGATTTCTAGTATCGAACCAAGAATATTTGATTTTCCGAATCAAAATGAACATTTGAAATGGATTCAAAATAGCGCTTCGCTTCTAAATTTAAATATTCAAGAATCAATTCTCAATGCGGCAGCTTTTCAATTTGTCCTGACAGCAATACCAAGCAAGGATTAATTATGAAACAATTGGTAAAGGATTACGTATTTATAGATCGTGAATCTAGAGAAATTGGCACACCATTAGGTGACTCAGCCTCCCCCAAGGAGCTCATATTTTATATTCATGACGATAATTCAAAAAATATAAATGTATTAGATATTGGTTTTGGCGCTGGTACACTCGGTTCTTTGATAAAAGCCAACCCAGCGACAAATCACTGGTCAATTGACGGTATAGATGGTTGGAAAGCAAACTGTTTCAATTCAACACTTATCGGAAAAAAGATCTATCGCAATATATGGCACGGTCTCGCACAAGAACTATCCTCTAAAAATTTAAAAGCGTATGACATTATTTGCCTCTTAGATGTCATTGAACATCTAGATGTAAATACTGCGCGCGAATTAATCAGCTTTCTCCTACATAGTCTAGGTGATGAATCAGTCTTGTTTATCAGCACGCCACTTTGGTTCTACCCTCAGGAAAGTATGCAAGATGGCGATTTGGAGGAGCACTTAATTGGTGTACCAGCTTCATCCATGATGGCCTTGTTACCACGTATGTATGCGGTTAACCAGCCTCTAATTGGTGGTTTCGTATTTGGCAAAGAGAGCGCTGCGTATGCAGACTTCTTTCAACCGACAACCAATAAAAATTTCAGCCATGAAATGGGACTCAAAATACTCAATAGCATTGGAATGAAATATCAACCCAATGTTGTATTCAAAATAAATCATTCCTGAACTGACATCATCAGTACACAAGGATCACTCCTTGTGTATTGATGAGGGAGCTTAATAAGCTGGCAACGCCTTACCACCAGTCAACGCCGCTTTTTGAGCAGTACTCACTGCAGCCACTTGATCAGGCATCAATTGACCCAGCTGTTGTGATGTAAACCCATTGAACTGCGTGGGTGTCAATCGTGTGATTTGCTCTGTCGTCAATCCACCCATGCTTGCCTTATCAATTTTGCTCAGCTGAGTTGTGGACAAGTTAGCTAGTGAGCTCGCCTTGATCGCACCAACCTGATCAGCAGACAACTGAGCAATGCTGGCCGTCGTCAGCGACGCAACTTGGGCAGCGCTCCAAGAACCAATTGAATCAACACTCAAACCACCGATCTGATTTGTTGTCAAAGCAGCGATCTGTGTGTTCGTCAACGCCTTAGATTGGGCCGTGGTCAACTCCGCTAGCTGTGCACTAGAAAGCATGCTGACCTTGGTGCCCAGAGCAGTCACACCTGCAGCCACAAACGATTTAATCTGATCGCGACTCATCACTGCCAAATCAGAGGTATTTAACGCACCTATCTGAGCGGATGACATGACACTGACCTGATCCAAAGTCAACGCACTCACTTGCGCGGTCGTCAATTTAGCAATCTGCGTCGCACTCAACCCAGTGATTTGTTCTGTGCCCAAAGCCACCAGCGCACTAGTTTTGATTGCGGCGAGATCTGCGACCTCTAGAGATTTCACTTGATTTTTTGTCATCGAAGCCACTTGCTCAGCTGTCAGGCTAGCTGCTTGCGTTGATGTCAAGGCAACCACTTGTGCCGTCGTCAAAGAGGCGATTTGGCTACCCGTAAGTGCGGCCAACTGCTCAGGCGTCAAGCGAGTCAATTGCTCGTTCTTCAATGAAGCCACACTCGCTGTGGTGAGAGCCTGCAAATGCGTTGAATCTATCGTATTGATCACAGCTGTACTGATAGCTCGCACTTGAGCCGTACTCAGCGCAGTCACTTGATCGATTCCAAAGTTATTCAAAGCAAATGAACTCAAAGCCGACATTTGTCCAGTTGTCAATGCGCGAACTTGATCGGTCGTTAAGTTGTTGATCTTGTTGATGTCGATAGCTACCACTTGACTAGTAGTCAACCCCTTAGCGATTTGAGCAGTTGTCAGACTACTGAGTTGCTCCCCCGTCAAGACCGACATTTGACTATTCGTCAGCGCCCGAATTTGCGAGGTGCTCAAAGAGGCCAAGGCTTCAGCCTTGATAGCGACCAAATCGGCAGATTCGATCGAAGCAATTTGCGCGGCTGTCAAAGCAGCCACCTGCTCAGTCGACATCGCCGCGACTTGAGCAGTTGTCAAAGCCTGCAATTGGCTATTAGACAAAGCTTTGACTTGCGAAGTCTTCAGTGTTGCCACCTGCTCTGCCGTCAAACTGGTCAGCTGAGCCGATGTCAAACTCTTCAACGCGGCTGTGCTGATAGCTTGCAATTGATCTGCACTGAATTTATACAAATCCGCTGTTTCCATCGCCCCAACTTGCACCGCAGACAGTGCGCCTATTTGCGCAGTGTTCAATTGTTGAACTTGGGCTGTTGTCAATGCAGCAATCTGCGCGGTGGTGAATGCTTTTGCCTGCGCCACCGTCAATGCAGCCACTGCATCTGTACGCAGCACAGCCACACCAGCTTTAGTCAAGCTGGCTACTTGAGCCGCTGTCATCGCACTCACTTGATCTGATGTCAAGGCGTTAACTTGTGTTGTAGACAACGCAGCCACCTGTGATGTCGTCATTGCTCGCACCTGCGATGATGTCATCTTGGCCAACTTGGTTGAATCAATTGCAGCCAATTGGGCTGTGGTCATTGCGGCTACAGACGTATTCGCAATACCAGCGAGCTGAGTAGTCGACAACTGGCTAACCTGCGCCGTAGTCAACACGGCAGTCTGTGTTGCAGTCAGGGCACCCAACTGTGCACTAGACAAGTTACCCAGATTGGCTGAATTCAAAGCTTTGATCTGATCAGCGGTCAATCCTCGCACTTGTGCTGTAGTCAACATTGCCAACTTCGCAGCGCTCAAACTCGAGACTTGAGCTGTGGTCATCCCTTTTAATGCAGTCACAGAAATGTTCTGCACTTGGGCCTGGGTCAACTGGTCTAAATCTCGTGTTTGAATTGCAGACAACTGATTGGCGTTCAAAGCCGCCATTTGCTGCGAACCGATATTACTGATTTGTGCAGTTGTCAATGCAACCAATTGGCTTGATGAGAGCGCACGTACCTGCGTTGCATTCAACGCAGAGATTTGTGCATCTGTCATTTTCTCAATATCTTGCGTTTCGATGGCAGCAATTTGTGTTGCGCTTAGCACCGCAATTTGTGCAGACCCAATCTTGTCAATTTGCGCTGTCGTCAAAGCCTTCACTTGCGCTGCTGACAAGCCTTGAGCTTGTGCTGAATTCAAAGCGCCTAATTGATTCGCCGTCAAATTCGCCACTTGACCTGTCGTCAAAGCAGACACCATCGCTTTGCTGAGGCTAGCAATGTGATCTGTACTGAGTTTCACTAAGTCTGCTGTTTCGATGGCAGCCACTTGGGTTGCGCTCAGGACTGACACTTGTGCCGTTCCTAACCCCTCAACTTGCAAGGTGGTCAATGCGGCAATTTGTGCGGTGCTCAGGGCTTTAACTTGTACGCTCGACAAAGCTTGCAACTGCTCTGTCTTCATCGCCTGCCAATTGGTGCTTGAAATGCTATTCAAGACAGTCGTGCTCAACCCACGAATTTGATCTGTGCTGAGTAAACGCATTTCTGCTGTATTTGCTACCAACGCTGTGAACTGAGATGCAGTCATCACCGACATTTGTGCAGATGTCAGCTTATCCACCTGATCTGACGTCAGCGCTGTAACTTGGCTCGTCGTCAAAGACTTCACCTGAGCAGTTGTCAAAGCCTTCAGCTGCCCTGCGTCCAGTACCTTGATTTGATCTGTGGTCAATCCCGTGACAGCAGATGCCGTCAATGCTTTGATCTGATCCGTCGTTAGCTTTGCCACCTCCCCCGTGTTGCCCGCTGAGGTAAGAGCAGCAACTTGCGTTGCACTCAACACACTGACTTGTGAAGTGGTCAATTTGTCCAATTGAGCCGTGGTGAAGGCATCTAACTGTGTAGCTGACAATGCTCGCATTTGGCCTGTTGTCAAGGCTTGGAGCTGTGATTCACTGAACTTACCCAACTGTGCCGCAGACAAACCCGTCACTGCTGCATTGCTCAAAGCTTTGATTTGAGCTGTTGTCAAAACACCAACTTCTGCCGAATCGCTTGTTAACTTGGTAACCTGCGCAGCCGTCAATGTAGCTATCTGTGCCGTCGTCAATTCCTTGATCTGTGCACTGGTCAACGCATCTAACTTATCAGTTGTCAATGCTTTCACTTGAGCGGTTGTCAATCCAGCAATGCTCGCTGTACTCAACGCCGTTACGCTGCCCAACGACAAAGCGCTGAGCTGGGTGGTTGAAAGCGCACCAACCTGCGCACTTGTCAAACTGGCAGCTTGTGTTGTGGCAAGGGCATTCAGTTGAGCGGTAGTCAAAGCTTTGACTTGCGCTGATGTCAGTGCCTGTGTTTGAACACTGGTCAAGTTACTCACTTGAGCATCCCTGAGGCCAGCCACTGCAGCAGTGGTGAAGCTCTTGATTTGGTCCGCACTCAGTTGGCCAAGTTCGGCTGTATCGCTGGTAAGCGCAGAGGCTTGGGCACCAGTCAATACTTGAATTTGAGATGTAGTGAATTTACCAACTTGCTCCGACGTCAGTGCAGCTAACTGACTTGTTTTCAGGGCTTTGATTTGATTGGTAGAGAGCGATTGAAGCTGAGCAGACGATAACCACGAAGCTTGGTTGTCCGTTAACCCACTTACAGCAGATGTACTTAACGCTTTGACTTGATCAGCCGTCAACTGACCTAATTCAACGCTATCGCCTGCCAATGCTACAACTTGCGCTGAAGACAGAGTGCTGACTTGAGAGGCAGTCAAGACGCCAACTTGCTCGGACGTCAGAGCATCCAACTTAGCAGTTCCAAGCGTTTGAATTTGAGAGTTCTTCAAACCATTCAGCTGAACCGAAGTCATAGCAGAGTAATCTGCGTCATCGATCGCTGACAGTTGCGCCGAAGTCATTGCACCGATTTGATCTCCCGTCAGACCAATCACTTGATCAGAAGTCAGTGCTTGAATATTGGTGGTGCTTAAAGCTTTAACTTGTGGAATGCTGAGTGATTGAAGCTGATCTGTACTCAATACGTTGACTTGATCACTTTGCAAACCTGTCAAGGCTGCTGTGCTTAAATTACTTAACTGGGCTGTAGTGAGAACTGAAACTTCCACACTATCACCCACCGTAGTCAGCGCTGCGAGCTGCGCAGAGCTAAGAACAGCAACTTGTGCCGTTGTTAATTTGTCTATCTGAGCAGATGTCAACGCATCCAATTGTTGTGTTGATAACACCTTAACATGATTGAGAGTCAGGCTCTTCAACTGCCCCTCATCCATCGCATTGACTTGATCTACACGCAATCCTACGATCGCCGATGTACTCAAATTATTCAATTGCGCAGTTGTGAGTTTAGAAACTTCGAGCGTACTACTCGTCAGGGAAGACAACTGAGCTGAGTTAAGCACTGATACTTGTACAGAAGTCAGTTTATCTACTTGAGCAGTTGTCAATGCGTCTAATTGCGCTGTTGAAAACTGTTTAACTTGGTCAACTGAGAAACCCTTCAGCTGGTTTGCATCCATCACACTGATCTGGTCTGTGCGTAGACCACTGATCGCGGCTGTGCTCAAGTTATTCAACTGAGCCGTAGTCAGCTTAGAAACTTCAAGCGTGCTGCTAGTTAGAGCAGATAACTGATCAGAACTCAGCACTGACACTTGCACAGAAGTCAGTTTATCTACTTGGGCAGTCGTCAATGCATCTAACTGCGCTGTTGAAAACTGTTTTACTTGGTCAACTGAGAAACCCTTCAGCTGGTTTGCATCCATCACATTGATTTGATCTACACGCAAACCACTGATCGCGGCTGTACTCAAGTTATTCAACTGAGCCGTAGTCAGCTTAGAAACTTCAAGCGTGCTGCTAGTCAGAGCAGATAACTGATCAGAACTCAGCACTGACACTTGCACAGAAGTCAGCTTATCCACTTGAGCGGTTGTCAGGGCATCTAACTGAGCCGTCGACAACAACTTGACTTGATTGACATTCAAGCTCTGCAACTGAGCTGAATCCATCACATTGATCTGGTCTGTACGTAAACCACTGATCGCGACTGTGCTCAAGTTATTCAACTGCGCCGTAGTGAGCTTAGAAACTTCAAGCGTGCTGCTAGTCAGAGCAGATAACTGATCAGAACTCAGCACTGCCACTTGTACAGAAGTCAGCTTGTCCACTTGAGCGGTTGTCAGAGCATCCAACTGCGCTGTCGACAACAGCTTCACTTGGTTGAGGGTCAAACTTTGCAACTGAGTAGCGTCCATTGCATTGATCTGGTTGGTACGCAAACCACTCAATCCATCGGCACTCAAATTTGACAGTTGTGCGGTGGTTAGCTTAGACACTTCAAGTGTGCTGCTTGTTAAGGCACTGACTTGATTAGCATTCAACACCTTCATTTGGGCTGTCGTCAGCTTATCCACCTGAGCAGTCGTCAGCGCATCTAGCTGACCAGTTTTGAGTGCTGCGACCTGCATGGTAGTCAGAGCAGCCAATTGCTCATTTTTTAGTTTAATGAATTGCTGAGTGCTCAATCCCGCAATTTTGTAGTCATCCAACACACGAATTTGTGCTGTGCTTAAACTTTGCAGCTGATTGCTGTCCATTGCATTCAACTGTGTCACGCTCAATGCGGCGGCAGCCTGCAAGCGCAATTGGGCAAAGTCACCCGAATCAATCGCTGCAATTTGCGGCGCACTCAAGGCACTGACTTGCACATCGGTTAAGGCTGCAAATTGATCAGACGTCAACGCCTTGACTTGATCTGTCGACAAGGCTGAAATTTGGTCATATGACAAAGCTGAAACTTGATCCGAGGTCAAGTTGGCAACTTGATTTCCCAGTGTTGCATTAAGGCCGCTCAAGCTAGAAACGTTCAAAGCATTGATTTGCGCAGTACTCATTTTGACCAAGTCTTTGGTCTCAATGGCAGCCACTTGTGCAGAACTCAACGCAAATGTTTGAGCAGTTCCCAAATGACTAATTTGAGCTGTGGTGAAAGCGGCAATTCGTGTGCCATCCAAATTTTGTACTTGCGATGTGGTTAAGGCTTCAACCTGATCGTTCGTCAGATTTTCAATTTGACCAACCGTAAAGCCAGCAGCAGCACTACCTGTGATAGATGCCATTTGCGTCGTGGTCAGCACGGCCAAGTCACGTGTTTCGATGTTTGAAATTTGTGAGGAATCAAGAACTGCAATTTGAGTTTCCGTCAGTTCGCGGACTTGCGCCGTCGTCAATTCTTGAATCTGTGTCCCAGTTAAAGCTTTGACTTGGTCAGTCGTCAAACCTGCCACCTGCTCCATCGACAATGTGCTGATGCGGTTAGCACCACTCATCGCTGCCAAAGCCTCAGGTTGGATGGCTTGAATCTGCGACACGCTCAGCTGGCTCAAGGCCAATGTCGTTAGAGAATCGCTTTGAGCACTGGTAATCGCACCCAACTGCGTATTGTTGAAATGCGTCAGCTGATCAGGGGTGAACTTAGCAACTTGCGCCCCAGAAAATGCTTGCACTTGATCTGTCGCCAAACCACTGACGGCGTTCACAGACAAACTATCTAAGGTAGCAACCGCTAAGGCGCGAATTTGCGCTGTAGAAAAACTGCTGAGCTGATCTGCTTGGAGGCTGTCCAGTTGGGATGTTGACAAATTTGCAATTTGTGCAGTTGTCAAGGATTGAATCTGTGCACCTGTCAACGCAGCAAAATCTTCAGCCTCGATCTGGGCAAACTTTGCCGCATCTATCGACGTCAATTGTGTGACGCCTAACTGTTGAATTTGGTCAGGTACAAAAGCACGCAACTGCGTGGTATCCAGCACGCTGACTTGCGCATCTGTCATGGCAGCAACATCTTCTGCATCCAAGGCTGCAATTTGATCCGCTGACAAAGTCTTTACGTTATCTGTCGATAAAGCCTGCACCTGTGCCGCAGTCAAGGCACCCACTTGACCCGCACTCATCGCAGAAATTTGCGAAGTAATCAAACTAAAGACGTCATCCACAGACAACGAAGACAACACGTCGTTCGAAATCGCCTGAATGGCATCTGTTGAAATAGCCGCAATCTGCGCACCATCCAGTGCCCCCAGTTGCTCGCTACTCAGCGAAGCCACATCTTCTGCACTGATGGCTGACACCTCTGCTGGCGTCAACCCTTGCATTTGATAGATGCTGTAGCTGGAATATTGGAGACCGTTAATTGTTGACATGATGGATCCTTGTTGGATTTATGGTGCTTATCGATGGATTCGTCGCCAACACTTAAATCTTTAACAAAAAACTGAATTTATTTTGCAAATAAAAAAGCGGACCCGAAGGCCCGCTTTTAATGGATCAGTCCGTGACTGAACTCGATTACTTGAGCAAGCTCAACACGCCTTGTGCCGACTGGTTCGCTTGCGCCAACATCGCTGTTGCAGCTTGTTGGATGATTTGCGACTTGGCCAAGTTGGTGGTTTCAGAAGCATAGTCAGTGTCTTGAATACGGCTGCGAGATGCAGACATGTTCTGGTTGACTTCGTTCAAGTTGGCCACCACAGCGTCCAAACGGTTTTGGAAAGCGCCCAGCTTGGCTTGGTTCATCGAGACCGTCTTCAAAGCAGAGTCAAGTGCAGTCAAAGCCACTTGTGCACCTGCTTGTGTAGAGATGTCGATGTTGGCAACTTTCACACCGTTATCTACGCCGCCATAAGTGCCTGTCTTAAAGCCAAGCTTTTCGAAGTTGGCGTTGCCGTCAGAGCCACCTTCCAAAGTGAAAGACTTGTCTGATTGCAAGGTCACTCGAGCGTAAGTGGTTTTAGCTGCTGCTGCAGTACCCGTTGCAGTGTCAATGTTTGCAGTTGCAATACCTAACTTACCATCGGCTGGAGCAAGGGATGTGGCCAATGAAATATTTCGACCATCCGCAGCAACCAAGGTCAAACCACGGCCGTTGTCAGTGGCAGTCACGCCTGTTTGACCTGTGTACTCATTGATCAAGGTGGCGACATCCGTGCGTGTAGCAGTGCGACCCAGTGTGCCCAAGCTATCCAATGCGATTGTTGTACCGTTAACAAACAAATCTGCTGCTGCCAAGTCAGCAGCGGCTGTGGATGACAAATCAAAATCATCTTCAGTGCCTACGATCACGTTAGCAGCCGCTGTTGCGGTCACGCCTGTTTGTGCTGACGCTTTGTTGATCGCTGCAGCGATGGCAATGGCACTAGCTGCCTTGGTAGAACTGGTGGCTGTAGTGTCAGAAGCTTGATCATCTGAAGTAGAAGCAG